>Ga0115549_1000020_pt1 | contig 157492 bp, 167 predicted proteins | sample COGITO_mtgs_1004_2_FD_87176 | JGI IMG/M metagenome (GOLD analysis project Ga0115549, IMG submission 87176) | Pelagic marine microbial communities from North Sea - COGITO_mtgs_100430 | ecosystem: Environmental > Aquatic > Marine > Epipelagic | place: Germany:Helgoland, sampling site Kabeltonne...
ACTCTTCCGTATATTTGGATACCATTCGATCCTCCTGTTTGTTTTGAACAGGTGGAGCTGGTCTAAAATAATTTGATTGATTAACTTGGAGATTCGGAAAGACTTTCGTTACACATTACACCCCTGCTAAAAAATGCATATTCGGTATTATTTCGGGATTTTTCGGGAATTATTCCGGAAAAAGATCGGAAAAGATCAAAATCCTAAATGAAAATAAAGGCGGTTTTTGCCGAAAAACTGCGGAAAAACGAGAATTCCATTGTTTCGTTAAATCGTTTTTTTCGCGAAATATCAGGAGAATTCAAAATTCCTGCATTTGTGAAAATGGATTTTGCGAATTTTCCTGGTTTTTTTTGCATAAAAACACCCTTTTTTGGTGATTCCCATGAAAATGCAAAAAAAAGAATTTCAAAGATTCTTAACTCTGAGCCATGAGTTTATGAGAAATCCACTCATCTCAATACAAGCCAAATGCCTATTGGCATACCTAAGATGCTTTAAGCCATGTTATCCAGCATACCCGCTGATTATGATGGAGCTGGGTATCCGAAGTCGTTCTACCCTATCCAGACTTCTAAAAGAACTTGAGAGGCATGGCAACCTTAGGATCATAAAGAAGTGCGGAACTTCTAATAGATATGAATTCCCAAAAGAACAAGAAAGACGCGGAAAACCCGTCCAACTTTTGGCACAAACCAGTCCATCTAAGGCATCTTTACCAGTCCACCTAATGGACTCTAATAAGATTCTTAATAAAAATAATAATACGCCCGAACCCACCCTTGAGGAGTTACAGAAGTTGGGAGAACAAATTGGGGGATTTGATGCTAAGGGTCTCTTAGGTATTGAATGAATTACACTGAGGCCTTCCCAACAACTAAATACACTGATAGGAATGCCGACCACGCTCTTTCACAATTAAATACTGGTACCAGCAATAGGCAGCAAGCACCTTCAAAGGATGCTTGTATGACTAAGACGAGGAAAAAACAGAAACACCGTGTTGATATACGATTGCCGGACGGAAGGCGCATAACGAAGGTCTTTGACCGAAAATACGATGCCGACAAATTGAAAGCGGAGCTTAAAACTGAAAAGCACCGTTTCGAGGCTACTGGCGTATCTATTAACAACCGGATCACATTAAAAGAGTTTGCCGAAGATTGGTTTCGGACCGAAGTGAAGAACCGCAAATCTCTTCAAACTCAAAGAAATTACTCTGGTGACTTGAGAAACTACATTCTCCCGAACGTGGGCCATGTACTTCTGAAAGATATTGGAGTTAAGCACGCCCGAATTATTGAAAATGATATGCTTGGGAAAGGGAAACATCCTCGGACGATTAACAAGGTCATCACCGTCTTTAAGACGATCCTCAATGACGCTGAAAAAGCGAACAACCTTCTTAAGAATCCGATCCGTGGCTATCCTGAACTCAAAGAGCCGCCGCGCGAACTCACCTACTGGTCCAAGGAAGAGGTCAAAGCCTTTCTCGATTACGTTAAGAATGATCCACTCTACGGCCTCTATGCTTTTGCTCTTAACTCAGGCCTGAGACTCGGCGAGTGTTTGGGCCTTATGTGGGACAAAGTGGACTTCGTGAACGGTCAAATTGTGGTTGCGCGCAGTCTAGGGCGCAGTGGTCTTAAAAACACCACAAAGAGCCATAAAACACGTTTCGTTCCGATGAATGGAAAGGTCAAGACCATCCTTGAAGAACGCTTGAAAGAGCGTTTAAACGACAAATTTGTCTTCACTGATGAGCTCGGCAATCATCTGGATTACTGCCATCTGACAGAAAGACATTTTATGGTTGCCCAGCGTGAGGCTGGCCTTTCTAAGATCATTCGCTTTCACGATCTCAGGCATACGTTTGCGAGTCACTTTATGATGAACGGCGGCAATCTCTATACTCTTCAGAAACTCTTAGGCCACTCAGATTTAGAAACGACTATGATATATGCACATCTCGATTCTGATTTCATGAAACAGTCGATTAGCTTGATCGGGTTTGAATAGGCTTTGCCTATTCAAACCATTTTTAGTCCATTTTTGGGAGTACTTTTAATTTTATGGAATGCAAGTTTCGATTAGCACTAAAGAGAATAAAAAGTTGTTTTAAACCATACATTTCCTGCATTCTTAAAAGCAAATTATACACCTTTGCAGCTTATCTCTTTACCATCACTCGAGACACATTTATTGGCTTCACTGCACTTTCAGTTCTACTCTGGTTATTGGGAAATTATTCTCCAGCGTTTTATCGTTTCTTAACAGATTGGGCAAATAACCCATCTCTCAGCCTCATAGAAGCTTGCTACATTGATTCCCCTCCTAAACTTACGCACGGTGGAAGAATTCTTCGTGTTCCATTTAAAGTAGTACTAAAGAATGAAGTTCAGCAAAAGCTAGACCTTTTCTTTCTTTCTGAAGAGTCCGGAATAGGTCTTTTAGATGAATCGAGACCACTTGAATCAAACAGTGAAAACCAGACTGTTGTTGTAATTCGAAACTACACATTCAAATCTGAATCGGAAAAAATTGATCTCGTTTTTGAGATCAATACAAAATCAGTTTTATTTTCGGCCTTCGAAAAACTGCCAACAGGGACTTCCCTCTCACCTGAGCGTTGCCCGATGATACTTATCACTAGGAAAATTTAATGAAGCGAATCTTAGCTCTATTATTTATCTCGAGTTTAAGTTTTGCTCAAACTTCTTTAAATCGAAAGTCCCCTCCGCCGGTTATTGAAAATTCGCACGATACCGTTTGTGAAAAGGAACTCTTCGTATGCGAATCTCAAAACCAAACATATGTCGCAAATTTATCTTCGGCGCAGGCTGACAACATAGCTTTGAAAAACAAAATAGATGAGCAGAATAAGATTATCGACAAACTCAAAAGGCAACTCGAAGACATAAGCCGCAAGTAAAAATCTCGTATTAGACCTGTTTGAATCTTTTCTTTATCCCAACGATTAAAAGGTACAAATTCACAGACGAGATAATCCCTTGAAAGAAAACCCACACTTTCCCATAAAAGCTTTGAATATATAAAAAATCTAGTTTCAGAAGATATCTAAACGGGCCTAGAGAATTAAAGAAAGAAAAGAGCAAGCTTCGTTTCCAGTCTTTCGCCAATATCCACTCCCCCCAGTATGTTTGGAGCGACAACACATTCGTTGTGCCATTGAAACTTACATCGACATCAAAAAAACTCTCGTACAAGATTGCAAAGACAAATAGCAACGCAAGGTAGACACCAAATGGCCTTGAAACTGAGCGACCATAACTATTAAAAAGATTGTAAAAAAATCCCGCTATTTTCGTTAAGGGTTCATCTTTAAATTTTGTGACTTCGACTCTCGCTTGCATTTCAAGGGACGCAAAGTAGCCCTCATCTAAATCATTCCCTAAACTCGCAAAAACAGTCTTTAAGTGACGATAGCGAGGTATCGCTTGGCTCGAAAAATCTCTAAAGTCACAGTCAACAAAATGTGAATTCACGCAAAAATTAGAATTTTCGAAAAGAGGACTCTCCTGAAAGGAGGTTCCTGCAAAAAGAAGTTCGGACTTAAAACTACTATCATACACAGTGCAATTCTCGATTTGTGCATCTAGCACACTAATCTTAGTGCATTGAGCTGAGCGTATACTTAATTTGCCTATCTTGGTTTTGAATATTTCAATTTTTCTTAAACCTGTCATGAGTGCTAACTCTTCAATGTTTTTTGCTTTGCAAACAATATCCATCGTTGAATCTGTATTTATTGTAAAAGATCGAAAACTTGTTTCGTTTGATAACTCGACACTTCCGGACGAACTGTTTACTGAAACATTTTTTGGGCTTATATGCCCATCAATAACACAATCAAGCTTTTTGAATTCTATAATCTCAAAAGTCTGATCTGATGATACATTCCTGATACAAACTGTTCCGTTGGAGCAATTCAAGATGCTAACATAATCAAACTTGCAGTTTTCGAAATAAAACAAAGTCTTTTTTTTGGCATCGGTTATGCTCAATTTCGTCGCAATTTTGCTTATCTCCAGCTTACCTATTTGAGCATTTGTAAACTGAAGTGAAACTGGCAACCCATTTGAATTCCCAGATAACGTTATATCGGGAACATTTGGTGCAGTGGTTCCTACAAAATTAAATCCTTCGAAAGGCCCATCATAATTTACATTATTAATGATTATTTTTTTACTTTCCCCCAAACTCCATTTAAGTGTGGTGGGTGACTGAACTTTAAAGAATGGATTTTCAAGTTGAACAACTTTGATTTTAGAAATCAATTCTGCAAAATAACCAACATCATCAATTGTCGGAGAGACCATTCTGAGTGAGGTTAGATTTAGTTTTTTGTAAGCTTTAAGATAATCTAAAGAGCACCTATCATGAGGTATGGTTAGCTCTCTATCTTGAAACGCCTCATATCTTCCCGATCGAAGTATGTCGTCTACTCGATGATTAAGTTGTGCAGGATTGATTAGTGGTATTGAAGCTTGAAGATGCTTAAACTCTTCCAAAAAAACTCCCAATTTTCTCGTTTGCCACATTTCTGCCACACGCCCATTTGTGTGACAGAAATATTTTAGGGAAACCGAGAACTTAGGGCACCATCAGAAAGGATGGTGGAGGTGGTGAGCGCTTCAGAAGGGCTTGTTTTAACTAGAGTACGAACTACCATTCACTACAACAAACTACACCACTCACCTGTAGCCCTTAACTAGATGAAGGCTAGAGACACCATCCCTATCTAAAGAGGGTACGCACAATGTAACTCCCCCAAAATCTAAATCCGCGGTTTTCCACTGGTAGTTGACGCCCGTATCTATAAAGTTAATCGCCTTGTTAACTTCCGCAACGAACTCAGAGGCATTAAGTGAATTCCCCTTAAATTTAGTTTGGAGCATTCTCAGAATTGGCAAATTGAACAGGAGGGTATCGCCAAGCTGATCCCATATTTTCTTGGTGCCCACACACGACCTAATTAAAATGCAATCTACCACCTGTGGGGCACTGATCTCGCGATTGAACGCCTTTGAATACACCTCTTCCCTTTCTTTTACGCTCAACTTCGTGAACCGTGACAGCTGAGCAAGCCCTTCCTTGACCCTGGTTTCCGTAGCGGTAACCATCCTCGCCCCCTGCGGCGACAAGGGGGCCTTTGCTTGAACATTTAAGATTATATTCTCGGTTTGAGAATATAGGACTAAGTCAATTTCTCCACCAGCGAATGCTACTCCTGTCGCACTTTCGAAGCGAGAAAAGTCACTTAACACTGATAGTGCTTCATCAATGAGAAAAGGCTCCATTTTATTTGCAACAATAGCACCAAAAGAGTCTGGGTCCCTCTGGTTATAGGAGTACAGGATATTGCGAATTGAAAATGAGTTCACCAAAGCGAAAGGATTAAATAGGACAGAGTCGCCAAGCAAAATCAAGGGTGGAGTATATCCATCACCTGACTGTCGAGAACCGCCAATCTTCCTCACATCTAACTCAAGCCAGCTCAACACCTTAAGCAGCCTTGACTCCGAGACTTGGCTTGTCACCATAACACAGGCATAGAAAAAATTCTTTAATACTCCAACAGAAACAAACTCTAGCATTTCGTCGTAGTACCGCTCCTCTTGAGTGTTAGCGTAGTCAGCTTCTAGGCAGTACGCCACCTCACCATACACTGCACAGATCGATAGAATTGCAGCCCTCACACTCTTGTAGTCACGAGACTCAAATCCAAAGACTTCTAAATACTCACTCTCGTCAAAATACATATCCTCGACTTGAGCTCTTAGGATCGCGTCAAACTTACTTTTTGCATACAGCATCGTTAGGGCCATATTGACCTTGGCATTTTTCACTGCCTCCTTTAATAGTCCATAATCAGGAGGAGGCAAACGGTCTACGAGTGTTGCGCTAGCCAATTCTGCAAATATGATGTCGCGTTTTTCAATCTTCTTGAAATCATCGTTGGGATGATTCAGTTCTATTCTTTTTCCGCTGACTCTTTCTACTAGATGACCCTTTCTGAATTGGGGGACCACTTCGCATAGGTGTAGATAGCGCACCAGTTTCGCTGCATCGGTCTTTAACTCACTCTCATTCAAGTAATTGAGCACTTCTCTGGCGTTGGTGCCGCCTAGCTCCTTAACGCAACTCAGAAGAAGTGGCTCTAAATAAGAAAATCGACTAAGCAGGTCCAGGGCAGTGTCTGGGCTTTTCGTTTTGTTCGTGACACCTCTTCCCCCAGACTGAAAGTGGTCAACTGTGTTAAACAGCAAAGAAAATGGGAAGTTAATGTACTCACTGAGGATTCGAAGCTTCCTCATCTCTTCATCTTGTGTTTTCTCTAGCTCTAAAAGCCCCATACCTGCCTTCTTATCCTCTCTGCCTCAACCACAACTGAAGTTGCCCCGCCTTGTTGGGCACTTTTCCCTCCAGAGTAGCTTGTTACGGTTGCTAGACCTCGTCTCCATCATTCATATGCACCCTGGGATCTCTCTCAGTGAGAGCACCCGAGAAATATTTATGGGCGAGCTCTAGTGCTTTGTTCTGTTTATCAGTAAAGACTGCATCTGGTTTCAAACTCTCTAGATATTTGGCTACTCTTTCTGCGCCAACAAATTCATTTATCATTTTCCAGGGTAGATACTCTGTCACCTTAACAGAAACTTGACCCATCGACTGAGACCTTGAGCTTGATAGTGTTTTCGCTAGGAAACATAGAAAAAAGGCAGGTTGTTCAAACTTGGCCCAGAGAACAGCTTTATCTAAACTTTCAGAACCGTTAACCAGGTGAAGCAATTGCACCAAGTCCCTTTCCTTACTTAATTCCTCTGCAGGGGCTGCAATAATCTGCCTCACAATCTCACTCTCAAGATTTTTTGAAAATTCTTCACTAACAAGCTTGTGACCAAGGCCTTTCGTAAAGCCTACCATCCCAACCAGATCCCATTTCCATGAAAGTGTTGTTATCTGAGGCAGAACTTGCTCAACCACACTCTCTCGTTCCGCAGGATCTTTTAATGACTGCAGAAGACGTAGATTCAGGCGACCGACAGAGATCTCCGCTCCAAAATCAAACATCCCTTTACGTTCTTCGCGAAGTTGATTTGCATGATTTAAGATTACTTGAATAGCGATGACTATATCAGCGACCTTAAATTTGAACTTGTCTTCATAATCTTCAAGTCTCGCAAAGAGATGCTCTAGTTCGCTGCCATTCAGAGGGCCAATCAATGCTTCGAGTTTCTCTTTTTCACCAAATGAGCCAAAGACATTACTAACAAAACTTGCCGACAAAACACCGTCAGGCAAACTCTTCTGTAAATAGTAAGAAAAGACTTCTGGATGGGCCACGCGTCGGCCGATGCGCCAAGACTTTCGCCAGTAGCTTCCTCCATAAGTTGTGTTTGAAGTGATACGCTTGCATGCAGGAAAAATTAGCTCTAGCAAATTTGAGGTCGTATCTTTCCGATCACCCGCGCTATCAAGCATGGTTTGAAATTTCTTTTGCTCTTCTTCAAGCTCAACCCGAGAACTTCTTGATTCGTATCCACTACTATTTGAAGTCAATAGTTCCTGGGCATCAGCAAGCTGGACATAAAGCGAGGGCATCAGAACTCGTATCGCTTCCAGTGCAAGGACATCGACACTAGATACCTCATCTCCAACCGTCTGAAATGCAACTGGGAGGGCATTTATGTATCGACGCACATCCCTAGGGCTCTTAAAGAGAGGTCGGATGCCCATATGATATACATTTGTTAAATCTTCTTGGTTCACCTCTCCATCTTCAAACGAAGCCAAAACCTTATTAAGCTCAGTGGCCAGGAACTTACCTAGTTCTTCCTCTCTCAATGCGGGGATGTGGTACGAGACTTGAATTATTTTTTCCAAGTAGTCATGACCACCTATATCTCCGTCTGTAAGTGATTTCTCAATTATTTTTTGATCATAAGCCAAAACATACGACACGTTTGGGAAATCCCCGACAAGTCTCACTAAACGCATTATTTCTCTTACTTCATTTTGAGCCAAGCGATCTAAGTCATCTATGAACACTACAATTCTCTTAGACGTTTTTTTTAATGCATCCTCAACATTTTTCTTAGTCTCCTGAATGCTTGTCGCTTTACGTCCAGCCTTCCACCCAATGAACTCGCCTACGTTTTTTCCTGCTTCCATTGCATGGCCAGCAGCTTCACCAAAAAGTGGAATGTATTTGATAGGTTTTAGCATTTCACAATACTTTTCCATTACTTCACCAATCTCTTTCAATTTCGAGTCACCACCCTTTCCAAGTTGGACTGAAAGCTCATTAAAGAAACTAGCTAGTAAATCTTCTGTATTTGAAAAAAACCATGGGTTAAACTTGAAGACTTTGACAGACTCTTCAGTATGAAGTGCTTCCTCAACCATATTCAGAATTGAGGTTTTTCCGCTCCCCCACGCTCCTAAAAGACTAACGACAAAGCTTTCATCGACAGGGGTAGATAGCAGTTGGCGAGCAAGTACATCTGCAAACCTTGCCCTTGCGAACTGATCATCTTTTCTTGTGGATATTGGTCGATCTGGATCTAAGGCTATTTTTATATCTACCATATAATCCTATGTCTTTTTTCATTGAGCAGTGGCCAATCAAAGTGATTGTGCAATTTTCGGTGAGAAATATGCTGCAAAAATCACTGCATCACACTTAGTTCTCGTCCTTTCATTCGCTTGATTCATTCGAAAAAATCTAGGTTGAGTTTCTTAATGAAATAAGAGGTCTCAGTTTCAACTCCAGAGTTAGTTTCGATCATGTACTGAGCGAGCTGCTCGCCATTAACTAAAATGATTTTAGCATCTATGTTCTTCACATAATCTTCCGCTTCACGCGTGAAATTAGATGTGGTCATAAAAATGCCTTTCTTTGCTTTCTTGCCCATTAGGGCTCCACAAAACTCTTGTACTGCTGGACGACCGACCTTGTTTTCGATGGCATATCTCTTAGCTTGTACATAAATCACATCAAGCCCAAGCCGATCCTCATTGATAATCCCATCTATCCCCTCATCTCCTGGTCTACGGAGAGCTTTTCCTGCTTCTTCAAAACTGCCCCCGTAACCCAAATTGATTAACACACGGACAACAATATCCTCAAACTTGAAGGGATGGACCTTCAGAAGGCGGTCAATGATTTCTGCTTTAAGGCTTGAGTTTATCTGCTTGTATGCATTTGCGAGAACATCTGTTGGGGTTTGTTCCGTGAAAACCTGCTCATCCTCGTCCGGGCTTTTATCAACTTCCTGAAACAGTTTAAATTCATCAAACTTCTTTAGATACTTAACGTTGATTTCCGTCGGCTTCTCTTTCAATACGTCTTGGCCTCTTGGAGTTATCTTGAACTCACTCCGCTTAACGTTCTCAATTAATTTCGCTTTGCGAAGATAAGTGATCGCCCACTGAGTCCTATTGTAAATTACAGTCTGAGTACCACTCGGGAGTCGTTCTTCAATTTGCTCTGGTGACAGCTTGAAGTGGAGAATCATTTTTTCTAATACTTCCGCATTAGAGTGAATCTCACCGTCTGCGCAAACTTTGAGCACGGGCAGCATAACCACGTTAAACTTTGGTATCATACACTCTCACTTTTGATTCTTTTCGGCATAAGGGTCCGTAAAGTAAGAAGAAAGTGGAGCTCATAGCTTAAGATTTCTTGCTTAAGGATCAGATCTTTTGTGATCCCCTTAATATCGGCGCCTATTTCTCTCGGGTAAAAATAAACCGACTCAAGGTCCTGACCCGTTTCAAACCCTCGAACGATTCAACATCATGTATTGAACTTATTTTTTCGTTCTTACAGCTTCTTGAACAACCGTATCGAAGAAGCCTACAGTTTGAAAAATGTCATTATTGGACCCATTTACCCCATCTGCTAATAGGCGAAATGCCAACATGTGCCCCTTAACTTTTTTATCTGATGAGAAGTAGACCTGAACCTTATGTTTTTTTCCAGTTCTCTTATCTTTATAGTTTGATTCCAAAATCCAATTTTTGTCTTGGCTATACCAAGAATAAGTATCGCCCTGGAATGCTTTGTAAAATTCTCCAAACGAGGACTTCAAAGCGAGAGGTACTCCGGTAGGGCCAACTGTAAAAACCTTGAGACTTTGTATGTCTGCTCCAGGCTTATTCGTGTCAGCGGCATACGCGTTGCCAATCAGAAAAGATAAAAAAACGAATAGCAGTTTTGATCTGATAGAATACATACTTACTCCTTGCGTTTAAGCCTTTTTGCGTCGATCAAAAACAAACCTGACAACTCTGAGTTATTGTGAAAATCAAATAACTCACTAAGACTCAAGTCTTTGGCATTTGACCTGTCTGAATGTAACCCTGTTAATAGCCACTGAAAGTCACACATTAACCCTTTAGAGAGTTTTAGGACGGCCATAGCATCATTCGGTTGGGCTCCTGATAGCCATTGATTTATTGTCGCCGAATTAACGCCAGCGATCTCAGCCGCCACCCTCTGCGTTATTCCGCGCTCTTTAAGAAGAGCGTTTAAATTCTTTGCGAAAGGAGTATCAATCCTTTTCCTAGATGGTGACTTCTTCATTTCTTACCATATCGGAAACATCGTCCTTTCCTGGTGCTAATTTCAATTCTCCAAACACTGCTCAATTTACCAATCGCTCTAAAGGTTGAATTTTAGATCGCTCGTCATGCCTGTAACACTCACCCCGGCTTTTCTGATGTAAAGTGACATAGTTTTGATGTCTTTCCATCCAAGGCCTATTTGCACCTTCAGTGCCGGGACTCCTTTTGCCAGAAGAATTGTTGCACAAGTTGCCCTGAGATCATGAAATCGGATTCGAGGTAAGCCAAGTACCATTAGAAAGGCTCTTAGCTCTCTCGCCTGCTCACCTTTTTCCCACTTATCGATTCTAGGAAGAACAAAATGGCTCTCTGGATGCTGTTTTTTTTGATTTCTTAAAATGGGAACAAGTTCTTCTGCGATTTCAACCTGACGCTCATCTTCAGATTTTGTCGACTTAAAGCCATCTACGTTGTTCCATGAAGATACGACTTTTAGCAGCCGCCTTTCCAAATCTACATTTTCCCATGTCAAAGCATATAGCTCACCATTTCTCATTCCAGTGTAGATCGCTGTGGCCCATACAGGAAACCACTCAGAATCAACCTGCCTGGCTGTCGATAGGAATAAAGCTACTTGCGCCTCCGTTAAAACTCCTGTGACTTTATCCCCAATTCTGAACTTCATCTTTGGCGTAGGGTTACGTAAAATCAAATTTGACTCTACAGCAAAGTTAAAAACTCCTCGAATATACTTGAGCAAATTTTTCTTATGGCTCTCGGATTTATTGGCAAGTTTCGTAGAGATCAGATTCCGAATATCGATTGCCGCGATCTGATCTATAAGCTTCAAGCCCCAATCCTCGAACGTATGAGCTTCTAAGCAAAGACGATAATTCTCTACCGTTTTACCTGATATGTCCTGCTGACTGAGGTGTGAGATATATCTTCGTACTGTTTCTTGCCAGCATGGAACGACTTGAGCGTGGATGAGCTTTTCGACAACTAAGACAAGTTCCCTCTCCACCTTGAGAGCAGCACTCTTTGACTCAATTCCAACTCGTCGTCTTGAAATTGGAAGTCGCGTTACTGGGTGCCTCTTTGAGTAAAAGGCAATCCATCTATTGGTAGTATCACAAAATTTAATCCCCATACGCTCCTCCCTTTGGTTGGCTCAGGAGCATTTGATCAAGCTCGGATTTAAGGTACCGATTTCGCCTTTTGCCAAGCTTGTAGTATTTAACCACTCCATTACTGGTTAGGTTTCTCAGCGCTCCGATACTAAGACGGAGATGATTAGCTGCCTGAACAGTATCAAACCAGACATGATCATTAAGAACTTCCTTTTTTTGTTCGTCATCAACTTCAATTGACTGGCCGATATAAGGACGTTTCATGGACATAACGCCGCCTTGCCACTGATGAAAATCTTCATCCCATCATGGAAATAGTCCCCAAGGCGAAAGCTATGGTTGATATGAAAAAAATCCTTATAATCCCGCGGGAAATTCGAACGTGAAAAAAAACTCTTCGCAAAGTAGAAACCATTCGCCTCACAGATACCCTGAAAACGACCGAACCGTATCAAAGTCGTAGGATTAGCGCGTTCTATGCAGGGTGGTGTGAAATCAATGTCTCGCAAAACAATCGAGTTAAATGGATTAAAGTTCGGATTAAGTAGGTGGTCTATCAACTCTGATGGAATACGCGTAGGTAACTTCGAAAGCCTTAAAGAAATCTCGAATCTAGTCCAGTGCTCATTGAGTATCTCTCGATATTTTTTAGCTCCAGGACCTTTCATTCTCTGAATCTGAAGTCGTTTGTTATAAGCCTTTATCACCTCGGGATATTTCCCGACGACATGAGACTCCTTTTTCCCAGACCTGTGGTGAGGTTGAATAAAACAAAATTTCTGAGAAATGGTTAAGCCAACCATGTTTTTTTCAAATTCTATGTTGAAAAGATCGGCTGCGAGATCCGTCTGGTATAGTTTCAGCTCATCCACTATCTCCGGTGGTAAGACATACCTGATCATGGAAAGGGATTCTTCTAATGAAGAGAAATCAGTCGGATTAACAACTATGAGGTTAAAACTATTTCGATAAAGATTTGAGCATTTAATCGAGACCCCATTGACCTTATAACCAATAGGCCGTCGCTTCTCGAAGTAGTCTTCATACTGAAGTGAGTTGTTGCGCCAAAAAGAAAGTAGATGCTCTGTAGAAAGAAGCCTAGGGGCCTTCAAGATTAGTTTATCAACAGAGAATCTAATCTGAGGTTCAGTTAATGATGTGGGGATTGTGCTTACTAAAGACAAGTGAGATTCAGGATAATAAAATGGCATAAAGCTCCGGCTTAAAATCTGCGTAAAGCAGAAGTTAAGACCGAAGTTTATTGCCCATTATTGATCTTCAGTCGGGTTCGCATTGTGTTGAGCAGTGAGGCTCGATGCACATGCATTCATGACTAGACCGTCATGTTGTAGGATTACCAACCTACACTTCGGTCAATCCTGTGAAGAAAGACCTACTTAACAGCATATGACATCTAGCAACTATTGCGGGCAACCTCAGGATGTTTACTAAGGCTTGTAGATGTCTGCCCGCTTCTTCTATTTCAATCCACATCTACTCGTCAACGCTTCTTTGATTTTTTTCTTTTGAAATCATCGCGAAAAATTTCTTTGGCGTACTGACTATAAAGAGCCTTGAGTCCGATCAGTAATGCTTCTTGAATGAAATCGTTTCTACGCTTTTTATATTCAGTCTTGGGCAAGGTACTTGGATAAAGTTCAATTACACCATTAAGAAGCGAGTTAATCTCATCAATGTGCTCTTCGGCTCTACAGTATAAAATCCTGTAATCTTTAGGGGTTTTCTTCTTTTTAATCAACATTCTCAAAAGTCTCCATGAGGGAATTATTACATCTACTCATTCGCCTTGCAATTTATTGCTTGCAATTTTTTGCAAGTAATATATTAAATGCAATATGAATAAGGTTAAAGCAGTGGCATATGCCCGAGTTTCAACACTCCTAGGTCAGGATGTTAATCACCAGCTAAATGGGATCAGGGAGCTGGCACAGAATAGGGATTTTGATCTGGTTGAAGAGTTTATAGATGAGGGAGTGTCAGGAAAGTCTGAGAGAAGACCCGCTCTGGATAAAATGCTGAAAGAGGCTAAGCTGGGCCGCTTTAAAGTTCTAATCATCTACTCGATTGACCGACTTGGACGTTCATCGAAACACTTACTTAATCTGATCGATGAACTAAGACATTGTGGAGTTACCTTCATATCAATCCGAGAATCCCTAGACTTTTCCACCCCTACTGGTCAGATGGCATTCACAATGATTTCAGCGGTAGCTCAGCTTGAAGCTCAGTTGATCTCTGAGAGGATTAAGACATCCCTTGCCGTAAAGAAAGCTTTGGCAAATAAGCATAGTACCACTTGGCGGTGTGGAAGACCTCCTCTTCCAATCGAAACTAAACTCAGAGTTTTAGAGCTAAAGGATTCTGGCTATTCAATCCGCCAGATAGCTTCTCAAGTCGGTAATGTATCTAAAACTTCAGTTGAGAAGATATTAAAAGAGCGTTCAACCTCGTCCGTAAAACCCATCTAATTAGAACAAATACTTCACTCTGAAGATCAGCCCTCCATGGTGATTTCTATGTGTCCTGTAAACGATTTCTTTTACGTACTTACTTCGAGGCAATTAGGGTTTCAATCTTCCGGATCATTGCTTTAACTTGAGTAGCTCTTTTAGGGTAACGAAACCTCAGAGACTCTAGGTAACCAATCGAAAAAAGCAACTCCTGCTCGGTCATCTTGCTTAGATTTTTCTGAATTATTGCCATCTGCCTACCAAAGCTAAGCTCTTCAACTATCGTATTCATGACTTCCACCTCCACATTTTGCCAGTAATTCTCTGAGACGCTCTAACTCCTGCACAGAAAGCTTACTAAAATCATAGGAATTGCTTTCAGTCTTAGCCTCAATAATGATCTTCTCGTCAAACATACGAAGCAATCTTGCCTCAAACTCCAATGCTTTAACTGCAGCCCGATAATCCTTCTCTAAGAATAACTTCTCCGATATTGCTTGGGCCTGCTTCTTGATCTCAAACTTTCTGTGCATTGCTTGACGGTTTATTTCTTCCCTCTCGGTTTCTATCTTTTTTTTTGCTTCGTCATGGTTTGTCAAAAAATAATGTGCCGCCTGCCTGCTTCCGTATCCTGACTCTCTTGCCGCAAGAGCAATATTTCCGTGCTCCTTATAAGCTTCGATGAGTTTTAGTTGCTTCGGATTTAACACCTTTTTTGGCATTTTCTTCCTCCATCACCATTTTGTACGTCTCAAAGAAGACTATTGGGACATACGTATCTGGATTAAATTCGTACTCCCATGGTTTCTCCCCTCTCATTAGATGGAACAGCCAAAAATCGGCGAATAAAAATCTTTCCACTGCTTCATTCACGCTAACCTCCTGTGGTTTTTTTTAGAGTATCTTGTTTTCAATTTTCCCTCAAAAAGCAGCGTGATGTTCTGTGATGCTATTTTTGCAAACTACAGTTTTGCAAACTACATGACCCATGCGAACTACAGCTCAAAACTACAAATGACTGCAAATCCCATGATTTTTTGTGATTTACTGTGATGATCAATCTCGCTTTCAGAGAGAAGATTGCGATATGTAATTGAAATAATAGAAATAAAAAAAGCCCCTTGCGGAGCTTCTTTTATCGATTTGGATGGTGGACCTAGAGTATCAACAGGCGAACCCTACTACTCTCACGATTTAATTGATCTTTCACCTCGCACAACCTCACGCATTATCGAAAAATGCGCCCCACTTTATGAGAAAGGCTTCTCTTTACGCGATATAGAAGAGCGCACTGGAATCGCCAAATCAACCATCAGAGAAACGCTCACCAAGAACGGTTTTGCGCTCAGAAACCCGCACAATGGCAACGCTTCTAAGGTTGATAACAAACGAACCAAGCGCGGAGGCTCCACTCCATTCGGCTACGCTTACCTTGATGGCAAGCTCCTGATGGACCCCAAAGAGCAGATCGCTCTCCGCAAAATTTTCAGTCTGTGGAAATCCGGAAAGTCATATCAGGCAATCGCTAGTGAATTGAATGACAAAAAGATACCTACCCGTTCAGGAAAACCATGGATCAAAAGCGTGGTGAGATCAATTATTTTGAAAGCAAAAGAAAAATAACTTACTTGGAGGGACTTATGAAATCACTTGTTACTATCGCATCGACTCTCGCCATTCTTGCCGTTGCATCCGGCAATCTGCCTTGGATTTTTTTCCAAGTTCGAAAAGCCCAGATTCATTTGATTATTGAATCTCAGGCATCAAAGTGGCCGAAAGCATCTGTAGCAAAGGGACGGTAATTAAATGTGGCTTGGCATCCATCGATCAACATCTAAGACTAGTCTTCCATTTAGAAAATTTCCAATTGCCAGGGATTCTTTTTTCCGGATGGCGACTTTAATTGGCAGCAGATATGAGTCCGTTTTGGTATCAAACCAGATGGATGTTTTCCAACTAGTGTCACCGATGGTCACAGTCGCCTTTAGCCTTCCCCATCCCTCTTCTGAATCTAGATGGATCGCACGTATACGTTTTGCAGTGGCCTTAGGAATGGTAACAAAGCACCATCCCGCAGGTCCTTCATACTTCCAAAGTTTTGCTCTGAAGGCGAAACTCATCTCAATCACATTTCCTGATTTATTTTCTTGTTTTTTAACATCACCCAACTTGCCTACCAACTTTAATCTCATGGTGCAAATCCTTAAAACTTTTGTATTACTGGGTTCAATTCTTTCCTGCGACTTTTTTGTTCACTCAATTTTACCTGGTCCTACCATTGCTTCGCTTTGCTGCTTAAGCCAGTTACATCTAATCGCTTTCGCGAAAAAGCCTGCAAGCCTTTGCTCAGAGAGGTTAATTTGATCAAGGCAAGTGTTCATGCTCTCTCCATTGCCGATTTTGCCTAGAATCTCAAACGATTCTTCATCAAGGAGATTCACAAAAATATCCTGTCTATTTCTCGAGACGACATAGAATCTCTCCTTTGCGTAAACATGAAAGCGAAAGAGAATAGTCGACTCTTGCAGTGCAAGTATATCTGATAGAAGTTGATCCGGTCTTTTTAGAGCAAATGATTCGTCAGAGAATCGATGCGTGGCTTGGTACACAGCAACGTCAATCTCGGCCCGAAGCCGAGCTCTCTTTGAAATTTTTCTTGTATCCAGATATTCTTTAAACCTCAAGGGCAACAGGTCTAATCGGTGCTCCCTGAACGCACTCGACATCGTAAAGGCTCTCCCAATTTCATCCCACCTCTTGGGTCCAAGAATTTCTCTCGTACCCGGGAATGCAGATCCTATGACTGCTTTCACTCGAGCACCGTAACCGTAGCGCAAGACGTCCAGTACCAAATCGACTTCGAGATTATGATTTCTGACCACCTCAGGAGAAGTATCATCTTGATAGATTTTAGAGACCGATATCAACGCCTGTTTCTCAAGCCACATTCATCGCTCCAATTCCAGAATATGTTCCAATTCTGCTTCCAAAACATCAGGATCTTCAGGAATATTTTCATCCCTTTCAAGAAAAGTAGGTCTCATTCCAAATCTTCTCACAGCTTCTTTATAGAGATCTTTAACTGGTGCCTGAATGCTCTGTCCGTGAGTATCAAACAGGAATCCACTTACCTTCTCGTGGCCAGCAATGTGAAATGCTTTTACGGATTCTGCGGGAATTATCTCTAAATACTCTCGCGAAGAGAACCCGAGATTCTGAGATCCAACATAAAAATTATTAACATCAAGGAGGAAATGAGCACCGTACTGTTTATGAAGCTCGGCCATGAACGTCGGCTCATCCATCTCGCTCATTTCATATGTAAAATACGACGATATGTTCTCCAGTAGGAAGTCCTGCTTCAGATAGTCTCTTATCTTGTCGAGTCTATTTCCCACGTGCCTGAGCATCTTCCGGGTGAGAGGTACGGGTAGAAGCTCAAACGTACTGACATTATTGATCCGGGTAAAACAGAGATGATCCGAGAGGAGAAATGCGTTCGTCTCACGCGAAAGAGTACGAAGTTCACGGAGAAGATTCCTATCAAGCTTGTCCACACTTCCAATATTAGTGCTCACTCCATGAAGATGGATCCGATAGTCCTCTGAGAGACTAATGAGATTCTTTCTCGATTCTCCGTGTGAATAGATGTAGTTTTCGAACGTCACCTCGAAGGCGGAGAATTTTCTCCGCCTTTGAAGGTAACTCTCGAGGTGCTTGCTTCGAAGAGCGACACCACTGGTTTGGAGAATCGAAGGGTTCATTTATTGGCAACGAACTTTTTCGACGTCGCTTCAGTATGCTTAACTTTTGCATCACACTCAGACTTCTTCATCTTTTTCCAACCCAAGTCTGCGGTCGGATTTTGCCCGGCGCAACTCCAAGTCTCACCTGTTGCGGGGTTTTTCCCTCCGCAATCTCCCTGCTCTTTACCCACAACCCCGTAACATTTCCCGACAGGATCCGTACCTGCATTAGCATAGTTGGGGCTGAGTTGCGTTGCCGCCAACATGAGAGCTGCTGATATAATCATTTTTTTATCCATAAATTCCTCCTATTTAGTTTTTAGAATCGCTTCCGTTTTTATTTGTATTCGCACTTCTTCGCCAACCATCACTCCACCGGCCTCGAGCGCCTCATTCCAGGTAAGACCAAACTCTTTTCTTTTTATGAGAGCTGTTGCATCTACGACGACTTTCTCGGTCCCCCAGGGATCAGTGGCTCTTCCCTTAAATTTGATTTCAAAAGGGACAGCTTTCGTAATTCCCCGAAGTGATATTCTTGCCGAAATGGTTTTCTTCTCTCCTGGCCTGAGATCAAAATCTTGGGCGTCAAACGTGATCTTGGGATGCTTTTCAACTTCAAAAAAATCGCCAGAACGGAGGTGCTTATCTCTCTTGGCATTTCCCGTGTTGATCGAGCTTGCGCCGACGATTCCGGATATCTTGCGGATGCTCCCAGTTTTAGCATCCACGCCTATCACTCCTTCGAACTCGTCAAACCGACCAGAGACAGAGCTGATGACGAGATGATCGACGTCGAACGAAAGTAGGGTATGCTCTTTATCAATCACAAATTGGCTTTCAGACTTGCTACCGTAACTAGACGTTGCGACGAAAATCAATGCCAATACAACAAACTTGAATCTTTCCATTCCCTACCCCTTTAACTGAAAAAAATGAGTCCCTCACAAGGGAGGAACTCATTTATGTGTGCTTATAGTGAGCTAATCTTCTTAGACTTGATCTTTTTCCACTCACCTTCTGCGTCTTTGATCAGCTGGGCCTGCTCTGCATTCCACTTCACTTGAATGTCCTTGTTAAGGTTCAGATAGAGTTTCCCCCCCACAACCGCAAACACAGTCGGATCAGAGTAAAACTTCTTTCCCTTAGAGACACCGAAGGCACAGTAACCTCCGTACTGAGGGGCGTATTTTACCGGGTTCTTAGAAAACTCCGATTTGTTAGCCTCACTCGCGAAGAGATAGGTTTGTCCGCCATGCTCAACAGTGTGCATACCAGAACCACGCACGGCCTCGTTTTGATTAAAATACGCCACAGGATCATACCCACTGATTGCTGTGTTTGCGTTTTCATCCGAGGCGATCGCGAACGCCGCCGTTAAGAGTGCAAAAGACAGTGCAAAAACTTTCATTAACTTCATACTAAACTCCTTGGTTTGTGAGGTGCTTTAGACCTCGTTGATGATAAATTACATTTAATTCTTTAAATCCACCGAGCAGAACATCATCCGCAAAAATTTGTGGAAAAGTTCTCAACCCAGACTTTTGTACGAGTCGATCTCTCATTTCAACATCCTCGTCGTCGACTAAGATCTCGGTGAAGGGCACATTGTTTTCTTTCAGCAGAGATTTCGCACTTACACAATAAGGACAGTGAGAGAGCGTGTAGACCGTAACTTTCGAACTCATGACAGACTCCTTTGATTAAGACACTAGACTTTGAAATCTGAGAACTGTGGATCAAGCGTCGTTCCCGAGATGTGGTTTATGTAGTTGGACAATGTTTTCATCGTGACACGCAGGACGACCGCGGCAACGTCCGCATCTCCGTATCCTGCATCCTTGAATGATTTGACATCTGACTCATCCAACCAGCCGCGTGCTGAAACGATCCTCTTTGTAAAAACACGGAGCGCCTCATGCTTTGGAATCGTGAGACTATTGCCTTCACGAAGATCGTTGATAAGCTTTGCATCCAGTTTCGACATCGCTGATAGAGCAGAGTGGACAGCTACGCAGTAGTGACATTGATTCTCGCGGCTCGCAGTGATGGCAACGATTTGTTGTTCAGCTGGAGAGAGCCCTGACTTTGCGAAACCATCAGATAATGCAAGATAACCTTTTAGCACTTCGGGATTGTTGGCAAAGGTCGCGAATAAGTTAGGAATAAACCCTAGCTTTGCTTTTACTGCTTCTAGAACTGGCCTTGATTCAGCTGGCGCGGAATCAAGAGATAATGTATTAAGAGCTAAGCTTTTCATATAACCTCCTATCAGTTAATAGAAGATTGCATTGACACATTAAACCGGTCAATGCCATAATGGTGGTTACAAGGAATAAAAATGAAAAAACCAACAAAATCAAACACTTACACCAGCAAAACTACGTTCCTTAGCCTCGGAGGCGACTCTGTATTAGACTTTTGCAACACACTCGTATTTCACGGAGATAAAAAAGAAGATCGTTTGAATTCAGCATCTGATGCCAGGCATTTCTGGCATGATTTTTTCGACACCGAATCGCAATTTACCCCCAAACAATTTAGTGAATTGCTTTCTGTCAGAGCTGAACTAAGAGAAGCCTTGAAATGCATCGTCGACAAAAGTGGTGACGAGGATTGCTTAGCAGATCTTAATGAGATGCTGAAAAAGCATCAGTTTATTTTCAAAATTGAAATGAAAAATGGAAACACTAAAACTTTCAAATCCGCAGTTCAGTCAGTGCATGAAGATCCCATGGCTCCATTCATTGTAGAGCTCCATCGCTTCTTGAATGAGCTTGACGAGACTCGACTTAAGAAGTGTAACAATCCTAATTGTTCGCACTTTTTTTATGATCGAAGTAAAAATAACTTGCGCGCGTGGTGCTCGATGAAAACGTGTGGCAATATAATGAAAGCGAGAGCATTTCATCTTCGAAAAAAAACGGAAGTTGAAAAAGATTAAACTGCTCTACTTGTATGCAGCAACACTTAAGTAGGGCAGTTTCTAAGACTTCCTTGCAATAAATTCAATTCGGATTCCACTGGGGTCAGTGACTATCATATGGCGGCTCGGACCGCCCCCCACTAACTCTGGTGAAAACTCAACAAAAACACCTGCACTTGCTAATCTCTCATGGAGTTCATCTAGTCTTGCGTCTTCTACTTTCAAGGCAAAATGATGAAGGCCAACGTTCGAAAATCGATTGAACTCATTCCCTGCTTCAGGGCCCTTGAGTTGCCACAAAGTAATTCTAACGGTGCCATCCGAAAGGAAGATCGCAGGATAATCTGCCTTTCCACCAATTCGTTCAAATCCCAGGTGCTGGATGAAGAATTTTGCAGACTCCTCAACGTTTTTGACTGTTAAACCAAGATGATCCATTCCAAAAGTTAATTTCGCCATATTACGACCTCGATAAATAAACCCATAACGTTACTATTGTCCGAGCTCTTTTAGCCCAGGAAAGTCAATTGGCCGAGGTCCTTGAGGCCAGATGAACTTCCTATCAGAGAGAGTAATCTCCACATCATTAATACTGGCTTCTCTCCTGCGCATTAATCCAAACTCATCAAACTCCCAATTCTCATTTCCATGCGCCCGATAAGTTTGCCCATTCTCTAGTTGATATTCATACTGAAACTTCACTGCGATTCTGTTCTCAGTAAAGGCCCAGAGTTCCTTGATCAATCTGTAATCAAGTTCTTTTGACCATTTGTGACTCAGGAATTTCACTATCGCGTCTCTTCCCTGAAGAAATTCAGAACGATTCCTCCAGATGGAATCTGTGGAGTACGCAAGGCTTATCTTCTGGGGATTCTGAGAGTTCCACGCATCTTCCGCCCTTCTCACCTTTGCGATAGCACTCGCCCGATCAAACGGAGGAGCTAAAGTCGTATCAGTTTTCAGATTATTATTCATAGAGATGCCTTTTGTTTAAACATTGAGTTTCAGTTCGGTACCTAGTGGTCGAGAAACGCAGGGACACATCATTGTCTTTCTCGATTCTGGTGAAAGACAAACGTCCTGGTGTTCTACCTCACCACCTGAGTACTCCAGAACGCACTTGCCACATTCTCCCCGCTTACATTCATAGCTTACCCATGCTCCAGCTTTTTCTAAGGCATCGAGAACAGACTCCTGCGGCCGTAGTGTTACAAGCAAATCAGAGAGTAAGAGAGATATAGTTGCTTGATTATCTGCTCTTGCATGACCTGCCCCAAAACTTTCGAAATGAACAGCAGACGCCGGCCATCCTTTTACCCTTGCCACTTCTCTCACTGCTTCTATCATCCCACGGGGACCGCAGACATACACATTGGCGCCGCAACTATATACAGGGACGACTTTATCAATGACTAAATTCTCGCCATCTTCAGAGTTATAAAAAAATGACCGACCCTGGGAAAGAGTCAGTATTTCTTCTTTGAGAGCAGAACGAATATTATTTCTAAATCCGTAATGTAGTTCAAAGGCTTTGTTATGTTCTGCGAGTTCCCTGATGAATGAGAAAATGGGCGTAATCCCAATTCCACCTGCAAGAAAAATTTGAGGACCGTCATTTTCGACAAGATCAAAAGATTGAAATGGGCCTTCAACTTCGATCAAATCTTCAACATTGAGTTCCTCATGGAGCCACTTTGAACCTCCTGTCCCACCGTCTAGCCTGAGCACAGCGACCTCGTAAAAGTTAAGTTCTTTCGGATGAGATATTAATGAGTATTTCTTCAGTCCAAAGGGGGTTTGAAGCCCGATATGCGCTCCAGGCTTGAATGTTTTTAAGTTCGGTCCTTCAAGTTTTAACTTGCACACATTATCTGCGATCATTTTCTTTTCAGTTAATCGTAGTCTCATATTTATACTTTCTCTGTAGGATTAAAAGGTGAATACTCGGGCGCTGAAAGGAGAAAGGATTTTGAAACTGAGCGAATCGTCCATTTTTTTGGAGAAAACTCCCACCAACGGCCAGTCCCTCCGGTCTCTTCATGGGGATCGATACCAGAAAAATCCAATCTCGCTTCTCCCGTTAGGTGCAAAAGTAATGCTCTTTCAAAATCCCAAAAAACAAGAGCGGCCTTATTATTCAATTTTAAATTACCGAATGTGTTATAAAGACTGTTTCCTGAATAGTCAGGAATCCGAAGTGTAGAATTATCAATTAATTTTACAAAGCCCGGATTCCCTCCCCTGTGAGAGGCATCTAAACCGCCACTTGGATTAGAACTGGCAACAAAAAAAGTGTCGGCATTAGAAATGAGATCAATATGTTCGGCCAGTAATTCATCTCCTTGATCTAAGATCAAGGCATGATTATTTTCTGGCAAATCTACTTGAGTTATCGTTCGTTTTTGAATGTATTTAGGACAGTTTGGATACGATTCATCGACCTCTATTAAGAGATCATCATTGCTAAGTGACTTTACATGTCCATTGATTCTTAAGCGACGTCTCGTCGCTAGATCGATAGCTAGGCCACCGATCTTCATCCCCACTACTAGGTTTTTAATAACCGGATCTGTTGATCGATCTTGAACTCGCTTAAGATCGAAATTTAGATTCTTACCATTTTCAACAACAGTAATAAATCCAGCACCACCAAGCAGCACTGTAATGTCCATTTCTCCGGTTTCATTCTGAGTACTCATAATGAAAAAGAACATTTGAGAAAGGAACTTATGTGCAGGACCGATGACAGAATCTTCGTAGAGCCTTCCATTCAGAAGAGCCGTACTCCTTTCTCCTAACATTTCTTGAACTTCAATCTCGCCTTGATGGAATGGATTTTCAATTTTCACGTTTACCCCGAAAAAAGAGGTGCTAAGATTAGACAGAGCACCTCTTTAAAAATTAGAAAGAAATGATCGAGTATCCTTCTTTAATATATTGACCGAGTGAAGTGACACCATTTGTTCCTGGAACTTTGAGAGTTCTAAGTAACGGCAGACCAACTTCTTCTACATGCGCCGTTGCTCCAAAGACATCCGAACAACCACCACAAGCTCCTTCAATTTTGTCAGAAACAGCAACATACAATCCATGAAGCAGATGTTTAGGATTTGCCAATTCTGAGACCCAACGAGTACCAGTTCCTTGAAAAAGGACCTTCACATCTTCTTTCCGCTCTTTGAGATCATAAACTGTTGTGAGAGCATTAAAAACTCTTCCAAGAGCTTCTTCACCGCCAGATTTAGGATCCGAGAAAATAATTACGAGAGACTTCATAAAACCACCTTTATATTTTGTACCGATCGTTCGGTACAGGCAGTATCGACTAGGGTTAATAACAAATCAAGTGATATTTTACCGAATGTTCGGTACAATATTCATATGAAGAATGCTGCAGAATCTAAAAATAAGCTAATTCAAACACTTATGAGCGAGTTTCGTAACTTAGGTTACGATGGGCTAAGCCTCAGCCAGATTTCTAAGGCCACAGATTTGGGTAAGGCCAGCCTCTATCATTATTTTCCAGGTGGAAAAGATCAGATGGCATTAGAGGTTATGCAAATGGCTCTAGACTGGGTCCAAACCGAAATTGTTGAGACTCTCGTTTCGGATACAACTCCGAAAGAGCGACTCAAGATAGTCTTAGGAAAGTTTAATGCATTTTATGAATGCGGAGAAAAGGCCTGCATCCTTGAGGCGATGATCGCTAGTGATGCGCCTGCAATCGTAAAAGACAAAGCGAAAGTTATGTTTGATATGCTCATTGAAAGTTTCAAAAAACTCGCTCTCGATACCCACCGTAATAAAAGTGAAGCTCTCTCTCTGGCAGAATCTACAATAGCTGAATTACAGGGAGCTCTGATTGTCTCTAGGGGAACCCAGAATAAATCAATCTTCAAAAGAGCTCTGACGAGGATTGAGCAAAATTACCTAAAAGCATAAGGTTCATTTATATGAAGATAGTTGTCTTAGGACCTCCGGGATCAGGAAAAACCACATTCGCTATGGAGCTTCAATCCCTACTCTCGATTCCTTACATTAAAGGCGATGATTTATTTTGGCAAAACGGTGAGGAGTCTGACGTCTTGCTTTTCAAAGCCGAGGTCGCCAAAAAAATTTCTGCCCCGGACTGGATTTACGAGGGCCACGTGACAAAAGTCTTCGACCTCCTTTCCCAACATTCGCCGGTTCTCGTCGTTATCAAAGAGACTCCTGGGGACTTTCTTAATGCCCTTTCTAGGGACGTAAAAAGTTTCGTCTTAGGGGGAGATCGATTGAAGGCAAAGAAAAAAATTTCGCATCACTTACGTTCATGGAAAAAGATGAGCCAGGCAAGAAAGAGAATTTCTGATTCCTATTCTCAGATAGCTCCAAGGAAGGTTTTCATCTGGGATCGAAAATCTGAGTCGATTAAAGATTTCGTGAAGCGAATTTCATAATAGCTCTTACGCGTTTCAAAGCTACCTGGATCTCAAATCCTTAGATCGTGAACGTTATTTTTCCAAAATGATTAGTAAATGATGAATGGTGGACTTTGTGGGAATGTCGCCTGCGCTTCCAGCTCCGGCGCGTGTTGGCTGGAAAAGGGGTTCGACTCCATCTACCATCTGACCTACCCAATGGATAGGCGAACCCCAAAGTCCCCATGATTTCATTGAGCTTTCCTCTCGCACGCCCGCTCGCATTATCGAAAAATGCACCCCACTTTACGAGAAAGGACTCTCCCTCCGAGACATAGAAGAGCGCACAGGAATGGCCAAATCGACTATCAGAGAAACGCTCATCAAGAACGGATTTGCGCTCCGAAACGCGCTTAATGGCAACGCTTCGAAGATTGATAACAAACGAACCAAGCGCGGAGGTTCCACTCCATTTGGCTACGCTTACCTTGATGGCAAGCTTCTCATGGACCTAAAAGAGCAAATCGCTCTCCGCAAGATTCTCAGTCTTTGGAAGGCCGGAATGTCCTATCAGGCATCGAAGTGGCCTAAGGCCATGACATTGCCGATTCAGTAAAAAAATCATTAAATCCTTTTCTACTAATTCGATCATTGCCAAAAATATCCTGAGACATTTGATATTTTCAATTACGAAGCAAATATACGGGGAAACAGAAGCTACTTCTCTGGATATTATTAGAGCACTTTCAAGTCAATGAGAAGACTCTTGAAATCAATGGGGGCATTCACATTCTGAGTAGATCTATAGTGTGCTGCTGTTCGTTTTACAGCCTCAATTTTTTTAATAAATTCAACCGAATCTCTATTGGACTGACAGGTAGATACAAAAGGAAATGTCTTAAAATCCACTCTTCCGCACATCTTAGCGTACCCTAATCTTCTACTGCAGTGACAAGAAGTGTTTTCATACAAAGCACCGCAAACTTTTGTAGTAAATCGCTGGACATCTTTTCTCGCACGCTCAAGGCGTTTGCGAAACGCTGACGATGAAACTCCTAGAATCTCAGAAGCTTGGCCATGATCCAACTCTAGAATCTCCCCGACAATATAAGCCGATCTCAATTCCGAATCGAGGCATTGTAGAAGTGCAGTCGTGCAACTAAGACGAATTTCACCAATTTGCATCTCATATTCTGGTGATTTTTTTTCTTCAGCAGATGGCTCAATTTGTTCCTGCATCAGGTCTGCTTCGAAACTTTCAAAACTAACCCCATGCAGCCTTTTAGATTTTTTGAAATCTAGCAGGTGATTAAAAGCGATCCGATATACCCACGTTTCAAACTTACTTGCATAATTAAACTGTGAAAGATGGGTCAGCATCTTTATGAGGATCTCCTGGCACGACTCCTTTGCATCCTCAGTATTCCATAACATTTTTAGGCAAAGTCCAAACACCTTATCTTGAACGGCTACTACAAGAAACTCAATGGCGACTTTATCGCCATTGAGTGCACTTTCTATTTGTTGCTTCGTTACGACATTATTCATTTCGTTACTTTGATTTTACGTAATCACCAAATGGGTTGTCGATCACTAACAACCATCGCCCATCTTTCTGACGTCGTAATACTGCGACTGAAAATCCTTCTTGCTGAACCTTCTTTCCTGTTGATGGATCAATCCCCTCCATCGTCCAAGGAGCACTATGAAGTGCCGTATCACCGGACACGATGACTTCATGTTTAGGCATTTCAAACTTGGGCTTCATCGAAACGTAGCCCAGCATGGCCTCTCTTAATTTAGGTCCTGAAACTGTCACACCAGGTTGAGCAACAAGACTCGCATCAGGTTCATAATACTTTAAAACAGATTCGAGATTCCCTTCCTGCATTGACTTTGACATCGCCATGACGACTTCAATAACCGCATTTGTACTATTCACACTCTTCTCCTTCGTCGTTGCATTCGCCCAACTCAATGTAAGGCTCATTAAAATTGTTGTAATACCTAAAAACTTCATCCTATCTCCTTATTATTTGCCGTATGCTTCTTTAGACGATGGAGGACGTGTCGGTGTGACAGAAATTTGAAATTGAGAAATGAATATGAGAGCTCGATTTGATAATCCGTCCACCAAGTCCGAATCTCCCTCGATCAATACAAAGTATTGCAAACCCCGTTATTTCGGCTGATTTCCAATGATATTGGTAAGTGAATCTTGAGAGCTTCTCAGGTCTAGTTAATTGATTATATTAGAAATAAAAAAAGCCCCTTGCGGAGCTTCTTTTATCGATTTGGATGGTGGACCTAGAGTATCAACAGGCGACCCCTACTACTCTCACGATTTCATTGAACTTTCTCCTCCCACACCTATCCGCATTATCGAAAAGTGTGTTCCACTTTACGAGAAAGGACTCTCTTTACGCGATATCGAAGAGCGCACCGGGATCGCCAAATCGACCATCAGGGAAACGCTCATCAAGAACGGATTTGCACTCAGAAACCCGCTAAATGGCAACGCTTCGAGGATTGATAACAAACGAACCAAGCGCGGAGGTTCCACCACATTCGGCTACGCTTACCTTGATGGCAAGCTTCTGATGGACCCAAAAGAGCAGCTCGCAATCCGGAAGATTCTCAATCTCTTGAAGACTGGAGTTTCATATCAGGCCATCGCCGATGAATTGAACAACAAAAAAATACCCACCCGTTCTGGCAAACCATGGATCAAAAGCGTGGTGAGATCAATCATTTTGAAAGCAAAAGAAACATAACTTACTTGGAGGGACTCATGAAATCACTTGCTACTATCGCATCAACTCTCGCCATTCTTGCCGTTGCATCCGGCAATCTGACTTGGATTCTTCTTCAAGTTCGAAAAGCCCAAATCCATTTAGTTATTGAATCTCAGGCATCAAAGTGGCCTAAAGCTATGACATTGCCAAAGAGGTATCCGTAATAGTCAGTGCTCGTGGATTTTTTGAAAAATAACTGAAGTTCTTTACAATTGAGTTGTTCTATTAAATCACAAACTGAGCTTACAAGCTGCCTGTGAGTTCAATTACTAGCTAGCAGATCAACTATTGCCGCTTTTCTGATTTAATCGATACCGCCAAAATGGACTTAATGTGTTTGGCTATCTGAAGATTTTTCGCAGTTTTGTTGGTCAAATGAAAAACTTCAACTTCTTTTAAAAGAGTGTCAATTTGCCGTTCGATTTCATCTGGTGCGATAAAATCACTAAACAATAGGTTTTGAGGTTCGATTTTACCCATTTGAATTGCGGGTGATACTTGCTTCGAACACTTGCAGTTTGCTTTTTTCGAAACAAGACCACAGTTTTTTTTCATAAAAGCATGCAGCCTTTCTCGTGATCGATGTAATTTCTGCCGAAAATCGACATCAGACATATCGAGGATAAAAGCACCTTCTTTGGACGAAAACTCCAACACTTCACCCAAGACATATACCAGTCGACTCTGATGATCGAGACACTGAAGCATGGCTAGTGAGCAACCAGCCTTGGCTTCAAAAACAAGAGCTTTTTCTGCCGCTACCTGCGGTGATTGATCGTAGTGAGCTAAGCCTTTTTCCAGTCCAACTTCAAAGTTTTCAAATGAAATCTGCGGGAATGTTTTTACTTGCTTCATATTCAAGAAATGATTTGACGCAACTTTGTATGCCCAAGTTGAAAACTTACTTTCACCACGGAAAGATTCTAGCCTTGTTATAATCTTGATAAAAGCTTCTTGTGTCGCCTCCTCGGCATCCTGCGGATTCCAAAAAAATTTTACTGCATACGAATAGATTCTACCTTGTAGTGCAATTACAAGTGCTTCAATCGCTGTCGCCGATCCTTGCTGAGCCTCTTTTACTATTAATTCAAGATCATCCATCAATCTTTTCCAATTCTTTACGCAAAACAAATCCTACTACTATCGCCGCAAATATAACTGGAATCGTATCAATAACTCCACTAAAAGCCATTGCTCCCATATGCAACTTCGACCATCCTGCGGTTACTAAATGATCGCCTAAGCAAACTGATAAACCAAAAACTGATCCTACAACTAGACTTTTTTTGAACCATGTTTTTCCCGACTTAAAGTTTAAGAGTATAAAAATTAAACCGACAGTAATCACCAAATATCCAAGAGTGAGTGCGGGGAAATTAAGACCTTCCTCCATACTACGGATATGCGGCCGTAGTAACTGATTCACCGTTGGCTGAAGCACTAACATCGCAGTTATTGCTGACAATACATTTAAAGCCAAAAAACCAAGCACACCTGAAACTATATATTTTTTCATAAATTCCTCCATTTGGAAGATTAGACAGGTCTAATGGAAGTTTTGTGACAGGCTTTTTAAAGTTGTAGTGTGCACACAACGAACTTGTTTTGATATTTTGTGCGAAATAAGAGCACAAACTGAGTGCTCATTTCCAATTATTGGCAGGTAAACGAAGTTCGATTCCATCTACCATCCGACCTAGACCATCGATAGGCGAACACCTTTTCAAAAATATTTCCTGAATGATTCTGGGGCCTTGCGAACCACCACTGGACGGTGGTTCGCATGCGATAAATGGTGGACGTGAGGTTACAACGCGCGAACCATTCCAATCGCACGATTTCATTGAAGTTCATTCAGCTACGAAAACCCGAATTATCGAAAAATGCGCTCCTTTGTACGAGCAAGGACTCTCTCTGCGAGATATTGAAGAGCGTACAGGGATAGCCAAATCCACCATAAGAGAAACACTCATGAAGAGTGGAATGGCATTGAGAAATCCACTTGATGGCAATGCCAAGAAGATTGATAACAAACGAACCAAGCGCGGCGGACACACGCCTTTTGGTTACGCTTACCTTGATGGACAGCTTATCTTTGACCCCAAAGAACAAAATGCTCTCCGCAAAATCTTAAAGCTTCACCATTCAGGCAAATCGAATCAATCCATTGCTGATGAACTGAACGGACAGAACATACCTACTCGCTCTGGCAAACCTTGGATCAGGAGTGTCATTCGTTCCATCGTTCAACGCGCAAAAGAAAACCAATAAACAACCAAATGATCGGAGGATCACATGAAATCACTTATCACTATCGCAGCAACCTTAGCTTTTCTTGCCGTAGCTTCTGGCAATCTCCCTTGGATTCTTTTCCGAGTCCGCAAGGCGCAAATTCATCTCATCATAGAATCTCAGGCATCGAAATGGCCTAAAGCAATGACACTACATTAATCGTCATTGCCCTTAAATAAAAACTTATAAACGCTTATTTAGTACTCAACCTCACCACCGTCAGGGTTAGCTCTATAAACTGATTTACCGCTATACTTAAAAGTATCACTGGAAGCTAATGTATCCTCCATATATTGGAAATATATTAGTTTGCCATTTTTTACTTTTGCCCAAATTGCAAAGGGCGAAGTGCGAGTTTTACGAAGTGTTTTTGATGTCAAAGTGAAGGAACCAAACATTGCAACATTCTCGCCTTGGCCAAAACTAGCATGCGGTTCGAATTTATCAACGTTCCAATATTTATTAACACCTTTGAATACCTCAGTCAGACTTTCTGGTCCTTTGTGAGTTCCTGTCCACGGTTCAATTTTTTTTTTAAATCTGGATTTTCGTAGTTGAGTGAAACGTAAGTGAAATCTTCAGATATAAACTGCTTAACATATGAAAGATTTGTTGGATCCTTTAGCACCGCCTGTAGTACTTCAATTGAAGTCATTGGAATTTTATGTTTTATTTCTTTTGCCTGTGAAATCCCAACATTGAAGACTGCGGAAATGATGCATATAAATGGTATAATTTTGAACACTATAATTCCCCTCTGTTAATTCTTCTACTGTAGTTAATTTATCCAAAGTAACACCATCATCTTTGGATTATGGCCCCTCAAATTTTGAAGTGTACTAAAGCAAGGACTCTTGAATAAGTGACCTTGCCAAAAGTTCAAAAAGTTACAACAATTTTTCCATTGGCCGTATTACTATCAAGTAATTGATGTGCCTTATGAATCTCTTCAATATTAAATGTTTTTGAAAGATGGCTCGGAATCATTCCCTTTTCAATTTGCAAAGCAATCCAATCTAATGGGGCTTTATCAAGTGGTAACTTGTCAGTACCCAAAATTCCACTTCCAAAAAAACTTAAATTAACGGTATTTGGTAAATCTCCCATCAAATTGAACTTATCCAAAACTGGTGGTCCACTCAACAAACCAATTACCACAACTCCACCCCAATTTGTGACACATTTCAAAGTGTCTTTAACAGTTGATGTACCTACAACTTCAAGCGCATTATCAACACCATCAGGAAAAATCTTTTTTAGCTCCTCCGAAATTTCACCTTTATCAATTAAAACAAAATCAGCGCCAGATTTCTTTAATTTTTCGACGCTATTAATATTCCTTGTCGTTGCAACGACACGAAGTCCTTTTGCTTTAGCGTAACTAATAGCTGAAAGGCCTGCTGAAGATGTTCCACCTCTAACAAGAAGAGTCTGACCAAAGGAAATCTTAAGGCTTTTTTCCAGTGCGCCCCAAATTGTCAAATATGATTCTGGCAAAGCAGCAAGCTCTTGAAAATTAAGACTTGAGTTAATCTTAATAACATTTGATTTCTTTACAGTGATCACTTCTGCATAACTTCCATGCCTAGCGAACATCATTCCACCCATGGCAGTTGCTACTTTCTGTCCAACATTTAATTCTCCGCTTGAGTCAGATATGACTTCACCTACGGCTTCAATACCAAGAGCGAAATTCGGATTCAAAGTTCCATAATTTCCGCTTCTGTAATAACTTTCGGCCTTATTAAGGCCAAATGCTCGTACTTTAATTTTAACTTCACCAGATAAAACCGTTGGCTCATCGATATCAATAAATTCTAATACCTCAGGACCTCCTGCTTTTTTTGCGACTATGGCTTTCATAAAATCTCCTTAATTAACGAGGTATATTAGTTGAAAATATGTACTGATGAATTTTCCATGAGCCACTTTCCTTCTTAAAAACAAACAACTCATTATTTCCCTCTGAAACAATATCTCCTATTGCGAGAATTTTAGTCTTGCCTGCAGAACTCGTTCTCGCCCAGGCTGTGTCACCAAGAACTTCAACATCATGAATCTCAAAACTGATCTTGAGTTCTAAAGTGTTGAACACATACTCATAAGCAGACTTCACGGCATCTTTTCCAACTTGCGCTGGAGCATACTGGGGCATAAAAGTAGGATTAGCTCCATAAAGGCTTAATATTTTTAAAATATCTTTCTCATTTAGAGCTTTTTCATATTCCTTAATGAGTTGAATCACTTCACCACTGTTTTTTGTACTATTCATTTATTACTCCTATTTGCGTGGAAGATTTGTTGAAAATAAATACTGATGAATTTTCCATTTTCCATTTTCATTTTTAAAAATGAAGAGTTCATTGTTTCCTTCAGAAATTGTCTCTCCATTTGCTAATATTTTTGCTTTTCCAGCTGAGCTTGTCCGGGCCCAAGCAGTTTTTCCAAAAACCTCCACTTCATAAATTTCGAAGGTTATATCTAAATCAATTGCTTTAAAGACATTTTCGTATGCAGTCTTAACTGCATCTCTCCCTATCTGTGCCGGAGCATTCTGAGGCATAAAAGTTGGCTTAATGTCATAGAGACTTAAAATTGTCTTTATATCATTCCCATTAAGCGCCTTCTCGTATGATTTGATAGTGTCTACGACAGCTTCTTTTTCCGACTTAGCAAAACTAATTGATGTTGATAAAGCTCCTAGCAAAACTCCGAACAATATTTTTTTCATACATTCTCCTTATTTTTTTGTAAAATTTAATACTAAATATCACTTACAAGATGAAGCCAAGGTTCCGCCAATATCTAAACATGTTTTTGTCGATAGCATTGAACAGATGTTGTAATCCGTCTTACAAGGCTTCGGACATTGATTACAACTACTGGCCCAAGAATCTCCGCCTCCTAGAATTCCGACTTTACATTCATCAGGGTCAAGTGAGCAGATATTTGAATCTTTCTTGCAACAAACTTTGGATGTAGTTTTTGTCATAACTTGTATATCCGAATGCTCACTCACTATAACTTTTGTTAGTTCAGAAAATGATTTCTTAACCAAGCTTTGAGAATGAATCTTATTTCTTTGTACATCTGAAGAATAACTCGCCATATACACAAACCACTTTTCGTTTGTAGCTGGTGGACCATTCTTGTTATATGCAGCTGTAAATGGGCCATTAAATCCACTCGGATTTGGATAAATGTCAAATTTGTAAATGTTTGCCCCGCTTTCTTTCAGCGCCTTTAAGTAATTGCTGGCACTGTTCATCTGAGATTTAGCGTTTGGGAAAACCAAAAAACCAAGCTCAAGAATTTCATTTTCAGACTGGGCCAGAGTTCGTAGATCAAATCTAGGATCTAATGGCTTAACAAATATGAGAGTCATGTTAATTGTTTTAAGCCAATTACCTGTGACGGGACTAGGAAACAACATATTGGCCATATCATGCCAACGTTGTTGATTCTCCCACCAAGTCATACCAGTCCAAGTTCCAGCTCCAGTGTTCTGTGGAATTCCAGAAATTGAATGCCATTCTCTCTCAACTATCGCTCCAGGTTGGACCCCTAACATTGAGATAAATTCTGAACGCCACTTGAACATCTCTAGTTTATCTGCGTGAGTACGGCGTAGAGCTATCTCCAACATTGGACCTGATGGATACCCATCAATACCTTCTTTTACCTCACGCCAATTTTTGCTAGCCTCTGCAGTAAAGCTACTGCTTAAACTAATCAAAGCGACTAAAATAAAACCAAATTGAACAATCTTTTCTCGCCATAGCTTTCCAATTTTTTTCATTCTCACCCTCCAGTATTGTTATTTAATTAAATTTACATTGTTTCATATTTAATTGTTAGATATGATTTAAAAGAATTACTTTTCCATAAATGGAAAAATCGTTCCCTAAGCTTTTGATTTTAAGAGAGGCTCCGAATGGATCTAAATTCTGCAAAAATCTTTGTCTACGTTATCTCGAAGGGAGGCTTTTCTAAGGCCTCTCAATTTTTAGGAATACCAGTAGCAACAATCAGTCGAAGAGTAAGGGAGCTTGAAGAACAAGTTGGCTTCGCATTAATTGAAAGATCAACTAGAAGTCTTCGTCTCACTGAACCAGGATCAGTATTGTATGAATACGCTTCACGCGGGCTGGAAGAATTAGACGCAGGACTATTGTCACTGACAAGCCAGCAAAGTGAACTTAGGGGTACTCTTCGTTTTTCAATTCCGCCAAATTTCAAACCTATTTGGAATCTCATTTCTGACTTTCAAAAGAAGTATGAACAAATAAATATTGAAGTTTTAGTTAGCGAGCGAAAGGTCGACTTCATTGTGGATGGTATTGATCTCTCTCTTCGGATAGGAAGCGTGGATAGTTTGTCTGCTGTCGCAAGACTTCTTCACAGGTATCGTCACAAGCTAGTAGCTTCTCAAAAGTATTTTAAAAATCGCCTTGAAGTTAAAGCACCAAAGGATCTTATACTGCATCAGTGTGCAATGTGGGGAAATAGAAACTCAGGCAAGACATGGCAATTTGAAAATCAGAAAGTCTCAATAGAGCCTCGTATAATCGTCAACGATTATGAGTTTGCTCACCACTTGATTGATACTGGAAACTACATTGTGGAAGTGCCGCCTTTCCTTTGTGATGATGAAATCAGAAAAGGGACTTACGTTGAAGTACTAAAGGGAAACAAATTTCCAGAACAAGAAATCAATCTCGTGTATCCTTCAAGCAGGCAAGTTTCAAGAATTACAAGAGTGTTCGTTGATTATTGTATACAAAACTTTGCTACATACATTAATCATGGGAACTCCAGTCCTCAGAAAAAAATTAACCAAAAGAAGTGAGTTTAGTCGAGGTTGATTATTTTTTTAATTAAAAATGTCTACACTACACAATCTTCCAGTTATTTCTCTACATCTTTCCCAGACACCAATTCAGAAATTTTGTCGGTCATACTGCTAAGAAAAGAAGGTTTCTCGAATCCTAGCTCTTTTCCAAGGTTGTTTTTATTTGCAACCGTTTCCAGGTTATTTAATAGATGCGTCCTCTCAGCCTCTTGAAGATGCGTTGTTTTTTCGATGGCATTTTTATAATCCTTCAACAAACTCTCAGTTACACTATTCCTTGCCGAAGTACTCCATGTCTTCTCAAGAACTCCTGACACCTTCTTAACGACTGCTGGAGAAGTCGCCGAGAAAATCCCACGCTCAATCGCTTTATTAAAAAATGTTTCATAGAAATCTTTTGGGCGAGAAACATTCCCGTTAATGACTGCAAAAAACCTTAGCGCGCTGTCATCGTCCCATACCGTATTGTCATCTCTTTCCAAATTTTCTTTATATGAATTGAGGAGAGAAATGATGTTAAGGCTTTTCCGAGCACACCAATTCAAAAGATACGATACGTTTTCTTCTACCTTCGCCTGATCTAAGTAATGAGTAACCACTTTAGAAGCATTACCAACGTCAACAGGCTCCGCTTGAGTTAGTAAATAATCAAAAATAATTTGTGCTTTTTTGAAATCACAGGTCTTTGGATTTTCATAGAAATTATCAACAAAATCCTTTTTCGCAAGATTCGTCTCGGAACTATCAGGAATCGCTTTAAAAAGCTCCTCAAAGCTATTGAGCACAATGAGTTTTGAAATGCTCGCCACTAAGTAATCCGCACCTTTCGTATCGGCACTCATTGCAAATGAAATTGCAATTCCATCTTTTTTAAGAACGGCTTCAAGCTCTGCAGGGAGCATTTTATTTGCTGACTCAACCCAGTTCCATGAACCAAACTTATCAGATAATGCCTTTAATTGTTCAATTGTTGTCACCTTATTGAGGTAGTTGCGAACATATGTTAATTGGTTCCCTCGACCATTTAAAGCTGTTTTCTGATTGAGGAAAATTAAAAACGACACTAGCTCCAATTCTCCACCCGAAGCTACGAGATTGTTTAAGTGTCCTGTCTGGCCCTCAATCGCATTGGCGATTGTTGCCCACATCGTCTCGGGAGCCTTCGCTGTTTCAAAATTTTTCAGATGTTCAAACAAATTATTAAAAAATTCTTTAAGCAGTGGGGGCTGTCCAACTCTGGCAGTGAACTGCTCTGAAATTTTATTAAAATACGCTTGAATACGAGAGACATCATTTGCCCCTGAGTTTTCAATCCCAATATTAAGAGCTTCACCCAGGTCTTGCAGTGATTTCACAGGGAGACTGAATGCTTTACCTTCAATGTATTCAAAAACCGATGGTAAATTTGTCGAGCCAACAAATTTTTTCAAGCCATTTTTCTTAATGATTGGGAACAGTTTTTCATCCTCAAAATACTGAGCCTTAAAATCGCCACTATTCAACGAAGCCCTCTCGGCTCCTTTAGGTTGCTGTAAAACATATCTTAAATACTCAACTCGCCATGCCTCGATTTCTTTAGTCGTACCGTTCGTTTCTTTTTTCTGCTCCTGATAAATCTCATCTAACTGTTTCCAAACACCTTCATTTTCAAGAGCGTCGTTTTGAATGGGAGTAATTTTGTTCAGTTCGCGAATGGGTAAATCGTGAATTGAACCCTTGAGCTTATTTACGGCGCGAGCAAGTTCTTTTCGTAATGACTCACTTGAAATATCCTCAAATGCTTCAAGAACAGAAAGAATCGAGTTCTTCATTCTCAAAGCATTATTCTTATTTCGAGCAAAATTATTAACAAACAACTTTTCTATCGAATCAAAGTTGTTGTTTTTTTCATAAAAAGCCTTGATGTCTTCGGAAGAACGATTATTCATCGCTTCCATTAAAGCAGAACTTCCTGAGATACTGAGTTCTAGATCGGAACCTTTAAAATACATGAACTGCTCAAGACTTTCTGGAAGTCGCTCAGGTATACTTTCAGTGGCCCTAAGGAAATCGAACAATTTTTTACGATCCGTTCCTTCTTTTGCATCTTTAAAATTTTCAAGATTAAAAACCTCGTGAGCACTTTTATAATCAATAATCGCATCCCAAATAAAGTTCGAATGGATTCGTTCGCAAAGCTTTAGCTTTGCATAGAAGACTTTGTTCTTTGTTAGGCTCCCTTTCGCTAAATAGGTCGCATCAGCATTTTCCTCGTTTCGATACGTCACAGTTTCAAGGGATTCAGCAAGGGATATTTGTGCGGTAATTTCATTTACGAAATGGAGTATCGAGCGTGGGGTTTTAAGGTCACTTCGATCAACTAACTGAGCAACCTCATCAGCATCTTTTCCCCAACCAACTCCAATGAGCTTCTCTCTGGTAAAGTCGAGCAAGTCTTCTGGCATCAAGACTGGTAGTGGGATAATGGCATCAAAAAACTTTTGAACTGTGCTCTCGTCTAGCTCTTTATTGGTAATATTAGAAAATGGCACAAGGATAATTAGATTACGAAAGGTGCTACGAGAACTGTGGTCAAAGAACGCAGAAATGCCTGTAAGGATTTCTTCTGTTTTCGCTTTGGGAGCACGATCAATGTTATCAAAAACAACAATGGCTTTTTTATTTGCCAACTTGGGGTCATCAAGAATTGCTTGAAACGCATTTTCAAATTCCTCGGGACCAACAAAAGGGGCTTGGTTCACTGAACTTTTTATTTGAAGAATTTTTTGTGAGATAACATTTGATACTGCGATCGAAGTAGCTACAACTGCCGAAACAATGATTTTCAACCACTCAGGAACCTTATCAGAAACAAGTGTTGCTGAATAATTTGATATTAGAAAATATGAAACCGCAAAAACACAGAGAGTAAGCGCGCCAACAAACCACACAATCGGCTGCTTGTGAAGAGCAACATCGTTGGCAAGACTCTTGATCGGTTTTACGTCATCAACAGTATTCACGCTCCCGTACATACTGCGATGTAATTTTTTATACCTTTCTGACTCAAGGTCAATTCCAAAATCTTTAGCAACTCTTAGAATCGTGCTACGTCTTGCGGAAGAATGATCCAGCTTCCAAACATCAACATAAGCGACTGCATACTTATCACTTTGTTTTTCAAAATGTTCGAGAGCATTATGAACGACAGTTGATTTACCGGAACCAAGTTTTCCTGTGATTGCTAAACGAAAAGGAGCCTGGACATCAGCAATAACTTTTTCCAACCACTTCGCTAATACCTTGTGAGCAAATTTTAGGTCAGAACCAACTTCTGGTCTGTCCGCATACAAGTGAATTTTATTATCTTCCATCGTGACCTCTATCTCCCAAGTGGCATAATCCCTTGGAGAGACAGGCCAACGTATTTATTTCTCAATTAAAGATGGTATCCCTATGCTTTTTGTCAAGGATACCTAAGTATAACTATATTTTATATATGCGGTCTTATTGCAAATCGTAATCATTCAAAATTTTTTAATTAAATTGAGGCTTTACGTTTCTATGGTCAATCTCAAAAAATCACAACCAGAGACAAGTGTCTCACAAATGAAACAACTGTCTCTATATTTCTGAATCATTTAGAGCACTTGACACACCTTTGTGTCCATAATAAAACCCAGCCCGAATCATAACTCGATAAGAGTTATTTGGGGACAGTATGAATCAAACCACAACAGCAGAGGCCAAGAGCTATTTCAACTTCAGCTCAGGGTTCCTTCTGGCAATCATCGCAAACATTCTCTGGGGAACCACCTTCCTTGCTTCAAAGTACACACTTCAAGCATGGGGGCCATTCACATCGGCGGCCTTACGTTTCGGGATCGCTACCATTTGCTTGCTCGTGATCTTAAAAGCCTTAAAAAAGAAAATTGAAATGCCAGAGAATACTCAGCAGTGGATCGGGCTTCTCGTAATCGCCACAACTGCTTTTGGGGTTTTATATCCAATGCAACTTGCAGGATTAAAATTTATACCATCGAGTCTGTCGGCAGCAATCATGCTGATTTCTCCACTCGCAGTACTTGGCCTGAGTAGAACAGTTCTAAAAGAAAAACTATCACCCCTTAAATATATTGCTCTTACTTTTGGACTCGTTGGTGGAGGAATTTTACTTTTCTCAACCAATAACCGCTTGAACCTAGATTTCAACTCAGATTTTTTTGTGGGAACACTTTTAACTTTGGCATCGGCAGTGAGTCTGGCGATTTCGGCGATTGTTACGCGCAAATACTCAAAAGAAATTTCTAGTGCATCCATCACGTTTTGGACGATGGCCATTGGATTTGTGGAACTGACACTTGCAGCCTTCTTCTTTGAAGAAAACGTACTAGCAACCATTAACACCAACTCCAATATGCTCTCATGGTTATCACTTTTCTTTTTGGCGTTTGTTTGTTCGTCATTTTGTTTCTACATTTGGAATTATGCTCTTTCAAAAGCATCTCCTCAAGAGATCGCATCTTCCATGCACATTAAAACACCAACAGCAGTTTTAATCGGTGTATTCATCGCTGGCGAAGAGCTGACTAGCAGAGTGATTATCGGGACAGCCCTTGTGATGTTTGGAGTGTGGCTCTCACAACAAAAAAAGATTTGGGGGGTAGAATGAATACATTTCAACCTGATTTAATTATCGAAGTCACTGGTGCTTGTAATAGAGCTTGTGTTGGTTGCTATGCTCCTAATGTTGTTGCTAAAGATACAGCATCTATCTATGAAACACGTCCTGAGCTTTTTTTGAAAACTCCATCCCTAAACAATACTCTGAGTGAAATCACAGCACATGTTAGTATCGCGTCTGTTCGTGGCGGAGAACCAACTCTACACCCAGAGATTGCGACTCTGTTAAAAATGACTGCGATCCATGCCGATCAAGTGTTTTTAGAAACTCATGCTAGATGGTTACTTGAAGAGAATTTCATTCCTTACATGGGTTTATTAGAAGCCATCACCAAGAATGGAGTAATTGTAAAAATCTCTTTTGATAAAATGCACGGGTTAAAACCAGATGAACTACAAAGAATAATCCACTTTTTGAACTGGCACGATGTAGAATACCGTATCGCTATTACTGAATCAAATTTTGCGGAGTATATAGCAACTCGTTCACTTTGCCATTTCATTGAAGATAATAAAATTATTTTTCAGCCTAAAGCTGCAACTGAATCAGAATTAGTAAAACCCCTTATAGGAACCATCAATGTTCGTGGTGAAATGAAAAGAACACTTACTCATAAATTTGAAATGGAACCAGCTCTAGGGGTTGCTCTCTAATGAAATCCCTACTAGCTCTATTCACCATTTTTGTCGCTACCGTTGCACAAGCTAAAGTTACTGCGACGATTGGCCTTGCTTCAAATTTCTCAGAGCTAAGTACCGTTTCATTTAATCCGTTCGGAGGTTTTTTTCAAAATGCCATTGAGCTTGCCGTAAGTGACAACAAGGCTCTACTCGATAAAGCAGGAATCAAACTTGAGTTAGTAAAATACGACTATGGCACTAATGATATAAACGTCATCAAAAAAGCAAAAGAAGCTTCAAGTTCAAATGCTATTGCTGTGATTGGGTACAATTACTCTGCACCAGCACTGTTATCTGCTCCTATTCATACAGAAGCAAAAATCCCTGTCATCTATCCGAGTGCATCTGCAAATCGCCTCGGCACATTTGGAAAATACGTTCATCTTGGGTCGATTAGTAATCAGTTTATGGTGGAGTCCCTTGCAAAGATCGCAGCTCAAACGCTAAATGCAAAAAGAATTTTGATTTTGACGGCAGTCGATTGCGCATACTGTACGGACTTATCAAAGAGTTTCACGGAGGAATTAAAAAAGTATAGGGTCACTGATATTCAAAACATTCAGCTTTTGGAAAAAGAAACTGATTTTTTTAAAGTAGCAGAAGAAGCAAAAAAACTTTCTTTTGATGCAGTATTTGTACCTAACCAAGAATTAACAGCAGCACGATTGATCGCAGCTCTTACAGAGGCTGGAATTACCAAACCATTTTTGGGTGCTGATGGCTGGGGTAATGAAGGAGCAGAGTTTTTTCGGGTCTTGAAAGGCAAGAAATTTACTGGCTACTCCGTTACTCACTGGCATACGAAACTTAAAACAAAAAAATCAGTGCGGTTTGTCGCTGAGTATAAAAAGCGATTTGATAAACTTCCAAACGACACTTCCGTCTTAGCGTATGATTCAATGACTTTTCTGATTCAGGCCCTCATTAAGACAAAACCACTCACGAGAGAGAATCTTGAAAAAACACTATCATCCATCAACGCGCTTGATGGCGTTACAGGAAAGTCATATTGGGAGCCACATCAAGCACCCAAAAAGAACATCCTCATTTTAAAAACTACTGATACCGGATTTGCGATCAATCAGATTGTTACTCCCAAAGGCGGTAGCCTATGAGTAGCAAGTCGTTAAAGCAAAAAGTTACAGACATCTCCATTTACTCATTTATGTGCATGAGTGTAATTATGTTCACTTGCTTTTGGCTCTATTCAGCGAAGAAAAACAAAATAACTGAAGGCCAAATCAGAGCTGACCTGACGGCGAACCTTAGAAATCAGACGAACCAATTTTTACCATCATTCTTATTGCCAGAGCAGGAACAGGGAATGACTTTAATTCTTTCTAAGATTAAGACTGATGAAAACCTTGAAGACATCAGAATAGTCAAGGATCACGAAGAAATTCCTTCTTACTTTAAGGACTGTAGGCCGAATGAAAATACGGTTATTACTTGCCCCTCAAATGATCTTTCATTAACCGCAGTGGTCGCTCCTCTTAAAGAAATGAACACGGTTTACGGCTTCATCTTTAAGTCAAAGAAAAATTCATCTGCAGCAAATTTACAAGGGGCTATAGAATTTGCTCTAGTATCTCTTGCCATTATTGGGATCGCCTTTTTAGTGATCTATCTTCGCTTGAGACTTTTGATTGCCAAGACTCTTCCAGATTCCATGAGCCAGATTGTCCAATGGATTGAAGCTGAGATCGAAGGAAAAGAATTAGAAAATATCTCGTTACCATTTAAGGAACTTGAAGACCTAAAATTTAAAATTGCAGAAGTCATAGAACGTGCCAACAAGTCCAGGGACCAAGCCATCATTGGACAAGTTACGAGTGGTATCATGCATGATATTAAGACTCCGTTACATTCCATTGTGACGGCCACACATCTAGTAGCTGAACAGGAAACCCTATCACCAGATCGCCCAATGCTTCTCGAAAATCTATTTAATATGTGTACCAATAACATTCCGTTTATTCGTGAAATTATTGAAACTACTTTAGATGGAAACCGTAACATTCAGATAAAAAAATCAAATGCGAATCTTAGAGATTCCATTGATAAGGCCATCATCCTAACACAGGACTTTTCTCGTTACCGTAATGTGTCTGTTGAAGTTGATGCTCCTGAAAAATTGTTTATTAATTATGATGCTGCTCAGTTTGCTCGAGTGATGAATAACTTACTTAAAAATGGAATTGAGGCAGCAACTGAGTCATTTGCTACAAAAACACCAAGAGTTAGAATCACTGCTATCCAACGTGAATCGCATATTAATTTGATCGTTGAAGACTCTGGATCAGGATTTAAAGGATCACCTGAGAAACTCTTTCGTGCATTTAGAACGACCAAAACCAGAGGCACAGGCCTTGGCCTACTGGTCAGCAAAAAGATTGTTGAGGCCCATAACGGAAAAATTAAAGCATCAAATGGCTCTACCTATGGTGGAGCCAGAATGGAAGTGGAGCTTCCAATATGAAGGAAAACATGGAGATAAAACCAAGAATACTTGCTCTTGATGATGATAGAAACTGGTTACACCAAGTGCCTCTCATTTTAGGAAGCCAGTATGAGATCACCACTCGTGCAACGATTGACAGCGGCATTCGAGAGATTGAAGAAAATTTCTTCGATGTGATCTTGCTCGACATTAACTTTGAAAATGATCCGAGATCAGGACTTGATGTATTTCGCCTCGTTAAAGCCAAAGATCATAGTGTAGATGTTATCGTAATCAGTGGCGAGACGAACCCAACAAAGCTCATTCAGATCATGAATGCTGGGATCACTAGCTTTTTGCCAAAAATGTGTGATCTGACAGAAATTCGCAACGCTGTTTCAAATGCTATCAGTGCCAAAAAGATGAAACTACGTGCTCTTGATCTTGATTGTAAATCCTCTGGCCAGCTTATTGGTCGCTCTGAAAAAATGGAAATTCTACGCGAAGAAATTAACTTCGCCGTAAATTCTGGTGTGAAAGATATTCTTCTTGTTGGAGAAACTGGGACAGGTAAAGAAGTTGTGGCCCGTGCAATCGCATATCAGGCAGATCCAAACAAAAGATTTACTCCAGTTCATTGTGGAGCTATCTCTGATGGACTTGCAGAATCAGAACTTTTTGGTCACGTTAAGGGAGCTTTCACAGGTGCTGACCGTGATCGTCCAAGTGTTTTTGAAGTCGTTGGTGGTGGTTATGTATTTCTTGATGAAATTGGGGAAATGCCTAGTCTTCAACAAACCAAGCTTCTTAGAGTGCTTCAAGAGCGTAAAGTAACACGAGTCGGAGCGAATGAAGAAAAAGAAGTAAACTTCCGCTCGATTTCGGCAACGAACGTGAATCTTAAAGAAGCCATAGCAGATAGAACCTTTAGAGAAGATTTATTCTACCGTATCAACAAAATGATTATTCATGTGCCTGCCTTGCGTGAGCGCTTAGAAGACATTGCAGATTTAACACATTTCTTTCTGTCGGATTGTTTTCCATCTCGGAACATTGAAATCACAGATGAAGCACTGGAGCTTCTCAGGGCCTACCACTGGCCCGGAAATGTTCGTCAATTGAAAGGTGTGATTGAGGCTATCGGATCACGCCTTAAGAACGATATTATTCGAGAAGGTGATATCTGCCACGCACTTCCTGAAGTGACTAAAGTATTCGGAAATAAGGCAACACGTATTCTTATTGGTCATTATGGGGCTTCGCTTATTAGTAAAGAGCGTGATCGTTTTGAAAAAGCAATTTTGAAATCCAGAGGAAATAAAAAATTAGCGGCAGATGATCTTGGCATTTCAAGAGCTACTTTTTATCGACGAGCAAGTGAACTTGGACTAATTCAAAGTCGTGAAGTAGAATCGGTAAAGCATTAAATAACAAGGTATATACTATTCCCTCATTGGATGTGCAGATGTCACAAATGTATATTTATTAAGAATAGTATGCACTGATCCACTGGCCTCAACCGTATCATCATTTATTCCAGCAACAATGGAGCTGTAAATAGATGCGACTAGTTCAGCAAATTGAAACAAATTAACAAATGTAGAATCATCGGTTGCATTGAAGTTTTTTTCGTCAATATTTCCGTCCCACAATCTCTCAGGAAGAATAACTAAACGTCGCTCAGTAGAATCAGAAAACACCGTAAATTTATGCTGTTCAAGGTGGTCTCGATTACGATTGGTTGGAATATTCAGCAAATTAAAATCATGTGTAAAAGCATTTCTTAAAGCTTTTAAAGCAAAAACAGTCTTCTCTCTGTCCTCATTAGCGACTCCAAATCTTTCAAGATTTGAAAAGTTTTCAATCGCATAAACGATACTATTTTCGTTTCGAGTTCGAGCTACCCTATCAACCTTTTTAAACACGCTTCCAATCTGATCTAAAACACTAAAATATCCAATTGCGGCTAACCAAATAGCAGCATCACTCCCATGGGTACGATCACCTGTTTCCAAATTTCTATTTAGAAGCTGTCGGCAATCACGAAGACCCGCAATAAGCGTAGCGTGTCGCTGGCCATCTCGGTAAGTAAAGGGTTGAGCTGGATTTAAGTATTGCAGCAACAAATCTTTTTCTTCAGGGGTCATCATTTAATCCTATTGTACTCGTTTTTTATAATGATTTGAGACGCAATCTCACGATTGAGACAACTGCCCGTGTTTCTTTTGTGAAGCACTTATCTCAGTCTCACTTTCGTGAAACACCTGTCTCACAAATCTTTTCAATCATAACAATCACTTAAAAATTTAGCACGCAAAAATCAAGTTGGCACGCTTTTGCATTCAATAGGATCGAACACGAAATGTGTCTCACGAACCAGAGGAGGTGAAATGTGAGGACGATTGAAGAACTAGAAAACGATGCAGATGTATTTAATGAATTGATCGAGCACAACGAGTGCTTGAAAGAACGTGAACAAAATCGCATAGGCGTGCGCTCATTTGTAAGAACTTGTCGCACCCGATGTCATCGCTGTCATTCAAAGCTGAAAATCCTTCAAGGAGCACAATTCTGCCCTGACTGTAATTGGGATTCACTAGAAGACCCAAGCTACTCAAGGGCTGCTTGATGACGGGGCTGATTTATCTACTAATTGCGATTTATGCAAAGAACCCAAGAAATAAAAAACAAGACATTTACCAAATAGGAGTAACAAAAAATGAAAACACTGAAAGAAATCTTAAACGAACAAACCAAGGAGCTGCAAAAGCCACAATTCTATCGCTTTCAAGTCTTCGTGAATGGCAGCGAGAAGAAAAACAAAATCGGAATGGCATGGCTCAAGGAAGGTCAGAAAATCTACACCATTAAACTCTGGACATTCCTCTCTGGAAAATTCTTCCTTCTTCCAAGTAAGGAAGACCAAACGAAATATCTCATAATGACTAGAGAGACAGTAAAGGCAGAGAAATCAAAGAAGAAGTATCACTGGAACATCGTTGGAAATGCAAAAGCAAACCCAGCTAACGGTGTGATTGAGCTTTATTTCGATCTTTTTGGAAAGACCATCTACATGAGCATTTATCCAGACGAATCCAAGAGCGAAGCCACGCAGATGATTCCCGAGGATTCACTTGAAGCGGCTTAACCAAAAACAACACACAAAGAAGGAGAAACGAATGAACAAGAAACAAATGATAATGACTTTTGCAATAGTGGCAGCAATTGGGATTTTTGTACCCGATCTTGCACACGCTGGACTTGAAACAAGTCTGATGGGGATTAAAACAAAACTCACAGGCGTAATCCTCCCACTTCTTTCAGTTATTGGGATTGCGATTGCAGGAACTTCATTTTTTACAGGGAATCCAAATGCAAAACAGCACATCGCTTACGCAATCATCGGTTGCATTATCGGCTTTGGGGCGCAAGGGATTGTGGACTTCATAGCCCAAACGGTTCGTTAAAGGAGCACTAAATGGAAGATGAAGGGCTAATCACCACAAGAGTACCGCGAGCATTAGAAATGAAGAGCAAACTCTTCGGCTATGAACTGCCAGACTTGCTTCTAATTTTCTTTAACCTCGCTATTACGAACTTGATCTTTGGTGGGACTTCCTTTCGTTATCCGATGGTCTGGGGAACAACGCTAGTATTGGCGTTGTTCCTCTACTTCGCGAAGCGCGGGAGGCCCGATAACTACGTTCAACATTTAGGCGAGTATTTAATTCGGCCTGCTTATTTTGCAGCAGGAAAATCAGACCGCCTTTATCGAAAATTCAAAGGAAAGGTAAAAAATGTTTCAAAAGAAAAATAGTGACTCAAGCCTCTCAGAAGAACTCCCATTTTGGGAATTTTCAGAGACTCCACGACCTCATTTAATTTTAAGTGACGGATCACTGGTAAGCGGAATTAAGCTCTCACTCATCGACATTGAATGTTATGATGATAATGAGGTCAATCAACTCGCAATGAAATTGCGTGGAGTTTTGAACTCCATTTCTGAAAATACATCGGTGCAGTTTTGCTTATCGGTAGGATCGGATTTTTCAAGTGTCCTTAAAAAACACTCTGATGGAAAATCCTCATCTATTCACCCACTGGTAGCGAGCATTGCGGATTTCAGAGAAAAGAAACTTAACGCAGCTCTTGAAGCCTCAGAGCTTTATCGCCCAGAGCTTTCGATTTATCTCAGAACCCAGATGGTAGGTGGCAAAAAACTGAGTTTCCTTAAAAAAAAGGAAGAGTTTTCTGAGGCATCAGCTCAGTCTTATGATGAAACCCTAGAATTACTATTTCAGAACGTGGATACACTGATCTCGTCATTCACTTCTATTGGCCTTCATGGACGAGTATTGGCCGCACAGGAGTTAAAGGGAAATATCTATGGGCATCTCAATCCAAAACGCTCCAAAACGGAACCAGTGCCTCTCATTACCACTCCTACAAGTGACAATGTAGAGAAAGAGACTCTTGATGAAGTAGATTGGTTGGCAGAGCAATCACCGCGAGAGCAATTGGTTTTTGGCGATCTAATCCTGGGCTTTGAACAGTTTACCTTGGATTCTCACCACCACAAGATCATCACACTTAAAACACTGCCAGAAGTGACTTTTGCAGGACAACTTTCAACATTCCTGCGAATGCCATTTCATTATAACTTGACCCTATCGTTTGAAGTTCCAGGCCAAGCAGACGAGATGGCAAAACTTCAGCAAAAAAGAAAAATGGCACACTCATTGGCCATGACTTCTGGGAACAAGGCTAGTGATCTTGAAAGTGAAACGAAACTTTCATCTACAGAAGAGCTGATCCGAGAGTTACTTAGTACAGGTCAACGTATCTACGCGGCTCAAATGAGTATTATTCTCCGTGCTCCAGCAAGTGATGAAGGCACTAAAAAACTTAATCGCCAAGTACGTGAAGTACTTTCAAGGTTCCGCGCTCTTCAAGGTGCGGAAGGACTTGAGGAAAGTGTTGGGGCTTGGAAGATTTTCAAAGGCGATCTTCCTTGTGCCCCCTTAAGCTTGGAACGTGCCAAGAAATTCAAGACGAATAACTTGGTTGATTTCATACCGATCTATGGGCCACGCGAAGGTGACGAAGATCCAGCAGTTATTTTTAGGAATAGACTAAATGGACTTGTGAGTTTTAATCCATTTGACCCAAAACTCACAAACTACAATGCTTTGGTAACAGGTTCATCAGGCGCAGGAAAAAGCTTTTTGAATAACTGCATTCTTGCTCAAGAACTTGCCCGTGGTCTTCGAGTCTTCATTATTGATATTGGTGGGTCGTATAAAAAGCTTACTGAAGCGTTGGGTGGCCAATATCTAGATATGGATTTGTCGGATCAATACCGACTTAACCCATTCGATATTCCTGATCCATCACAGGAACCAAGCAATCAAAAGCTAAAATCACTACTCGCTGTGATTGAGTCCATGGTGGTTGAAGATGAAAAATCTAAACTTATCAAACTTGATCGTGTGCTTTTAGAAAAGGCCATCATTGAACTTTATGAAGAAAAAAGAAGAATCAATGAAGTCCCAGTTCTCTCTGAACTAACTGAAAAACTAGCAAAGAGTAAAGAACCATCATTGGTCGATATATCCAAAATCCTCTTCATGTGGACTGGAAGTCGCCCTTACGGAAAATTGCTTGATGGTTTTGGCTCACTAAGAACTGATGCTCCTATTTGTACGTTTGACTTGAAAGGACTTTCACAGTTTCCCGATCTTCAGAGTGTAATGATCCTTATTCTTACTGACTTCATTTTGGGTCAGGTGGAACAAGATAAGGTGAATAAAAAGCGGATCATCCTAGATGAGGCTTGGCAGTTGCTTAAATCAAATGCTGCGGCAGGATTTATGGAATACTGCGCCCGTACTCTTCGTAAATCGGGATCAGGAATTACGTTTATCACTCAAGGTGTTGAGGAAATTGTTGATAGTCCTATTGGCCCTGCGATTATGAACAACACAGCGACGAAGTTTATTCTCCTTCAACGAGGTGATTCGGAAATTCTGAAGAACGCTTTAAAGCTCAACTCCCAAGAGTTAAATCTGATTTTCTCTCTTGAGCAACGTAAAGGTGAATTTTCTGAAGGATTCATGATCGAGGGGGATCATCGTCAAGTCATCCGCATTTATCCAAGCCCATTTGAATACTGGCTTTCTACTTCGGACGCTTCTGACAATCGCCATATCGAGGAACTTCGTAAATCAGGGTTGTCACTGGTGGAGGCTATCGAATCTGCTGCACGAACATACCCGAATGGTATCGCTCAAGCAAAAGCAGAAACGGAGGCTGCATGAGTTTAAAGAAAAAAATAATGACTATAATCGTTTGCTTCACGCTTATTGTTCCAAGACCAGCTAAGGCAGACCTGTTTGGTGGTGACGTGGTGGTTCTGCTGAAAATCCTGGCTCAGTCTATCCAGCAGCTCTATGAATTGAGACAAATTCTCGGTACGGGCAAAGATACTCTTACTCTAATGAGGGATATAAATCGAGGAATCCGTGAAGGTCTTGCCATTATCCGCATAATCAATCCGAAGTTTAATCCTGGCCTTTACGGCAGTTTAGAAACTGCGGATCAAGTACAACGGGCGATTGAAGACCTTTACGGTGTTATTCCTCAAACGAGTGAGTACCGCTTGCAAGAAGCTCAGGATCGATCTGTAGCTGAAAGCATTGCCATGAACGGCACACTCTTTCAGTACGCAGATAGTGTGGACGAAGAAACCAAAAGAATCATTGCTCACTCTGAAGCAGTGAACCCTCAAGGATCTGCGAAACTTACGAATCAATCTCTTGCTGTCTTGATCGGAGTCACTACTCAAGTGCTACGAACTAACTCGATGATGCTCAAAATGATGGGTCAGAACATGGCTTTATCAAACAGAAAAGAAAAACTTCAAGCTCAACAGTTTAAAACTCAGTACGAAGGAATCACTCAGGCCCTTGGTGCAATTCCTAAAGAGTCAAAACTGCAAACGCTTGGAAAGGATGTTGGGAGGTAATTATGCCAGAGTTTGAATTACTTGGCTCACTCATGGTGAAACTGCACCAACAATTTGTGAATATGTACTACCTTTTCTTGCCAGTGTTCTTTTCATTGGCAGTGGTAGTGGCTTGGGTGAAATCCCCAACGGGCAGCCCTGAGTTCATTCACATTATTAAGCGTACGATTATTGCGACGGTTTTACTTGTAGCCTTTCCTGATATTAGTAAATTGATTCTTGCAATGGCGGATGGGGTTGCTGAAAAAATAGATCATCTCAATAGTCTTGATAATGTAATCCGAATGGCTCAAGAAAAAACAGAAGGATATTCGCTTTCTGTGTCAAGCGTGCTGTTGCAATTCAATGATCTGATTATCGCAACACTTTCGTTTTTGAGTTATTTGATTCTTTACATCGCTCGTTACATCACGATTGCCATGTACCATTTCTTTTGGACATTTTTTATGGTGTCAGCTCCATTGCTTCTTTTGTTCAACTTATTTGAAGGCACTCAACAAATCACTGTCAACCTATTCAAAGGAATGATTGAAGTTGCTTGCTGGAAAATTGTCTGGGCAATCTTAGGAGCAATGTTACTCGCTCTCTCATTTGGAGATGCGTACAAGACCGAAGGAAACTATCTGACCTTGATAGTAATGAACTTTGTGATCGCTGTTGCCATGCTCATGACTCCAATGATGGTGAAATCACTCGTTGGTAGTGGCCTTCAGTCCATGTCATCGGCACTTGGGGCCGCAGCCGTTACAGCTATGGCAGCAGCGCCAGCTAAAGCAGCCGCTTCGGTTCGTACTTCAAGAGCCTTTATGAATGATCCTAAAGGATTTGTGAAAAAACAAGTTGATAACGCATTTAATCCAAACAGTAAAAATCGTCATTCAGGACGACGCTAAGGAGACATATTATGCAAGAACCAAAACCTATCGGACTTAAAAACGCTCAACTTCCAAAGATGATCGGGCAACTAATGCATTCTAACCAATTCTTGAAAGTATTTTCCATTTCAAGCCTTGTTCTTGTTTTTATGGTGCTTGGAGTGATGCTCGTTATGGCAACCAAAGAGCCAATGGTCATCACTCTTGGCCCTGGTGGGAAAGCGATTGAAAGAACTGTTCTTCCAAAAGCTGAAGATCAAATCCGTGAAGGTATCAAGAGATACCTAGAAAAGCGCTATCAATGGGAACCCGAAAATGTCATCAAAAAACTCAAGGAGTCTGAAAAATTCATCACTCCCCAAGCATTGAAGGCATTTCAAGGAGCTGTTTCAAATGTTGCCAAGTTCTCTACTGAAAAACTGGTTTCTCAGCGAGTGTATGCAAACAACATTGAGGTGAATCTTGCCAAAAACACAGCTTTTATCACAGGAGATCGAGTGACTTCGATTCAAGGCCTAAAGGCCGCAGGAAATTTAAAACTTGAGCTTTCTTTTGAAAGTGGCCCACGAACTGAAGCCAATCCGTGGGGACTTTTTATCTCTAAAGAACGAGAGGAATAAGCATGAAAGGTAAAATCATCACTCTTTTTATGTTTTCCCTCATGGCATTTCATTCAAATGCTTCTACACGAGTTCGGCGTGTAGCGGTTCAAGGCGATCAGATCGTAACTGTGAGAACAAGTATTGGGATTGCAACGATCATTCAAGTTCCCGATAAACCAAATAGTGTTGTGGTCGGCGATCAGGATGCTTTTAAGGTGGAATACTTGGATCAAGCGATCACGATTAAGCCTTTGTCTCATGGATCGAAGAGTAATCTCTATATTTATACCGACTGGAAGCGGTTTAACGTGGAGCTTGTATCTGGTGCGGAATCTGTTGCTGACTATGTGGTGTATTTGGATAATCCAAAAGCAAAAACGCCAGATTTAACTCACTCATCAAAACAAGACTTAGGTATTTCTTGGACGAACTTTAAGAACGTGCTGAGAAATGAATCTTTGCAACTCGATGTTAAACGACTTGGGAGAACTAAAGATGGAATCTTGCTCGTTGAATTTAATGTCACATCCAAAGTCAGGCAACCATTTAAGCCTGAATGGATGTGGCTTAGTCAAAATGGTGTAACAAAACCGATTCATAATCTTTTTTTGTCGTCACTTGAAGTTTCTCCCCAAAGAGCAATTTCAGGAGTGATGCAATTACGAGCGATTGATTTGAATTTGACTGAAACTATGCGCTTAGAAATGAGAAGGAACAAATTATCATACCTCACTATCCAAAAGGTTTATTCATGGAAGCGATAATGAAGGAGGATTCATTGGAAGGATTAAAGCATTACTTCCTTAAAGAGCCAAAGCCGTTTGTTGCTAAACGCGAGTTTAACTGGTCAAAGCTCCAATTTGTTGGACTCGGAATTTTGGTCATCGTGGTTCTGGTCATTGTTATTTGGCCAGCACCGAAACCCGATCAAGCAACATTTCATGAGAAAGCAGAGGCAGGAAGTTTAAATCAGACCAAGCAAGCTGAGAATGATCCGACTCAAGAAGCAATTAAACAGCTTCAAGAGTCGGAAGCAAATGTGAATCAGGTTCATGGCTCACTTGATTACCTCTACAAACCAAGCACTCCAGCAGGTTCAGGCGTTGGTGTCAGTGGCAGCAAAGATCGTAACTCAGCAATGATCCTTAGTCGTTCAGGTTCAGACAGCAGAACTCAACTCTCTAGCGGAACCAAAGTAATGATTCGATTGAGTGGCAAAACAACAATTGCGAATGGATCGATGCCTGTTGTGGGGATTATTTCAAGTGATGTGGCAAGTGACAGCGGAACAGCAATACCAAGTGGCTCAAAAGTTCTTGGGGATGCTTCTTTTGATGCTGATAACGAGCAAGCTTCAATCACTTGGAGATCAATTATCCTGGCCGATGGCAGAGAACGCCCGTTTTCAGCAATAAGCCAAGGGCGTGATGGGCAAATGGGAATTGATGGAAATATTCACTCTGATGATGTGAAGAATGCCGTTGGGCAAACGCTTACTCGTTTTGTGGGAGCTTATGCGGCTGGGTCTATGAACACTGGGGCCTTTGGTGCAAATCAAGGTGGAAATGTGAATGGAATGAGAAACGCAATCGCTCAAACTGCTACAGATCGGGCCAATAGCATGGGTGAAACTATGCAAAAAGAACGTAAATGGATTGAGCTTGAAAGCGGTACTGAAACAATAGCCGTTTTGAGCCAAGCATTTTCTTTCAGAGATGCGGGAGCCACTTATGGAAACTAAACCTAGTTTTGGTGGTGGCGAACAGATCATCATTGGATCACTTGTTTTGATTTTTATGGGCAAACTCATCGAGCACACATGGAAGTGGCTGCTATCCCACCCTCGCTATCTTTACGCATTGATTGGATGCCTCACTTTTATCGTGATCTATGCACTTGTTTATCTTGTTAAGTGGATCATGAAAAAAAGAGCTGAGAACATTTTTGAGCGATCTATTATCGGTCATGAAAAGGATTCTGCATTTTGCGGCAGCACTGACAAATCTGAAGATGTTTGGATTAAACCTCGTCAGAGAAGTATGCACACACAAGTGATCGGCACAACCAATGCCGGTAAAACTGAAAGTGTCATTATCCCTTGGGCAATTCAGGATATTCACTCAGGGAAAGGCCTTTTACTCATTGATGGAAAGGCCGACAACTCTTTGATTGATAAGCTCTGGTCTTACACAAAACTTGCTGGCCGTGAAAAAGATTTCAAACTCTTCAGTCTCAGCCGCCAAAATGAGTCGTTTCAATTTAATCCATTACTCGGAGGAACTGCGGAAGAAATCACGGAGCGAGTCTTTAATTCTTTTGAATTTGAAAATCCTTACTATCGTTCACTTCAGTATGAAGTCATGAGTCAGGTCATGAGGATTTTTGAAGCATCGAAAATGACTCCTACTTTTCAGCGTCTTCATCAAGCAATGGCACGACCAAAAGTGATGGAAAAAATGGTAGAGAAAGTTCAAGACCCAACCGTTAGACGCTGGTATGTGAGCTATTGTGAGATCGCCCCTAAAGATCGAGAAGAACGAACAAGTGGTCTACTCGCAGCGATCAGTCACTTTGCTTTTGGTGAACACGCTAAACTCTTTAATCCAGAAAAAGAAGCGATCACAATTGATGAGGCATTAAAGAACAGTCAGATTGTTTATTTCCAGTTACCCGTACTGCTTTCTCCATTTTTGGGGAAGGCAACGGGGAAGTTGGTATTGCAATCGCTTCAAGCGGCAGTGGCGAATCGTCATAGACTTGCTCGTGGAGAAGAAAAGAAATTCTTTAGTGTATTCTTGGATGACTTCTCGGAATACCTCTATGAGGGGTTTGTTTCCATCCTGAACAAATCCAGATCGGCCAATGTCGGGGTGGTTTTCGCTCATCAAGCTTTAGGAGACATTAGTGTCCTTGGTGACCCTGTTGCTAACTCAATTCTGACCAATACAAACCTAAAGGTTTTCATGCGGGGGAATGATCCTGACTCAGCAGAATACTTTTCTAAAGTGATCGGAACGTTGAAAGCTACAAAAACGACTGAACGCCAAACAAAGAGTTTCTTTGGTGTGAACAAGAGTGGCGAAATGTCAGCTCGTGATGTGGAAGAGTTTGATGTTCACCCCAATGAATTTAAAAAGGGTCTTGGCGTTGGTGAAGCGATGATGATTATTCCTCATGAGCGTGGGGCCAAGACCATCAAGATCAAATTCAGCAAACTCGATGATTTAAAACCAATGGATATACCTGAACAGACAAAATTGGTGATGCCACTAATTGAAGAAAAAGAAGAAATCAAAAAAGAACCAACTGAGCAAACTAATGAAGCATTTAAGAACGCAGCTTAATCAGGAGGAACAAATGGTAACGAAGAAATTTAAAAGCAACATTGTAACAGTTTTGGCCTTTGCGGCCCTACTCATTCAAACAGGATGCTCCACTCTGGGAAAGTCAGTGGGCCTCGGCACTGCGATTGGCGCAGGGACTGGGGCGGCATTGGGAGGGATCGTTGATCCTGGCAAGAACGGACAATACCGAACCCGTAACGTCATCATCGGTGCTGGTGTTGGGGCGATTGCAGGAGGACTTACAGGATCAGCAATCCATGAAAGCAATGAGCGAGATAAGGAGCTGGCCTATCTCAAAGGCAAAGAATCCCAAAGAAAGTCTGCTGAAGGAAAAACTGCTCCGAATTTACAACAGCCTAAAGTGGAAGCCCAATGGGTTGAAAGTAAGGTTGTCGGGAACCGATACATTGAAGGCCATTTTGAATACATCATCACGGAACCGACTCGCTGGGAGGCTCCGCAGTGAAATATCAAAACGGGCGCGAAGTATCGCCACGGGTATTTCAGGCCGTGAGGTACATCACAAAAGTTGGAGTGATGACTAGAGATACTTGGAATGATTTTTTTGGCGACAAGACTCTAAACTGGAAACAGAAACAGCTTAGGATTTTGATTAAAGCAAAAATATTGAAGCCCCATCCTTTTGAGTTGGTACGCGACACTTACGTCCTTGGGAGCTACGGACACGAGATGATCCAAGATATGAAATGGAAAAGCGTCTATCATGTTGAGCCTAAATTTATTAAGCACGATGAAACGGTGGCGCGAGGTGTATGGAAATTAGAGCAAGGATCACTTTGTTCAAAATGGCTCACCGAGAGGGAATTGAGAAGGCAGAACTCAAAGCATTTTAAACTTGATACAAAGGACGGTGGCCCGAAATATCCAGACACCGTTCTGATGCTTCAAGGGAAATCGGGTTCACCTGTTGTTGCTCTTGAGTATGAAAGAACAGCAAAGAACAACTGGCGATATAACAAAGCGATCAAGGCTTATAGTGACTCTGGTGAGTTTAGCTTTGTTCTCTTTGTGGTCGAGAGTGATGGCATAGAAAACTGCATTAAGCGAAGTATGAAATTCATTGGGGATGCTTACCTAAATTCAAAAATCGGGTTTATTTCAGTCGAGGATTGGCTTGCGAATCCCAAACTGGCCGAGATCAGAGGATTGAACAGGATCAAGAATATCAGCGAATTAGCTCGGACGAATTGATAATTAGAAGTGTCCTTTTTAGAATCCTCAAGAAGGACACTTCTAAAAATTGTTGGAAGTAAAAATTTAATGAAAAAGTTTTATAAAAACAAAGAGTTTACCGCCGCCGCCTCGTTCTGAACGCCCCTTGGCCGTCTTTGACCACTCCCCCCCAACGATGTTGAGAGGAAGTGGTCAAAGACTAAGGGACTAAACAGAGGCGGCGGCGGTAAAAGGAATAGGAAAATTATGGAAAAGGGAAATATGGAAGGGAATCAGGGAACGGGTACGGGAACAGAGACAGAGGAAAAAACAGAAGAGAACAAGGGAAATGGAAACGAAAAACTGGAAAGGATAACGGTATCAAAAGAGGCACAAAATACGCTGGGAAAGATTACAGATCGAATCAATGATGGATTTAACGGTGGCAAAGTAAATAGAACACAAATGACGAACTGGATTCTGAAGCAGTTTTTAAACGATCTGGATGAGACCCAGATCAAAGAGATTCGAGCTGAACACTTCGACGAAGTGGCCATGCTCGAAAACATTTTAAAACAAGCGAAAGAGTCAGGGAAAGTTCCAACTGATTTCAAAGCGTTACTTCAAAAACAGTTTGGACTAGATGAGCCAAAGAAGAAAAAGGTTGGCCTTGACAAATAATGACATCAATGATGTCATTAAGAATGACGATAAAGGAATGAAATGAAAATTGAAGAAGTAAAACGAATCAGGAAAAAATTGGGTTACGAGCGCGACGATTTCGCAAAGGTTTTATGCCTTTCGAGTTACCGCGCCTACACCAACATTGAGAATGGTTTTCGCAAACCAAGCAAGCTCACCATTCGTCTACTTCGCTATCTTGATGACCAGTCCAAAAAGAAGGCTCAGGATTTTCTTCAGGAGTTTACAAGCCATGAGCCAAAATAATTTATTCCCAATATGGAGTTCAATAATGGCAAGACCTAAAAAAATTATTGACCCTATGTGCGAACCAAATGAATTAAGTGTTGAGTTTGTGCCTGTCTATATTTCAAAGACCGATTTCCAAAAAAAGAAATCTGAAGTGCAAACTCTAATTGCAAGAATGCTCATCTCTTCACAAAAATGTGGAAGACCATCTGAGCAAGACATGGAGGAACTAGATTATGCGGCATAATATCGGAATCTATGTTCGAGTCAGCACCGAAGAGCAAGCTCAGGTTGCTGATGGATCAATCGAAAACCAACAACACAGAATCAAAACCTACATTAACATGAAGAAAACCCAAGAAAAAAACTGGGGTAAAATTGTTGAAACATACATTGATGATGGTTATTCAGCCAAAAGTACCAACCGCCCAGCTTATCAAAGGATGGTGCGTGATCTGAAAGCTGGAAAAATCAATTTGATCTTAATTACAGACCTTTCGCGACTTTCGAGAAACATTGCTGACTTTTGTGATCTCTACAAAGAGCTTGGAAAGTACAAGGCAAACTTCCTTTCAATCAAAGAACAATTTGATACCAGTACACCCGTCGGCGAAATGATGGTGTTCAACATGGTGAATCTTGCCCAGTTTGAACGCAAGCAAACGTCAGAAAGAATTGCAATGAACTTCCACTCACGCGCACTTCGTGGACTCGTGAACGGTGGAAGTCCTTTGCTTGGATATGATCGTGACCCAACCAATCCAGGAAAAAGAATTTTGAATACAGAAGAAGCGGCATTGGTAGGAGAAATTTTTAAAATGTATGATGATGGCCAAAGCCTGTCCTCAATTACAGATTTCTTAACCAAAGATGGAGCTACTCGCAAGGGTATGGATTCAAACCGTTATCGCCATCTGAATGATGGCAGATGGACAATCAGAGTGATTCAAGGGCTCTTGAAAAATCATGCCTATATTGGCCAACGTGAAATTAATGCAAAAAATAAAAGTGAAGAACAAGAATACTTAAAAGCATGGCAACAGTACCAAGTAGTTCCTGCCGCATGGGAACCTATTATTGATGCTGAATTGTTCTTCAGAGTACAAAAAAGGCTTGAGCTTTCTCGCCAATTGGAAAGACGGCGCGTTGATGAAGGTGATAAAAGAATTTTCTTTGTTTCAGGAATGATTCGTTGTGGGCACTGTGGACGTGCCCTTATTGGCCAATCCGCACACGGCAGAAGACAAATTCACAGATACTATGGGCACAAACAACTCATCGGTGAGAAAATCATTTGTCCAGTAAAAAGATATTCGGCTGCTGAAATTGAACACACCTTGATTAAACATTTGGACAAGGTAGTGACTGAATCAGGCTATCTTGAAAAAATTGAAGACAACATTCAGCAATGTCTTGGGATCAGCGACAAACTTAAGAAGAACCAAAAAGAAATAACTCTGAAATCTATTCAGAAAATTGATGGTGAGATTGAAGCCGTATTCAAACTTGTAACCAATCTTAAAGCTGGAAGTGCTGGATCAGACCTGATCCAAAACAAATTAGAAAAACTGGCAGAAAAGAAAAAGGAACTTGAAAAAGAACTAGGAATGGCCAACCAACAAGAAGTAAGCCTTTCGGCAATCGCTTCAGCGAAGACAGTCATCAAATCAAATATCGCTGCCCTGAAAGCTGCATTAAAAAAAGGTAAGCCTCATTTTCAAAAACGGCTGTTCAAAAGTCTTTTTCAGCAATTACTGGTTACAGAGCGTGGCATTCAAATCTTCTACGAATTGGAAAATGAAGGTAGTAACGGAAAGCCATCGGAGTCAAACTCCGATGGCATTTCAATTTTCACCAATGGTTTTTTCAGGCAAACCCTTGGATTTCTTGTGTCCAATGGTTCGCCTGTTGTTACTAATGGTGGAGGTGAAGGGAATCGAACCCTTGTCCGAAGGACCTTCCGAGAGAGAGTACTACGTGCGTAGCTTATGAGTTAGCATAAGCACTATTTTCAATTTTTGTAGAACTGACAAACACCCGGTGATTTAGAGTTTCCCGGCGTATCTCTTGCAGGTTTAGATTTCGGAGGTCCCAGCGCGACCTCTTTACCAGCTTTTTGTTATCGGTGCTGGCCCCTCAGGAACCAATTAGTTAAAAACTAATTAGGCTGCCATTGCATATTCGTTGCCGAATAAAATGTGATCGACTTTTATAGTGGCCGGCCGATCAACCACTGCACGCACTCAATTCTTCTAGTCCCCCGTCGAAACCAGGGCACCCCCGAATCTTGTGAACTTTAGTATAGCATAGGTTTACTTCCGCTGCGAAGAAGCCATGCGACATAATGGCCCTCAACTCAATTACCAAGCATAATAGCCACATGAAAACCTTCGTCACTCTCCTCTTCACGCTCAGCACCCTCCCCCTCTTCGCAGCGGACTACATCATCGAGCCCGGCCAGCTGCACCAGAAGGGCACCGCCAAGATTGAGATCTTAACCAGCGCCACCACACTAAAAACCAGCATGAGCTACGACCTCGTCGCTAAGGACTTCGTGCCGGTCCCGAAGAAATTCCTCAAAGACAAAAAGACCATGGAGTTTCCCGCCGAGTTTCGCACCGTGAAGGGCTACCAGCAGCTCGAGAAACTCAAAGTGATCAAGATGCCCAAGGCCGAGTTGAAGTTCGTCAAACGGGCCAATAGCGGAAATTTAAAAGACGCGTACTTCGTCGATGTGCTGCCGACCAACAAGAAAAGTAAGATCAGCCTGATCTACCATCCCTCGCTACCCGATGTCGGCTGGCAGGAAATCACCATCACCATGATCAGCAAGATGCCCATCGTAGACGGTTACAAACTCAAAGCGAAGATCAAGAAATGAGCATCCTCGTCAAAGTCCTCGCCTACCTCTTGTTCATTCTCCTCGCCTGGCTCTGGGCGAAGACCATTCCCGCGAAGAAGATGCGGCGTTGGCTCTTGATTCTGCTGGTGCTGATCCCAACGCTCGTGTTGGATATTCTCGGGATCCGCGGCGACGAGCAGGCTATGGCGCTGATCATCAGCGCCATAGTGAGTGCGATTGCGAGTTATGTGATCACCAAAGCGCTCGAGCTGCCATGGTGGCGCCGTCTGCTCTTCACTCTTGGTCAGGCGCTGATTGCTACTTTTGGTATGACGGTGGTCACCATTGTCTTGATGATGCTGACGGTGATCTTCTTTAAGGCGAAGTCGGCGGTGATTGCCTAAAAGGTGCCGGGTAGATTTTTTACTTATCTTCTAAGAATAAATTCTTAGCAGCTATTTTCTCATCTGTGATTTCGATACCTTCTCATTTCTGAGTTTGGCCCACTCTTTGCTCTCTTTTGGTGCAATTGCTTTGTACGTCATTTTGACATACACTCCAAAAGGATACCCATGTGGGTTGTTGATCTCTCGAAAGTGGTTAAGCGTCTGCATAAACTGCCAATCCACATAAGAAAAAACCTTTTTATCTGGAGAGCGCAGATTCTTAAGGATGGACTACCCGCGACACGCAGGATCCCCGGGTACCACGACGAGCCCCTGTTCGGAACTCGCTTGGGGCAGAGGTCGATAAAACTTAATCACGCATGGAGGGTCATCTATGAAGAAAAGAAAAACGGTCAGATCACCATCATCGAAGTCCAAGAGATCAACAAACATGAATACTAGAATGACCTATGGGGACTTAGAAATTGAACGTGACTTTGGTCGAATGACTTTCGGTGATGCGCTGGAAGCTTGGCGCAAATGTCAGGGTCATACTATTCGAGCCTTCGCGAAGATCTTGGGGATAACGGCTTCCACTCTCTCCGACCTAGAGACGGGTCGCCGTATCCCAAGCACGGCCCGTGCTGCTGCCATCGCCAAGAAGATCAAGCATCCGCCCGGGGTTTGGGTCATCTACGCGATCAATGACGACCTTCATCGAAACAAGATCGATCTGCAAGTCACCACGGCCGCCGCCTAAATCGCCCATGGCGGAGCATCGCCTAAGAGCGTGTCCGGATCGAACTTGAGCTCCGAGAGATTGTCCCACTCTTGATCGAGCGTCTTGTTCAAGAGCTCCGGCGAGATGCCGAAGATCTTCGTGTCTTTGCAGCGGCTCTTCGGCAGGTACGTGCCCTCGCCACAGATCGCCACTTTCATTTTTTTCGGTTCGCCCATGCGAGCAAGCCATGCGTCCATAGTGAGCGCACTTTTCGCTTCCACCGCCGGATCGAGCACCATCTTCACGCCATTCACGTCCACGACTTGAGCGACGTGGTACCACCAGCTGGCACGCCCAGAGTAGAAGTACGGCGTATCCACCAAGAGATCACCGAAGGCGAAGATCTTGCTGGCGGCCGGAATACTTTTACGATCGAGGTATTGATTGGCGAGGCCGGCGCGAATGTAGCAGCCATCGGCCGGGAAGAGCCACGAAGCTCTGCGCGGGAAATCCGCGCGGCGCTGCCAGGTCAGGAAACGGTCATCGCGGATCATCTTAAAGGCGGTCTCGAGCTGCTCGGGCGTCCAGCGCACTGCCGGCGGCAACTGCGCGCGGTTCTCATAGCGAATCGCCTTGTTCATGGCGCTCGTACCAAATATTTTTTCTGAGTCCTGTTCCGCTTGCGCTTCGTAGATCTCATACGGCACGCGCGGATCCCGCGCTGCACTCATGGCAAAAGCGTTACTTACAACAAGAACCATCCACAACCACTTCATGACATCCCCAATCTATTTTTTTAGCTTCTTCTTCTTGTGCATCTTGCCCTTGGCCGCACCGTTTCTGCTGGTGTTGCCACTCTGATTCGCTTCATCTTTATTCCAGTGCTGCTGTCTCTGGGGCTGGGCTTTTCCGGCGGACATAAGACCTCCTTGGTCAAAAGAACTAGTCTGCCTTAAAACTCACCCCTCTCCATCTCTGACTTGTGCCATTTGTGCCTAGATCAATTCAACATTGCCAAGCTTCACGCGGCCGCCGTTCAACGGATGCGAGATCCACACTTCGTACGTGCCCGCCGGCTGCTTGCTGAACACAACGTCCGGGCTCGAACGGATGCCGAAGGCCTGGTCTTTCTTCTCGCTCACCGAGAGATTCTTAGTGAGAGTCATCTCCCATGCCTGGCCATGAGATCCGGTGATGCCCTGATCAAACGGCATGCAGCGGAACGTGACCGTGCGCTCTTTCTCATCGGGAGACGAGTAGCTCGTGCCTTCAAAAATGCTGGTCTTGCCATCGGCTTCCACCACTTTTCCCGAGCAGTTGTTGTAGTAGTAGGCGGTCTCGGCCACTTCCAGCGCGCGCACGCCGATGGAGAGACTCATCTTCTCCGTCATCTTGTGTGTAATCTCCAGCGGCTTCACTTCGCCGCCAACTTCACTGACCACGCGAGTGAGCACCGGGCCCACGGCCTGCAGTTCGACTTTCGTGAAGATCGCCGACACGCCGTTGTGGCGGATGGCGATGGTGGGCTTCGCCGCTGCGGTGGCGAGCGTGCGCATGTCGATCATGAGCGGTTCGATGTCGAACTCCACCGTGGCTTCGCGGCCCGTGCCGCCGTTCATGATGAGAGAGACTTGGTGGTGACCGGGACGAGTGACCGTGACCCAGACTTCATCGGTGAACGCCGTCTGCGCCAGGCGCACGCGGTTGGTATCGAATGTGCTGATAGAGAGACCCGTCGAGTCGCCTTCGATCACGCGCGCCTTCACACGAAACGCGGGCACGCCGGCCGGGACGTGCACGTGCAAACGGGCGCTGCCTTGTGAGTTCACGGTCAGACGCGCACGGCGAACTGTGGTGACTGGACGATCGTCTAAGACTGTAACAGGCACGATCGCCAAAACGGCATCGGTGCGCGCATCGCGGATCTTAATTTCGCCGAAGCCTTCGCCCTGTTGGCCGCGCAGCACTTCGTCGGTGTCGACTTCGACGTTCACGCGTGAACCGCTCACCGCGATCCACAAGGCACTCGAGCCTTGGATGCCTTTCGAGTATTCAAGACGAATGGGTACGACCAAGTCACGACGGGCGGTCGCCGGAGCGAGTGCCGAAAGCACACCGGTCAGATCCACACGCGCACTCTCAATCGGGCCCGACTGCGACTTCAAGATCAAAATTCCGCGGCCGCCGATGCCGTCCTGACCATTGCGGTTCACGCGGATGGTGACGTTCGCGAACTGATCACCATTAATGAGAGTCTTATAAATGGCGAGCGCTGCTTTGACCTGCGGCAGGCCATACCCTTGCGCCACAAACGGCTCGCCCGCAAGACGCTTACCTGAGAGGCGCAAGGCACTCACCACAGTAGCAGCGTCGATCTTAAGACCTTCTGCCTTGATCGCTGAGATGAGGACTGTCGCTGCCCCAGCGAGGGCGGGAGAGGCCGAGCTCGTGCCGTTGAAGGCACGGTAGCCTTCTGTCGGTGATGAGTGAGTCAGCGATGAAAGCGGCGCGATCATGGTCGGGCCATGATCACCCAGAGGACCTGGGCCACGAGAGGAGTAGTAGATCACGCGTCCTTCTTCTGGAAGGCCCGTGACTCCCCACACACGCTCGTCGAGTTCTTGAGAGACGAAGGCACCGGCCACCATGACCGATTCTGGGTAGATGACTTTACGGTTAAGGGAGCCGAGCCCTGGGCCGTTGTTGCCGGCCGAGAAGCTCAAGACGATGTTGTACTTCTTCACCAAGGCGTCGGTCGCCTTCGCCATGAAGTCCTGCGCCTCTACCGATGAGAAGAACAGTGAGTAAGAGATGTTGGCAACTTCCGCGCCGTTCTGTGCGAGCCACTCGAGACCCATGAGGATGTTGCCCATGGTGTATTCGTTTTCTGCAGCGACACCGGTTTTCTCCGAGATGTCGAAGTCCACGATCTGCGCGCCCGGAGCGACGCCATCCATCGCCGGATTGCCGGGTTGATGGCCCGCCATCACAGAGGCCACGCCTTCGCCGTGGGAGTCACCCGCTTGCTCGGGCTGTGAAATCTTGAGCGTTCCTTTTTCAGCATCAAACTCCGCCATCACCGTGAGCACTGAGTTCGGCAGGGTGAAATACTCTCCCGTGGCACTGAAAGCCCCTTGGCATTCACCGTCGCCGAAAGCGTCGTCGCCGTTCAAGTCGAGGCAGATCTTGTCTGCGACGCGCGCTTTGAATTTTGTGACTTTGCCATCACCGTTGAGATCCGGGGCCGCGCCGAAGGTCGGTAGGTCTTCCACCACGTCGCCTTCCCAGGCGTCGCCGTTTTTCGTGAGCGTGTAGGTGTTGAGCGACGACGGTGACCCGCGCTTTAGGAACTTGCGCGCGCCCGTGGTGGTGAGCTTGAAGCCCGCTTGGTTCGGCGAGATGCCGTCGTCGAACACGCCGACGATCACACCGCGACCATCGGCGGCCGGGTTTTCTTTCCAGAACTCGAGAATGCCGAAGTCTTTTTTTGCCAGGTAGAGCGCGCCGTCGGTGATCTCAGAAGTGTTTTCGTTAGAACGACGGACTTCTTCATCGAGGACACTCAGGGCGTCCGCGTCGATCTCAAGGGAGTTCAAGGAATCTACGTCACCGGCGACACGAAGAACAACATCCGTGCCTTCCACTGTTAATCCGGCGGCGATGGCCGCCGATTTTAAAGCTTCAACGTCCGTGACTCCGGCGAGCAGGACGGCTTTCTCTCCCGAGCCTTCGAGGTTCAGGCGTTTAGTGATGGTGGGCTTTGAGGCGCCACAGGCAGTCAAAAAAACGAGTGAGGCAATGACGGCTAAACGCATAAAAGGGCTCCCGGAAGTTGAGGCCCGCAGTGTAACCCAAGCCCGCTTCAAGAGTCCAAAGTCTGTAGAAAATACCCGGGGTCTAGATCAGTGATTTCACTTCGTAGGGCCTCACCCCTTGAGGGGTTTCTAGCTCGAAGACCTCCCCGACCCGGGTCCCCAGGACGGCGTCGCCTAACGGCGAAAAAATGGAGATGACCAAAACGATGGTTCCGTCGACGTTCAGGATGGTTCCTCCGGCGGTGGAACACAGGAAATACCGGCGGGTTTGACCGTGAAGATCGATGTCCACCAGCGCCCCTAAACCGACTTCGTCGTCATAGGTGAATTCGCGCAACGGGGTCTCTTCCAGCATCTGCAGTTCGAGTTTTAATTCTTCCACGCGCTTTTGTTGGGCACTCGCTAGGTATCCTGCCTCAATCCCACGGGTATCGTATTTCCCGTCGGATTTCACGTCTCCGTCCCGCGCATACGACGAGGTGTCCGCACTGGCGGCTTCGGCGTTCGCTAATTCCTGGCGTACTTTTGTCAGGAGTTGATCCATGATCTGTTTTTTCATCACGCCAGAATACCATGAATGTTATAATGGCCGCATGCAACTCGCAGGGTTCTACCAAAAATTCCTCAGCTACCTCGCTGAACCACGCCCGCAGTTGGTGCGTCCGATTCAAATTCACACTCTCACCGTCCTCACCACCGGTGCGTTGATGTGGGCCTTCGCCTTCCTCGCCCACTTCACCATCAGCGACCCGCTTCCTGGGATCATCGGATTGGCCATGAGCACGGCACACGCGCTCTCGCCGCTCCTCTACCGCGTCAGCGGCCATGTGCTCCTCAACACGAGCGCCATGATCTTCACGAGCCTCGTACACGTCGCGACGTTTACGTACTTCACCGGGGGCTTCCTCAGCGTGACCGCGATCTGGTTGGGCATAATGCCCTTCTTCGGTGCGCTCATCGCGGGCCAACGGGGTGCGATTATCTGGTGCGCGATCTCGCTGTCCGCCGCTGCTGGCTTCTTCGTGCTCCACCTCACGGGCCACCCGTTCCCCAACCTCATCTCGAGCTTTGGCTACCTCACGGCACAGATCTTAATCGTCGCGGGCCTCATATTCCTCACTTCCGTCCTGAGCTTTTTCTACCTCCACCAAGAGGCGAAGCAGCGAGGCGCGGAGAGCGAGCAGAAAGACCGCCTCGATAATCTGTTCCGCGTCCTCTGCCACGACCTCGGCAATCCTCTCGCGCTCTTGCAGATGGCGCTCGATCAGGTGCAAAAAACAGATGAGGAGGCCAAGCGCGTCCGCTACCTGGAGATTTCCGCGAAGGCCGTGGGTAACATGGTCGACATCACCCAGAACGTGCGTCGCATGTACTCGGTGCAAGAGGGCAAGGCCGATGTGCAATGTTTGCCCATGGCGCTCAACGCGGCGATGGAGCAAGTGCGTTTTCTCTTCCAAGCGCCGTTCACCCACAAGAACATCGAGCTGCGCTACGATCACAACCTGCACACTGCGGTGGTGGTGCTCGTCGATGCGGTGAGCTTCGTTCATCAGGTCTTAGGGAATATTGTTTCGAACGCCGTGAAGTTCTCCGGCCCAGGCCAGGCGATCCACGTCACCGTCGACCAGGGCCCAACAGGATTCGTGCGCATTTCCATTCGTGACGATGGCATCGGCATGCCCGATTCCATCCGCGCGCAGCTCTTCAGCATGTCCGGAAAAACCACCCGCTCCGGGACCTCCGGTGAGCGCGGCACCGGCTACGGCATGCGTCTCATGAAGACCTTCGTGGAGAAATACGGCGGCCAGGTCAGCGTAGAGTCCAGCGAAGGCGAAGCCGATCACGGCACCACCTTCACCCTGCTTCTCAAGGGCAATCTCACGTGACGTGGGCGCGCCGAAGTCCCCGCTCTACTTGCGGTAAGCGCGCACCAATTCTTTGTAGATCCGCTCGTTCATGTTACCGGCACGTGAGCACATCAAGTCTGTGACATCGAGCTGGTAGTTCACGAAAGCGCCCAACTCCGAATCGAAGAACTCGTGGTAGCAATCCGGAAGACCGATGACGTGGCCGTACTCATGGCGAATGGTCCACTGGGATTCGTACTCTTCGATCGGCTGGTTCGAGTCCATCACGATCTCGTTACCGCCCAGTCCGTTCACGTGCGGCACCACACCGGTCTCGAACTTCAAGAGCGCACCGTTCGGGTAGCTACCGAACGTCATCTTGATGCCCCAATCACCGAAGCGGAACTCGTCTTCGATGTTGTCCTGCAGGTAGGGAATGAACTTCGGGATCGACGGCGTGTTGAACGTCACCGCCATGACTTTTGGATTCGAGTGGTCCACGTCGCGACGAACGGCGTAGCCCGGGATATCAAAAAACGCGCGCCAGACGCTGGCGCTGTGGGCACTCAACGTAGCAAACTCGGTGGCGAGGTTTCCGGCCGCTTCAGCGCGGGCCACACGGGCGGCACACGACGCAGCTGAGGCGCCGTTGTTCTGGCACATGCCGGCCAAATGGCCGCGGATCACCGTCTTCTCAGCGTCCGGCAATGTGGCAAAATCTGCGAAGCGAGCGGCGGTCCAGCCGTTCGTCACAAAAAAATGATAGCTGCGCACGTCTTTGGCTTTGTTGCGGATGTAGCTCGAGCGGTATGGGAGAAGAGTCTTGAAGCGCGCCGCTGATTGGTAGTTGCGATCCACTCGGCGTGCCATCTTCACGAAGTCGGCATCGTCTGCGCCCGGAACCTGCGACGGAAAAGCCGCGCCGTTCAACACCGCGAGCATCTCCGCCGGGAGTTCTTTCGCGAGAGTCTCGTTGGTGGTTTGGATGGTTTTCTCTGAGTAGATCGACGGCTTGTCGATCGGAATACCTGTGCGCGTGCCCGACGAGGTCAAACGTAAAGCTGTGCTGGGAGTGCGACGGGCGTTCTCAAAGGCGAGCCACTTCGCGAGGCGTTCGCCGTGGCGCAGGGCCTGGGCGACGGCCGGATGGTCCGCTTCCTTGTTCGTGTTGTGCGCGAGGACGTCGCGGTATTCAGCAGAGGTGAGCTCGAGGTCGAGATGAGGAACGTCAGCGGCGACGGCCGAAAAAGACAACAGCGCGAGAAGAGATAAGGTGAGTTTCATGGGGTCCTCCAAATAAAGAGGCACAGCTTCCCCCAGTCTGGGATTTTTGGCCAGCGACAGCGAAAAAAAAAGGGGGCCCGAAGGCCCCCTCTGGTAGAACTTACTTGATCGCAGTCGCTTTGGCTTCTTTCTCAGACTTGAGTTCAGGCACTTGGCCTGCCCATCCAAATCCATCCGGAAGACCTTTCACGTGCTTCATCAACATCTTAAACGTTTTCTTATCGGTGATCTTGCTGAGATCAATTTTAGACAAGTCGATCTGCACCGCCACTTGGCCCGCGTCAGCAGGAACCAAAGTTGCTTTCAACTCGCGCAGAGTACCTTTAAGAGACGCCGAGCCTTTCTTCGTGCTGAAGAGCTGCTTCTTTCGTCCTTCGAGAACGATTTCGATCGCATCGTCGAGCTCAACAGTGCCCTTGGCCGTGAAGCTCAATTTCTTAGCAGGGAAATCGATCACGACACCAGAGAGAGATTGGACCAAGAGACCTTGGAGCTCTTTCATCGTAGTCAAGCGAACCGCGATGCTTTGTTTCACTGTCACAGTCTCACCTTCAGTCACTACTGAGGGTGCACCTGGACGAGTTCCGACCAACACATCTTTCGGCGCAAGTGCCTTCAGTTCGAGAGCGCGGTTCGCGCCGACGTTCGCCGTGAACGGGACTTCCGTCGCGAACTCCGGGTTCAAGAATTTAACATCGAGCTGACCTTGCACGGAAACTTTCACTTGGTAAGGAACTTGAACCGGCTCTTTGCAAGCGTACGACTCGGTACGGTAGCGAGTCACATCGCGGCAGACGTTTTCTTGGTAGGGAATCTGCTCGCAGACGTTACGGCCTGGAATAGTTTCGCAGTAAGGAACTGGGTAGTTGTTGCATTCACGATCTTGGTACGGAACTGAGCGACAGATATCTTCGCCTGGAACGGTACGGCACTCTTGGCGGTCTGGGCGACGAGTACAAACGCGCTGGCCTGGTTCAGTTGAACATTCACGACGGCTCGGGCCCTGCTCGCAAACTTGGCGACCGGGACGTGTGGTACAGACAGAGTCGCGACCAGGAATGGTGCGGCACTCTTGCTGACCGTTCGGAAGCGTGCGGCACTGTTCACGTGGAGGCGTTGGCTGAGAGCAAACTTGCTCGCCTGGTTCTGTGCGGCAGCGCTGCTCACCGGGAACGTCACGGCAAACCTGACGGCCAGGTTGCGTGGCACACACTTCTTCGCCCGGAACGTTGTAGCATTCGCGGCGGCTCGGACCTTGGTGACATTCTTGGCGGTAGCGAGTGACGTTCTCGCAACGTTGTTCGTAGCGAGTGCCACAGTCTTCATAAGCAGGGACCCAGCGGCATTCTTGGCGGTAGCGCGTTTCCGGACCGCACTCTTCCACCTCATAAGGGATCTGGCGAGTGCAGGTACTATCGCGCATTTCTGTGCGAGTACGAGTTTCCGTCAGAATGCGTTCGAGCTTGACGTGTTCGTCAGCTTGACCGCGGAAAACAAATTGCGCCGACTCAGTTTGAGCGAACGCAGAAACCGTAAGCAGTAACCCCGTAATGAGGGGCCAGAAAGTACCCATGACAACTCCTTGTTGTTGATAACGCGGATATATGAAGCAAAAGCCGTACCAACTATGTCTGTTCGCTATTCTATTTACTTGCCGCGGTGCGCGGGGCGACTTGGCCCTCTGTAATGGTGACATTATTTCTCTACTTCTCCTGTTCGCTTCGATTTGGCCGTTGATATATATGAGGCATGAAAAATCTCATCATCATCATTCTGCTTTCAGTGCTCTCCTTTAATGCTTTTGGCTGGGGCAACATTGGCCACCGCGTGGTGGGAAAAATTGCGGAGTCGCGGCTTTCACCAGCAGCACTCGCGAAAGTTTACGCCATCACTGGAAAAGACACCTTGGCCGATCTCGCCAACTGGCCGGACTGGATTAAATCAGATGAGAGCTGGGCGCACGCATCGGTCTGGCACTACGTAAGCATCCCCGATGGCCAAACCTACGAAGACATCACCCGCAATCCACAGGGCGACATCGTGCAAGCGATCGAGCGCTTCACTAAAGAAATTGGCGACGTGACACTACCCAGACAAAAACGCCGCGAAGCCCTCGCCTTCTTAGTGCACTTGCTCGGCGACATTCATCAACCATTGCACGTGGGCCGCGCGGAAGACCAGGGCGGCAACGCCACCAAGCTCACGTGGTTCGGCGTGAACACCAACCTGCACGAAGTGTGGGACGAGAAGCTCATCGAGATGGAAAAGATGAGCTACAGCGACTACGCGCTCTTCATCGATAAGAAGAATCTCGTGCGCGAGAACATTTGGCGTGCGGCGCCGATGGCGGTGTGGATGGCGGAGTCCATGGCGATGCGCTCATTGGTCTACGACAACATCCCCGTTGCGACCCAAGACGGACTCCCGAAGTACTGGGAGTACAAGTACTACTACAAAGTTTCCGCAGCGATGAACGAGCGCATGCTCATCGCCGGTGTTCGCTTGGCCGCGTTGCTTGAGAGAAATCTCTGAAAAGCCTCGATACCATTCACCAACCTGTAACGCATTGGTGGGATCTGTGTGATCCCACGCCCGAAGTCTTGGGCGGCATCGCCGATCGATTCAAGTTGCACCGAACCTCGGTGCAAGACTGCCTGGATCCCGAACATTTTCCCAAGATCGAAAAAGTCGGCGATACGTTGTTCATGATCGTGCGCTGCCTTGATCACGAGGCCCCACCGGACGCCGATGACCTTCTGTCTCTCACTCGAAAAATTGCTTTTTTCCTCCGGAAAGATTTCCTCATCACCATCCACCGTGGCGACCAACCGTTTCTTAAGGATGCGCGTAACAACGTGACCGCTGATCAGACGCCACATGAAATAATGATCCGGTTGATGAAAAAATCCGTAGAGTCCTACAACGCGTACCTCGAGAAGAGCGAACAAGAGATCGAACGGCTGGAGAAAGAACTCCTAGGGCGCTCGCCGAGCGGCACAGAGCTCATCGCTCTCTACAGCTTGCGCTCGCGGCTCTCCATCGTGAAACGTCAGGCGTGGCACACCTTGGGAGTGTTAAAAGAATTCATCACCATTCACTGCACGGAGCAGACCCCGTGGCTCACGGATCTGCGTGAGAGTGCGGAAGGTCTCTGGCAGTACACCGACGAGCTGATGGAAGACGTGCAAAACTTGCTCGGCCTTCACATCGCACTTTCCGGTCATCGAACCAACGAAGTCATGCGTTTTCTGACGGTCGTGTCTTTGTTCTTCTTACCACTCACGTTCATTGTCGGTGTCTACGGGATGAACTTCGAGTTCATGCCGGAATTGAACTGGCGCTACGGCTACTACGCCTGCTGGTTGGCGATGTTCTGTGTCTCGGGTTTTATTTTCTACAAGGTGAAAACCAAGGGCTGGCTCGATCGCGAGTAATCAGGTCGAGGCGCCGACTTTGAGGCGCAGCTCGCGGTAGCCCATCTCCAGGGCATCGCTTGGGTCCTCGAAATCATACAACGTACCCACGTGCCGAAAGATCTTGAACGATTCCTTGCTCACCACATCGACTTCCACGTGAAAGCGATCCTTCACCTGGTGCACGACGATGCGGCCTAGGAAATATGGATCGTTGGTGAACTCCACGAGTTTTTCCCAGGGGAACGCTTCACGCATGAGAAGCTTCCCAGCGCTGGCCCGCGGCTTCTACACTATCGAGCATTTTTCCCAAAACGGTTTCATCGGCACCCGGATGCACCACGATGAAACGCAGGAAACTCTCCCCCGAACGAATGGACCAGTTGATCATCGCTTCTCCACGCACCATCAGGTCTTCGCGGATCGGACGCACGGCGAGGTTCGCCTGGTAGCCACGCTTCGGTCGGTAGCGGAAGCACACGTTCAAACTTTCCGGCTCGTAGAGGAGCTGGAGCGAAGGTCGTTTTTTAATTTCGTTGGCCATCCACTGCGCGCGCGCATGGAGCGTATCCACCAGGTTTTCCCACCCCTCGTCTCCCATCGCACGCCACGAGAGCCACACTTTCAGCGCGTCCACGCGACGGCCACACTGAAGGCTAGAAGGCCCCAGATCCACCGTGTTTTCTTGCCCGTCATGGAAGAGGTAGTTGTTCCCACCGCCCCGCTGGCTCGCAAGCAAGGTGCCGATGTGCGGAGTCAGAATAAACGAACTCACCAGCCCCGTGCCGAGCATCTTGTGCATGTCCCACGTGACCGAATCCGCGCGATCGATGCCCAAAAGTTTCGATTTATGTCTTTTCGAGAGAAGACTGCCGCCGCCCCAGGCGGCGTCCACGTGCAGCCACAGTTTGTGTTTGGCGCAAACGTCAGCGATGTCGTTGAGCGGATCGAAGGCGCCGAGCACAGTCGTGCCCGCGGTGGCGGCGCACATGAGTGGCGTGAAACCGCGGTCTTTAGCGGCATCAATGAGTCGATCCAGCTCCGAGGCGCGCAGGCGTCCTTGAGCATCTGCCGGCACGGGAATCAAATTATCGGTGCCGATGCCGAGTTGATTGAGCGCTTTGAAAAATGAGTAGTGTGCTTCTTCTGACACGAACACCGAAAAGCGCGTGTTGCCGTTGCCGAACCGGCGCGTCTCTGGAAAGCGCGTGTTACGCGCGAGCAAGAGGCCCGAGAGATTCGAGTTTGAGCCACCGGTGACCATCAGGCCCTCGGTGCGATCCCAGCCAATGACCTTGCCGAGGTTGTGCACCAGCGCGCGCTCGATCAACGTCGCGATCGGTGCGGCCTCGTAGGTCGCCATGGTGCTGTTTCCCATGGCCGCCACGGCGTCGCCGATAAAAGCGATGGGAAGCGGTGAGGCCGAGAGTTGGTTCGCAAAAGTCGGATGGAGCGTATTGCGGGCGTGGTCTAAGTAGGACTTCAAGTCCGCACGCAGGTTTTCGATAGAGCGCCCTTTTTCGGGCAAGGTCATATCAAAGTGCCCCCGGAGTTCCGCGGGGGCCTCGAAGGCGCCCACTCCCCGCTCAGGTGAGGAGTGGATGAACTCGCGGATATCCGCGAAGAACTCTTCGAAGGGGAACTGCTGCCAATCTGTCGGACTTTTCATGCTCAGGGTTTTAGCACACGCTCCACACTTTTCACAATGTCGGGCATCGCAGCACGCTTGGTGTAATCAGCGTCAGCGAACATATACGCAACCTTGCGATCACGGCCGATGACAAAGGTCGCTGGGACCGGAAGGATGTTGTCCGCGTTGCCTTGGCTGGCCTGCAGATCCAGACCGAGCGCCTTGTATTCTTGCGCCACGGCGTCCTCGACTTTAAACGCCAGTCCTAGTGAGCGCGCGAGTTCGTTACTTTTGTCGGCGACGAGCACCATCTTGAGGTCGTTTTTCTTGCGCGTCTTATCCACTTCCTGCTGGGTCTCCGGAGAAACCGCAATGACCGTCGCAGGTTCGAACTCTTTTAAATTCTGGCTCAGCTCTTTGAGCTGCTTCACACAGTACGGGCACCAGCCGCCGCGATAAAACGTCAGCACCAAGGGCGCATCTTTGGTCCACGCACTCACTTTTTTGCCCGCAATCACGAGATCCGGAAAAGCCTCCCCGATCTGGGGCGCACGTTTTTCAATCTGTGTTTCTTTGAGGCGCTTCGTGGCACTCGAGAAAAGTTCTTTTCTCTGCTCAGCCGAGAGCGGAGCGGCCCAGGCCTGCGAAACTGTGAAGATCAAAACTAGTAACCAACGCATGAGTATCTCCCTTGTTAATACGTTAACGATTGAAGCACAAAAAATGTGACGCCACAAAGGAGCGATGCTAGAATTTTTCTATGGCCGACTACACTACTTACAAAAACGCTCTGCAGGGCGAACATCTCCCAGCGGCGCTCATTGATCTCGAGCTTCTCGAGAAGAACGCCACGGACATTCTCAAGCGCGCCGGTACCATGCGCATTCGCATCGCCAGCAAATCTGTGCGCTGCCCGCGCGTCCTCGAGCACCTGTTTAAATTTTCTTCGCGTTTCCAGGGCCTGATGACTTTCACCGCACAAGAAACCTTGTTTTTAGCTCAACAGGGCTTCGATGACTTGCTCTTCGGCTACCCGACCACGGATCGCAAATCCATAGAAGCGCTGCTGAAGCTGAATAAAAAAGTCACCTTCATGGTGGACTCGAAGGAACAGCTGCAGTTGCTGGCGAGCTGTGGAACGAATGTGCGGGTGTGTCTGGATATTGATATGTCCACGCCGTTTCCCGGATTGTGGTTTGGTGTGCGCCGTTCTCCTCTACGCACCCTGCAAGATGTGCAGCAGCTCTTAAGTGACCTGCCACCGCAGGTTCAAATCAAGGGCCTGATGGGTTACGAGGCTCAAGTCGCGGGCCTCGGGAATCGTGGAGTCCTCGGTCCCATCATTCGTTTTCTGCAACGGCGCTCTCACGCAGACTACGCTCGTCGCCGCGGCGAGATCGTCGCGTGGTTGAAAAAACATCACACGCTGGATGTGGTCAACGGCGGCGGTACCGGAAGCCTCGAATGGTCGCACCAAGATCCCGGCGTCGATGAAGTCACGGTGGGCTCCGGTTTCTACTCTCCGGCTCTATTTGATCACTACGTGCATTTCCATCATGCTCCCGCCGCTTTTTTTGCTGTCCCCGTGGTCCGTCAACCGGCCAAGGGGATGTGGACCGCACTCGGAGGTGGCTACACCGCTTCGGGTGAAATTAACGTGAATAAACGGCCCGTTCCCTATCTGCCGGCCGGCATAAAACTCGTGGAGCAAGAGGGCTGCGGTGAAGTGCAGACTCCCTTCACTTACACGGGATCTGAAAATCTCACGCTCGGTGATCCGGTGTTTTTCCGTCACGCCAAGGCCGGTGAATTGTGCGAGCGCTTCAACGAGTTGCTCTTCGTGCGAAAGGGCCAGATCACGGAGCGCGCGCCCACATACCGAGGCCTGGGTAAGGCCTTTCTCTAGCCAGAATTCTTGGCGACTTTTAAGCTGTTGTGCGTTTGTTTAGGGCCCCTCCCACGGCCTTAACCCCCTATGACAACAGGGTTTGCTCTTTTTCTATAGGCGCCCCCTCCTATGACCTTAAACTGACTTCACACCAAACAAGCCGTTCAGGAAGAACGCACGAGCAAGTACTCGATGAGGAGTATTTCTCGGGTCCTTAGGCAGGGGGGAAGGGGCACGGCGGCTCCTTCCCTTTTTTGCTTAGACGCGGGCCTGACAACTGCTTGCCGACAGCTCTGAGTCACGTCGACAATGGTGCCATGACTAAAGCCCTTTGTTGGATTCGCCGGGACCTTCGCGTCCACGATCACGCCGCTCTTTTTCATGCGCTCAAGGCGCACGACGAGGTCGAAATTGTCTTCGTTTTCGATTCGCTGATCTTAGATAAGCTCAAAGAAAAATCCGATGTCCGCGTCACCTTCATTTTGCAGTCCCTGCAAGACATCGAGCGCACGATGAACAAGCACGGCGGCAGTCTGCGCGTATTGCACGGCGACCCGACGGAGCTGATTCCAGAGGCGGCGAAGGGTTGCGCGGCGGTGTACGCCAATCGCGACTACGAGCCCTACGCGAAGAAGCGCGACGCGGCCGTGGAGAAGAAACTCAAGACCCAGGGCATCGAGTTCCACGCCTTCAAAGACGCCGTGATCTTTGAGGCCCCCGAGGTCTTGAACGGCTCGGGCTCGATCTACAAAGTCTTCACGCCGTATAAAAACAAATGGCTCGAAACTCTGGCCGCGCAAGACAACCAAGTCTCCGACTTCACGGCCCCTCTCAAAAAGATTCGTCAGTGGAAAAATCCTGAGAGTGTCGGTAGCTTTGATTGGCATAAAAAGATCGGCTTCAATGAGACCTCGCCCGTGCTCACCGGCGGCACCACCGAAGCTTTGTCACGTTTGAAAAAGTTTGCCATCCCCATGGCGAAGTACCACGAGACCAGCAACATCCCTTCCATAGATGGCACATCAAATCTCTCGCCCTACATTCGCCACGGCTGTCTCTCGGTGCGGGACATGGTGCGCGCGGGACTGTCCCAGAAAAACGAAGGCGCGGCGATTTGGCTTTCAGAAGTTGTCTGGCGCGATTTCTATCACATGCTGCTCGATACCCATCCGCACGTCGAAAAAGAGTCCTTCAAGCGCGACTACGACAAGATCAAGTGGCGGGGCAAACAAGAATGGTTTGAGGCGTGGTGCGAGGGCCGCACCGGTTATCCGTTGGTGGACGCGGCCATGCGCTGCCTGAACCAGACGGGCATGATGCACAATCGCCTTCGCATGGTGACGGCGAGCTTTCTTTGCAAGACGTTGCTCATTGACTGGCGCCAGGGCGAGCGCTACTTCGCCGAAAAGCTTTTAGACTATGATATGGCGGCGAACAACGGCGGCTGGCAATGGAGCTCGAGCACCGGTTGCGATGCCCAACCCTACTTTCGGATTTTTAATCCCTACAACCAATCCGAGAAGTTTGATGCCGACGGGGTCTTCATTCGTGAATGGATTCCCGAGCTCAGCGACATCGACAGCAGCGAGATTCATAACCCCTCCCCGATGCTGGCACCGGATTACCCTCGGCCTATCGTGGTCTACGAGAAAATGCGCGCTGAGGCGCTAGACATGTATAGCGTGGTGAAGTCCCCATCCTGATAGTTTGAAGGCTCAAACAACCTTTGCGCTGCATTGTTATTAGACAAGACGGGTTTTCCCCTGACAACCGCTTGAAGTTGCGCGAAAATAGACCGATTCCAACTAAGTCTTTTCTGGGAGATAACCCGCTATGAGCTCAGCCGTCTCACGCTACTTCACGTCTTCCATTGGCCGAAAGCAGTTGATCGCCCTCACTGGTCTCGGGCTCTGTGGATTCTTAGTCGCCCACTTGCTGGGGAACTTCACTCTCTTCATCAGCGCCGACGCCTTCAACATCTACGCACACAAGTTGATGTCGCTGGGTGTGTTGGTCTACGTCGCGGAGGCCGGCCTCGCAGCGATGTTCGGTCTACACCTGGGCCTCGCGGTCAAGATGACCATAGAGAACAAGAAGGCCCGCGGCCAGAAGTACTACATGAAGACCCGCACCGGCCGTGGCGAGACGCTCATGAGTGCGTCTATGCCTTACACCGGGTTGATCCTCTTCGTGTTCCTCGTGCTTCACATTCTCCAGTTCAAGTTCGGTCCAGTCTACAACACGGAGATCGACGGCGTGTTCATGCGTGACCTCTACCGCACAGTGGTCGAGTACTTCCAGAGTCCGCTCAACACCGCCTGGTACGTGATCGCCATGAGTGCGGCCGCCATGCACACCGCACACGGTTTCCAGAGTGCCTTCCAGACTTTTGGTTTTAACCACGGCACCTGGACTCCCAAACTTAAACTCCTCGGCATCGCCTACGCGGTGTTTGTCGCTGGTGGATTCGCAGCTATTTCAATCTTCTTGCATGTGAAGGGAGCGTAAGATGACCTCTTCAAAACTCGACAACAAAGTTCCGTCCGGCGATCTCTACGCCAAGTGGGACAAACATAAGTTCGAATCGAAACTCGTGAACCCGGCGAACAAACGCAAGTTCACGGTGATCGTCGTGGGCACCGGTCTCGCCGGCGGCTCCGCCGCCGCAACGCTTGCCGAGCTCGGCTACAACGTGCATGCCTTCTGCATCCAAGACACTCCTCGCCGCGCGCACTCGATCGCAGCTCAGGGCGGGATCAACGGCGCGAAGAACTACCAAAACGACGGCGACTCGATCAAGCGTCTCTTCTACGACACCATCAAGGGCGGCGACTACCGGTCACGGGAAGCCAACGTCTACCGTCTCGCGCAGGTGTCGAACAACATCATCGACCAGATGGTCGCGCAAGGTGTGCCCTTTGCCCGCGAATACGGCGGCCTCCTCGACAACCGTTCGTTCGGTGGCTCACAAGTTTCACGAACCTTCTATGCTCGCGGTCAAACCGGCCAGCAACTTCTCCTGGGTGCTTACTCAGGCATGATGAAGATGGTGAACAAGGGCAAGATCAAGATGTTCAGTCGTCGCGAGATGATGGACCTCGTGGTCGTCAACAACCAGGCCCGCGGGATCATCACACGCAACCTCGTCACTGGTGAACTCGAACGCCACGTCGCCGACGCCGTTCTCTTGTGCACCGGCGGCTACGGCAACGTGTTCTTCCTTTCGACCAACGCCATGGCGTCCAACGTCACCGCTGCCTGGCGCTCACACAAGCGCGGCGCTTACATGGCGAACCCGTGCTTCACGCAGATTCACCCGACGTGCATTCCCGTTCACGGCGACTACCAATCGAAACTGACTCTCATGTCAGAGTCATTGCGAAACGACGGTCGCGTATGGGTCCCGAAGAAACAAGGTGAAACTCGTAAGCCCGAAGACATTCCAGATGAAGATCGCGACTACTATCTCGAGCGCATTTACCCGTCGTTTGGTAACCTCGCCCCTCGCGACGTCTCCTCTCGTCAGGCGAAGTACCGCTGCGACGAAGGCCTCGGCGTGGGCTCCACTAAGATGGCGGTCTACCTGGATTTCCGTGACGCCATCAAGCGCGACGGTGCCAACACCATCGCTGGAAAATACGGCAACCTCTTCGAGATGTACGAACGCATCGTGGGCGAAGATCCCTACAAGACGCCGATGATGATCTACCCTGCGGTTCACTACACCATGGGTGGCCTGTGGGTAGACTACAACTTGCAATCGACGATTCCCGGACTCCACGTCTTGGGTGAAGCGAACTTCTCGGATCACGGCGCCAACCGCCTGGGTGCATCGGCTCTCATGCAGGGCCTCGCCGACGGCTACTTCGTGATTCCGTACACACTGAGCAACTACCTTGCTTCGAACAAGATCGATAAGATCACGACTGATCACGACGCGTTCAAGGAAGCCGAGAGCCGCGTGAAGCTCGCTGACGACAAACTGTTCGGTCTCAAGGGTAAGCGCTCGGTGGACGACTTCCACAAGGCCCTGGGCCACTACATGTGGGAAGAAGTCGGCATGGCCCGCAGCGAAGCGGGCCTCAAGAAAGCCATCACGGGCATCCGCAAACTCAAAGAAGAGTTCTGGCAAGATGTGAACGTGCCCGGCGTCGCTGGCGAGTACAACTTCGAACTCCACAAAGCGAACCGCGTGGCGGACTTCCTCGAACTCGGCGAACTCATGGCGCTCGATGCGCTCGAGCGCAACGAATCCTGCGGAGGCCACTTCCGTGAAGAGTACCAGACGTCGGACGGCGAAGCCGTTCGTAACGACGAAAACTTCTGCCACGTCGCGGCCTGGGAATGGAGTGGCGAAAAAGCCGCGCCAATTCGCCACGTCGAAGAGTTGAAGTTCGAGAACGTCCAGCTCGCAACCCGTTCGTACAAGTAAGGAGCCGATATGAGTGATGCAACAGCGAACATGACCATCTACCTCAAAGTCTGGCGCCAAGCCTCGGCGACGGCGGAAGGAAAATTCGTCGACTACAAGGTCGACCAGGTTTCTCCGGACATGTCGTTCCTCGAGATGTTCGACGTCTTGAACGACCAGCTCGTCAAGAAAGGCGAATCTCCGATCGCGTTTGACCACGACTGCCGCGAAGGCATCTGTGGCATGTGCTCCATGATGATCAACGGGAAAGCCCACGGCGGTCAGAAAGGCACCACCACGTGCCAGCTCCACATGCGCAAATTTAAGAGCGGCGACGCCATCGTCGTCGAACCGTGGCGCGCGAAAGCATTCCCGCTCGTCAAAGACCTCGTGGTCGATCGATCGGCGTTCGATAACATCATTCAGGCCGGGGGGTTCATTTCGGCACAGACCGGTAACGCTCCCGACGCGAACGCGAACCTGATTCCGAAAACTGTGGCCGACGAAGCCATGGACGCAGCAGCGTGCATCGGTTGCGGCGCTTGCGTCGCCTCATGCCCGAACGGTTCTGCGATGTTGTTCATGGGCGCGAAGATCTCTCAGCTCGCGCTCTTGCCGCAGGGCCAGCCCGAGGCTCCACGCCGTGCTTTGAACATGGTCAAGACCCACGACGAGCTCTTGTTCGGTAACTGTACGAACCACGCCGAGTGCGAAGCAACCTGCCCGAAAGAAATCGGCCTTGAGCACATTGCCCGCATGAACCGTGAGTACACCAAAGCCACCTTCACGTATCACGAGAAAGTCCGCGGCGAAGGCGCTGGCTAGAACTTGCGTCTCTACAACGACACGATTGCCGCTTTCCTGGGCCATGCTGAACGGCTGGCCCGGGAAATCCTTTCCGAAGAATGTGGCCTCGCTGTCGGACGGACCCGTTTCACCGTTAACCGCACCACCTGGCCCCTCTCCATCATCTGTTTTGAAGACAACACCCGCTGGGGCTACTTCGACGCTAAATTCTTCCAGATCGGTTTAAACGCGAGACTTGCGGGCCAAGTCAGCGATGCAGTTCTGCGCGATCTCCTGCGCCACGAACTCGCCCACTATCTCGTCCGTGTGTTTCACGGCGAAGCCACGACTCCCCATGGGGCTGAATACAAGGCCATCTGTCAGCGCTTCGCATGGAATGAAGAAGTCCAGGCCGCCAGTGGTGATCTGCCGTCGATTCAAAAAGTCGGCGACCTGAAAGCCGATGCGGTCATCGAGAAAGTTAAAAAACTCCTCGCCCTTGCGTCTTCGAGTAATCCTCACGAATCAGAACTTGCGACGCTCAAGGCGAACCAGCTCATTCTGCGCCACCACCTCGATCGCTCGCGCCTCAAAGACGAAAGAGAACTTTGCGTGGTGACCGTCATGCGTGCGCCGAAGAAGAATGCGCTGATGACGGCGATCTATGAAATCCTCACGCACTTCCTCGTGAAGCCGATCCTTTTCTATGGCCGCCAAGAAGTGCGCCTGGAAGCGGCCGGTACGCGCGAGCAAATTGACCTTGCTCAGTATGTCGCCGGGTTCTTGCAGACCGAACTGGAACGCTTGTGGAAGCAGCAGAATCTGAAAGGTCTGCGCGCCAAGAATTCGTTCTACTCCGGTGTCGCGCGCGGCTATTCGGAGAAACTCACAAGCACGCGCAACGATCTCACGCCCGAGGAATCGCGCGCCCTGGTGACCATTGAAAATGACCTCGCCGCTGATTTGAAAATTTTTCTCGGTGGCCTTTCGCAATCTTATTCTGGCCAGGTGCTCGACAGCGGTGCTCACGAGCAGGGCAAGGCCCAGGGCCGCAGCCTAAGTATTCGACCTGCGATGAAAGGAAATTCTGGAGCTTTGTCACTTTTGAACTAGTACTATAACGCGAAGTTTCTTCGCAGCGGCGGTAAAGGAATCAACATGCTTCACTCTCCTACTCGCATCAACGCCCACGCCCGCACCACGCTCATCATCGCAGGTGTGTTCATGTTCATCGGCGTTCTGCTCGGTGCTTTCGGCGCTCACGGATTGAAAAAAATGGTGGGGCCCTTGCAACTTGAGACCTGGGAAACCGGTGCGCGCTACTTGATGATCCACGCCCTTGCTCTCTTTGCGTTGGGACTCATTTGCATGACCACGGCGATCACGCTCACATGGCCTCGCCGCCTCATCACTCTCGGCACCGTGTTCTTCAGCTTCAACTGCTTCATCTATGTTTTAAGTGGTATCAAGTTCTTCGCCATCATCGTGCCCATCGGGGGCACCCTTCTTCTCGTGGGGTGGGCGTGGTTTATTTGGGAAATGTGCTTTCACACCCGCAAGTCATTATAAAAATCACTTATCACGCCGATCGCATTCATTCATTTTATTAATTCACTTCAATAAGGCATCTTCTTGGGAAGCACATACCAGGAGATGCTATGAAATTCCTCGCTTTCGTTTTGTTGTCACTCAGTCTTACCGCTTTTGCTCAACGACCAGATACTATCGATGACCTCGGTGGGATTAATCTGCGTGTGGACGCTGCTTCGACCCCTGCGGTTGATGTCCACTACCCGAACTACCGCATCGGTGGCGGAACTCCCCCACGTCACAAATTGGTGGACTGCTTTATCCTTGATATTCAAGAATCCGACCGGGAGCTCACCTTGCAGAAAAAGCTGCAACTCGCTGGTCTCATTAGAGTCAGCGAAGGTTATCGCCATGATCAAAATGAGGGAAATGAGTTGAGGGCGGAAATCAAAGGCACGAACGTCGTGTTTCGCACCAATGGCCTCAGCCTCTATATGACTTCTTTCAGCGCCCAGTCCCGCGATGGGCGTAACCTCGAAGAAGTGATCGATGAAGTCGTTGGCCAGGTGACCCCGGTGGGCCTGATCTACGTCCGCGGCTGCCGCTTGTAATTTTTGCATGCTCTGCTCTGCTGAGCAGATTCCCTGATAACCTCTTGGGGTTTTACCCACACAACTCCAAGAGGTTTTCTTATGAAAAAGTTTTTCGTTATTGCTCTCGCGACTCTTTCTTTCTCTGCGTTCGCTGACCAGTGCCAATGGATGTCGCCAGTTATGGCAAAGCGCGCAGCGATGTTGATTCAAAGCGGATCAGAAATCGCTTCATTGTGCCAGCCTTGTGGCGACGTGATCGCAAACGCAAAAGTCTCTGTCGCAAGAGGTGTGAAAGTCACAAACCAGCAGGGCAACTACCGCAGCATCGTGATCGGCCAGAAAGAAGTCGACTTGGCGTACACGTACATCAAAGTAGCACCGAACAAGTTCGCGAACGTCGCGAAGGTCATCGGCTGCAAAGCTGACGGCGTTTCTGAAATCATTTCGAAGTAATTTTCTTTAGGCCTGGGCGAAAGCTCAGGCCTTTATTCTACACATTCTTGGCGTCGACGCCGTACAGCCACTTGTGCTGCTGGCCAATCACTCTGAACGGTGCGCCCCAATCTTCATTCAACCGAGTCACTTCTTGGAACCGCTTCATGGGCATCTTCTCGCCCGGGCTGTAGCACGGAGTGAGTACCCACGGGATCGGATGCGGTCCAATCTTTTCATCGATCTGACGGCGCGCCTCGAAGGCCGCACCGAAGTCGGCGTTGTCCGCGATGACGGCTTTGATCTGGCCCTTGTGACCGAAGTCGGTGATGAAGCGCGCGAGGAGTTCGTGGCTGGTGCGCACACCTGTCGACGGAGTTTTGAAATCAAAAGAAACGAAGTCCGCGGCCTTGAAGGCATCGTCGACGATGCGGGATCCGGCCGCTTCGAGATTGATCCAGTAGCCCTTGAGCTTCAGGTCGATCATCAGCTCCATCAATCCCGGAACGTGCTGGGGATGGAGCGGATCTCCGCCAGTGATGGACACCCGACGTAAGGGCCAGCGGCCCTGGTTCGCAAGCTCATCGACCTTCGCCAACACCGTCTCGAGCTCCAGGCCTTTGCTCACATCGAAGTCCCAGGTCTCTTTCGAGTCACAGTTGACGCATCCAATGGCGCAGCCTTGGAAGCGGATAAAAACCTGTGGAGATCCGAGCTGGACCCCTTCACCTTCGGTGGCACGGTAAATGGTATTAATCAGGAGCGTTGTCATGGTGCCGGAAACTATCACTTAAGCCGGCATCCGTGAACTGGGCGACTTAAACCTGTAAAGATTACTTTCCGCTCCCAAAAGCGTCTCGTGGAGGGCTAAAATCCTGATATTGAGGAGTTTTGCTATGAAAACAGTCGCCCTAGTACTTGTACTGGCTTTTGCTGCGTCCTGTGAGGATGTGGGGAGCCGCGGAAAAGGTGCTGCTCCTCGCTTCGAAGCCGCCGAATCAGACACCACCACATCCATCCGGTCACACCTCCACCGCTCGACGGGAACGACGATTCTTACTTCCCAGGGTGAGACCGCGGCCGCAGCGGCTTTGCCAGTGGGCTACGACGAAATACCCAATCTCGAGCAGTCTGATGATGGCATGAGCGGTGATTCGGTGATCCGCGCGAAACGTCCCGTGGCCGAGTGCGGTCTCGATGCGAGTCTTAAAACCATGCCTCAGCGGCTGCGCGACTGTGCCACGAAAAATCCCAATCAATCAGAATGGAAAGGCGTCGCGAACGCCACGGCCGGCGAGGGCACTTGGAAACTCGTCGCTCGCGCCTTGGACAACCAAGAAATCTGGCTCGATGAAACGACAGGCTTCATGTGGAGCTACGTCATCACGACCACGAGCAACTGGTGCCAAGCTGCGGGCAACACGCAGGGCCCGATTAGGGAAGGCGGCCTCGACTGCAGCCAACTCCACGATAGCATCACACGCTGTGAAGGTGCGGCACTGTTAGGCATCCCCGCGTCGGAAATTGCCTGGCGCCTACCCTCTCGAAACGACTATCTCCAGGCCGATCTGAACGGCGCGCGCTTTGTGCTCCCGCGCAGCAATGTCGCCGTGTGGACCGCCACCGTAAGCAGTGCCGATAGAGAAAGTGCGTGGAGCATCGTGCCCCAGAGCGGACTTCTCTCCGCGCAGACTCGCTCGACAACGATGGGCGTGAGATGCTTGGGCCGTCGCCTCAAGTGAGCCTTGATCTCAAAAAAATTCACAGCGAGATCCTCGCCGCCCATCAAGCGGGTGGCCGAGGACTCTGGCGCTTCACGCCGATTGAGGTCGATGGTCTCAAACTCGCTCTGCAAAACCCTGGAGAGCAGCATCTCGCGATCATGGTCGTCGCCCACAGCTCTCACTCCGAACGCGAACTCGAAGCGACCCTGCAATCACTCATGGCCGCTAAGCTCTCCACCGAGGATCTGGTGTGGCTGCTGAATGCCGTTCGTCGCCACATCATCCAGGGCCGCTTCAAGGAAGGAGAACGCCTGACCCACGAGTTCTTGGAGGCGCTGAAAGCGTTGCTCCATCATCCCGATGGCCAGGTCGTCGAGTGGGCCCTGCGGACAGTGGAAGAGTGCGGCGCTCAAGGAATTGTCTTTCGACCGGAACTTGCTAAGATAAAACCAAGCCTCTGGTTTCTGTGGCGCGCGCAAAGTCGCACGATCTTGGAACTGGTGACCTATCTTGAGAGAAGGTGGTCGGTTCGTGAAAAATCCGTCTGACGAAGAAGTACGACAAACGCTGCGCCAACTGCAACAGAAGGCCGGTCAACCCTTGTGGGAAACCGAGCGACCAGAAGATTTCCAAGTGCAGTTTCGGCTCGATGAAAAAATCTCACCTGCGAAGTTTCGTCCCGATCCTCTCGTCCCCGGGGGCTACCTCGCCAATTCCCTCACACTCCGTGCGATGCGCCCCACTCTCTTTGTCGCCGGCTCGAGTGTGGACGAACTGCAGGACCTCCACCACTGCGCCTGTGGCGAATCCTGGGACGCACAGTTCTGGAAGCTCTGCCCCTTCTGCGGTCGCCACTAGCCTCGCTCGCTTGCCGATCAGTGGGATTCGTCCGACAATAAAAGCATGCTATTAACGCAAAAATTCCATTCTTTGCAGGAAATCGACGTCGAGTTCGTTCCTGCCCTTGAAGCACTCATGAGCGATCACTGGGTGGACTTTGCGGCGTGGAAAGAAGCCGAAACCAAATGCCCGGCCGATGAAACGTTTTGCTACTGGCTCTTCTTCGGCCCCACGCAAAACTCACCGGTGGGGATCGCACAGGTTTCCTACAAAAAAATCGACTCCGCCGAGTGCCTGCCGTGGTGGAAAAAAATCACGGGCGTGTTCGACAAGTCTCTCAACCACTGGAAGCTCGCCCGCTGGCAGCTCGCCAACGGCTCCGACGGCCCCGGGCTCTTCGATGTGCGCTTCGCTCGCTCGGGCCGTGAAAAGTTAGTGGAGCTCATCAAAGAGATCGAACTGCGCGAAGACATCATGGCGATGACCGTGCTCTCGCTCGAAGGCTCGCCGGCCTATCGTCCGCAGTGGAAAGAAATCTTCCATCAGGCGCAGACTCAGTGGGGCGTGCTGCGCCCGTGGGTGCGCGAGCACCGCGCGTACCAAGACTACCTGGCAGCACTTCCACCGGAAGAGGCGAAGAAGATTCAGCAGAGCTGGAAAAAACTCCATCGCGACTCGGCCGTGGTTCTCGGAGACTTCCCGACGCTCGAAGGTCGCCGCGAGCTGCTGGAGCAGTGCCCGGGCCTTGACGAAGGATTGATCGCCGGTTTTCCCGGAGGCCTTCTCACGTTCCAAAAAGACGGCCAGCTCTTGGGTTTCGTGCATTACCGTGTCGGACAAAACGGCGCCCTCTTCGTGGAGCCCGTGCCTCGCGAACCGCAAGGCGAAGAGCTCGTCAGTGACCAACTCTACGTGCAGTACGCTCTCCTCAAATCCCACGAGCTGGAGAATGTGCGCAAAGTGATCGTGGTGCGCCAGGGAGGCCTCTTCCGGCTACAGGACGATCTCGAGGCGCACTTCTTCCGTGAGCAAGGCTTTGTGATTGGAAAGATCAACGAGCACGACTGGTCGCGCTCCCCCTTCATCCAATGAGAACAGAAAAAGAAATGATCGAAGAGGTCGTCCGCGCTTTCTACGCCACGGCCCGCGAAGATATTCTCATCGGCTATCACTTCAAGCGCATCCCGGACTTCGAGGCCCACCTCCCGCGGATTTTTGCGTTCTGGGAACTTCAGCTTTTAGGAAAAACCGATCGCGCCCTCACGGAACCACTGGATGCGATCCGCGCCCACATCCCACTGAAGATTCACACCGGTGAAGTGAACCGCTGGGTGAAGCTTTTCTTGGCGACACTGCAGGCATCATCCGTGAGTGAAGACCTTAAGTCCCGCTGGCCTGAGAAGGTGGCGCACTTTCAGCAGGTGTTTCTGCGGAGTCCACTCTTGTTTTCTTCTGGGGATTAAAACTTTTCGCTTTCAAATACTCCGTCGCCCAACGCTCGAGCAACGGCTCTCCGTCTACATCATCGAGCAACCAGTTCCGCGCCGTCCAGGCGTAGATTTTTTTTGCGGACCGCTCGGCCTGTGTGGGTGTCTCGAACTCCACGGCGATGAAATTGAGACCGCGGGTGCGAAAACGGTGGGCCGAAATACATCCTTCGCCATAGTCCGCGCAGGGGACAGCGTCGTTGATGTCACGAGCGAGCACCGTTTGAACTTTGTCGTCGCCCTCCGCCGGTGCCAGATTCACCAGCTCTTCCTTAAGATAGGTGGGCTCTTTTTCTTTGCTGCAACTCCAGGCGGCAAACATAAGAATCACGAGGGCATACGTCGTAAGGTTTTTCATAGCTCTATTCTAAATCAATAATTTTGCCGTCACAACCTCCTCGGATTACAATGCTCGACTATGAACACTCTCCCGGTCTTTAGTCCGAATGACGGTCTCCCCCTTGGTCACATCGAACTCATCGCCGCTGACGCGATCGATGCGCTCTGCTCAAAACTGCCCTCGGCACAGGAAGATTTTAAAACACACACGCCCGAGCAGCGCGCCGACTGGCTCAAGGCCATCGCTGGCAAAATTAAGTCTGAGGCCGAGACCCTCGCCCAGCTCATCGCCGGCGAAGGTGGTAAACCACTCAAAGACGCTCGCATCGAAGTCACCCGTGCCGCAGAAACCTTCGAGCTGTGTGCCCACGAGGCGCTCACGAACGCTCGTCCTTCAGAAAAAATCGCTCTCAAGGGTAAGCAGCTCTACACTTTCCGCGAACCCATCGGGCCCGTGCTGGCGTTGTCGGCCTTCAACCATCCGTTGAATCTCCTCGCGCACCAAGTGGGCAGCGCGATCGCTGCCGGATGTGTGGTGGTCTTCAAGCCGTCGCAGAGCACTCCACTCTGTGGAGAATGGCTGCAGAAAATACTGCGTGAGATCGGTGTTCCCGCCAGTGCCGCGCAGATTCTCCATGCCGCCGTTCCCGAAATCCAGCAGCTCGTCGCGCGTCCTGAATTTCAATTCGTTTCCTTCATCGGATCGGCGAAAGTCGGCTGGGATCTTCGCACCCGACTCGCTCCAGGCACGCGCCTGGCCCTCGAACACGGCGGCCAAGCGCCGGCCATCGTGTGGGACGACGCCGATCTCCCCCAGGCCATCACCGCTCTCTTGCGAGGGGCGTTCTACCACGCAGGTCAGGTGTGCATTTCCACTCAGAAAATTTATGTCCACCAAAATATCTGGGACAGGTTCTGTGACTCCTTCGTGTTAGGTGCGAAGAAGCTCGTTGTGGGTGATGCCCGTGATCCGAACACCGACGTGGGTCCGCTGATTCGTCCGGCGGAGAAAACTCGCTTGCAGGAGTGGATGCAAGAAGCGCGCAAACTGGGAGCGAACATTCTTCTCGAAGACACGCAGGAGCGCGGAGCTCAGTACATGGGCCCTACTATTCTTACGCACGTCCCTCACGCGGCGAAGATCTGGCGCGAGGAGGCCTTCGGCCCAGTGGTATGTCTGCAACCCTTTACTGACACAGAAAGCATCTGGCAGGAAATGCGCGAGAATCCGTTTCAGTTCGAAGCCGCCATCTTCACACAAGATCCTAAGCGTATGGAAGACGCCATCATGAACATGGCCGCCATGACCGTTGTGGTCAACGATCACACCGCCTGGCGCGTGGATGCCATGCCCTTCGGAGGTCATCGGCAGTCAGGACTTGGCATGGGTGGGGTGAAGTATTCGGTAGAAGAACAGACCCGCCTCAAACAAATCGTTCTCAGCGGGTCTTAAAAATCTAGTAAGCAGTCTCTTTCAAAGCCATCTCAAGAGTCGCGTATCTGTAATGAAAATGCGCTTCGTCGTGCAATCGCTTCGGGATCACGCGCTGGCCATCCAAGAGCACCGTGCTCATCTCACCAAACACGAGCTTCATCATGAAGCCCGGCGCCGGAGCAAAGGCCGGTCGCTTCAGAACGTTGCCGAGAACTTTTGAGAAATCCTTGTTCTTCGCAGGGTAAGGGGATGTGGCGTTGTAAGCCCCCACAAAACTTTTCTCTTTCACAGCGCGCACGTACATAGCCGCGAGATCTTCCACGTGAATCCAGCTCATCCACTGGTTGCCAGAGCCCACCGGTCCACCCGCACCGAGCTTGAAGATCGGCAGCATCTTTTTCAGAGCGCCGCCGCCGCGTCCAAGCACCACACCGACACGCATGATGGCCACACGTGCGCCGAAGTCTTTGGCCACCTCCGCTTCTTTCTCCCAGTCCTTGCAAACACTCGACAAGAAGTCGTCTCCGGCTTTGCCGCTCTCCGTGACTTCTTCGTCACCGCGAGGGCCATAGATCCCCACCGCAGATGTCGACACGAGGGTCTTCACTCCGGCCGCTTTCATTCCGAGCACGAGTTGGCGTGTGCCATCGATGCGAGAATTGTAGATGCGCTTTTTTTGTCTCTCATCCCAGCGCTTGTCAGCGATGCCTTCGCCCACCAAGTTCACCACGGCATCGACGCCTGCGAAGGCTTCCGCCGGTGGCAACTCGCTAAGATTTTTCCATTGAAAAAATTTGCACTGGCTGCCGAGCACGAGTGCCGCGCCTGGAACATGACGTGTGAGAACAACAACCTCGTCACCGGCCGCCAGCAGTTGGCGTACGATCACGCGACCTACGAATCCCGTCGCGCCGGTCATTAGAACTTTCATATGGGTATCCTTTCAAATTGTGTTATCTCTTAGACACACTAGCTAGGAATGGCTAAAAACTCAAGGATTCTAAGGACTAACGCGTCTAAGATGAATGGTAGACAAACCTTAGACAAAGCCTTGCCCTTGATCATTATCATCCCATATTAAGTACAGTTAAAAAAACAAGGAGTTCTCATGAAGTACTTCAACATTCAGATGGCCGCTCAGATCTCCGGACTCAGTACCCACACCATTCGCGCTTGGGAAAAGCGTTATGGTGCTCTCCACCCCGACCGTACCGACACAGGTCGTCGCCAGTACTCTAACGAGGAAATCGAACGACTCACTCTTCTCTCTCAACTCACGAACCTCGGAAACTCGATCGGACAGATCGCTCGTCTCCCGGATCCTGAACTCAAAGAGATCTACGAGAAGCTGACTCACTCGCGCGAATCAGTCATGATGTCTGTCCAGCACAACCCGCAGAAGGTGCAGATCAACGCCGAGGAAACTCGCCGGAATCTCCTGATGGCACTCGCGGGCTACAAAGTTGACATCATCTCTCACGAGTTAAATAAAGCAAAAACCGCGCTCACGCCGGGCGGCTTCGCTTTAGACATCTTGGTGCCGCTCCTTAAAGAAGTGGAACACCGTCGCCAGATCGGCACACTTTCGACGGCGCAGATCACGGCCCTCTTCGCGATCATCAAGTTCCACGTCGGTAACATCATCTACGGGCACTACGAAAAGAAAGTGAAGTCGAGCAACAAGTTCGCGCTCGCGACACCTGAAGGTGAATTGCACCTCTTGGACATCATGCTCGGCGCACTCCTGTGCTGCCAGCACCAGATGAACTTCTTCTTCTTGAGTTCGAACCTGCCGGCGCCGTCGATCAGTGAAGCGGTGAACGCCATTGAAACTAACGTGCTCGTCTTAGGTGTGAGCCAGCTGCAGACCCTGAAGACCCCGTTGCCCGTGTTCATCGAAGAGATCCTCGGTCACACCAAGAACGTGTGCGAAATTTGGGTGGTGGGCATGAACGATCTCACCCGCCAATTGAGCCACCGCTCGAAGAAAGTGCGTGTGTTCGCGAGCTTCGAAGAGCTCGATAAGGCGATGGAGCAGATGGAGTGATTCCAGTTATCGTGATTGGGGCCGGCCTCGCTGGCCTCAATCTCGCTCGCGCTCTCAACGCTCCTATCATAGAAAAGTCTCGTGGCGTCGGTGGCCGTCTGGCCACACGGCGCATCGACGAAGAAAAATTCGACCACGGTCTTCCACTGTGGCCCGAAACCCCCATCGCGCAAAAAATTCACAAAGGCCTGAGTGTGCCCAACGGCATGACAGCGCTGGCAAAGAAACTTGCGACGGGTCTCACCATTCACCTCGATACCCGCGTCCTTCGTCTGGAAAAGATCCCGACGGGATGGCGCCTGCATACCAACAAAGAACCTTTCGAGTGTGCCAAGGTCATCCTCACCGCGCCGATCCCCCAGGCCCTCGAACTTCTCGAGGACAGTGGTCTGCGCATCGATTCGGGTTGGACCATTCCGTATCACAAGGCGATCGTCGGACTGTATCGTCTGGAACTCACAGCGAAAGACCAGAGCATCGAGTGGGATGGCCATCAGCTGGTGCTTCAGAGAGACAAAGGCCTGTGTGCCGATGGCGCCACCTTGATTGTTTCTCCGGCGCTCTCTGATAAATGGTTCGAAGACTCGGACGAAAAAATTCTCAAGCAGACCACTCAACTGCTGTTGCAACGCCTGGGTCCGCGCCACCTCGACCACGATGAAATCAAGAAATGGCGCTACTCGCGTCCGGCGAGTTTTCATACTCGCCCCTACATCAAAGCGGGCCAGCACCTCTACATCTGCGGTGACGGCTTCCTTTACCCGGGTGTTGAAGGTTCCTTAATGTCCGTAGAATCCCTGCTGCGCGATCAGTTCCCGGTGCTATAATCACTGCATGACAAGACTCGGTATCGTTCTCACTGGCGGTGGGGCGCGTGCTGCGTATCAAGTCGGCGCGCTCCGCGCGCTCTACGAGATCATGCAGACCGATAAAAACATGTTCCAAATCGTGACCGGCAACTCGGCCGGCGCGATCAATGCGATCTACATGGCCGCGCACTCGCAAGACTGGGACGTCGGCACCGGGCAGCTCTGGGATCTCTGGAAAGACATCCGTCCCCAAGACATTTTCGACCTGGGTCCACTCACTGTCGGTAAGCTCGGCTCGAAGTGGCTCAGTGGCACCATGTTCGGAGGACTGAAATCCGAAGGCTCGAGCGTGAACCACCTCCTCGACACCGCCCCCTTGCGCGCACTGATCGAAAGCGAAGTGGATTTCGCCGCTCTTAATAAATCTCTAGACGTGGGTTCCCCAGAGGCCTTCGCCGTCTCGACGACGAATCTCTACTCCGGCTCGAGCATCGTCTTTCACAAGAGCGCGCTTCCGGTGGAAGAATGGGCACGCACCGATCGCTTCTCTGTCCCGAGCGAGATCACCAGCGATCACATCATGGCGAGCTCGGCGATTCCGCTGTTTTTTCCACCCGTCAAAATCGGCGACAGCTGGTTTGCCGACGGCTGCGTTCGTCAGACGACTCCTCTCTCTCCCGCACTCCACATGGGCGCAGAAAAAATTATTGCTGTGGGAATCCGCGCCCCCCATCCCCACGAGCGCCAGCGTGCCAAGGCCTTCGCCCCCAATCGCAATCCCACCATCGGACAGATCGCCGGCATCCTCATGAACGCCGTGTTCCTCGACGCCCTCGAGGGCGACGTGGAACGACTCTCGCGCATCAACCAGACGCTCTATCATCTCGACGAAGCCAAGCGTGAAGAGTACTTCCACAACTTGCGTCCCGTGCCGATCCTGATGCTTCGGCCAACGCAAGACTTGGGCGCCATGACAGCGCAGATGGCGAAAGAGCTTCCACCGATGCTGAAGTACTTGCTGAAAGGAATTGGCGTGAGTGGCAACGAAGGCCTGGATCTTTTGAGCTATCTGGCGTTTGATAAGAGCTATTCTCGCCCGCTCATGGCACTTGGTCACTCCGACACGCTCGCGCGTGCCGAAGAGATCAAACGATTCTTAGAACTCTAATTATTTCCGACGAACCGGCTTCACAGTACGGCCTGCACCACGACGGGCCGGACGAACCGTTTTTTTACCGCGCTGAGGAACGTCAGCATCGGTGATGCGCGCACGACGATCGCGCTGAGCAATCTTCGCCACTTTCTTCTCCACACGCTCTTCCGCATGCGCCTTCGCACGATCACGCGCTTGCTGGTTAAGCTTCGCATCGGGAATCATCTGCAACGGCAAGTGCGTCTGCGCTTGGATCGCTTGATTAATCTCGGTGATCATTTTGCCGTCATGACTTGCGACCAAGTTGTAAACAACACCATGCTTGCCACCACGACCGACGCGACCGCAACGGTGAAGATAGTAGATCGCACTTTTCGGAAGACCGTAGTTCACCACCCAGGCCAGATCTTCGATGTCGATACCGCGAGCGGCAACGTCAGTGGCGACCAGCACTTGGGCTTTTTTATCGATGAATGAAGTGAGCGCTTCTTCGCGTGCATCAGCTTCCATATCACCGTGGAGAACTTTTACTTTCAGCGCCGGCATCTTCTCTTTCAAGAATTTGAACACTTCCTCGGCCTGGTTTTTTTGGTTGGTGAAAATGATCCCACGGCCTTTCGCTTCTTTTTCGAGGAACATGCGAACGATGCGATTCTTCTCTTCAGGCTCTGTGCGCACGTTGTAAGTGTCGATGCGAACCTGCGGACGGCTTGCCGATTCGAAAGCGACGCGTTCGAGCTTTTTACCAGGGAAACGCTCCGTGAGAAACGCATCAAACACCGGTGGCATCGTGGCTGTGAAGAATCCAAGCTGTAGCAAAGACAAGTCAGCTTCGAGCAACATGCCTTCGATGTCTTTCTTGAAGCCCATCTCGAACAAGTTGTCGGCTTCGTCCATGACGAAAATTTTCAAGTGGCCGAGGGAGAGCTCTTTGTTTTTGATGGCACTCTTCACGCGCGACGGTGTAGCGATCAAAATATCAAACGACGAGTGCGCCATCGACTTCGTGCGCTCGTGAGAATCGCCGCCCGTGAGCAAGCGCACACGAAGTTTCACGTGGTGAGACACACCTTTCATCACGCGGTAAATTTGATTCGCGAGTTCGCGAGTGGGTGCGAGCACCATGGCGCGCGGGGTGCCCTTCAGAGTGTTCGCGCCGTGCTTTTCTTCATCGGTTTTGAGCGCGTGAAAAAGTGGCAAGGCGTACGCCAGCGTTTTGCCTGAGCCAGTTTCAGAGACCGCGACCACGGACTTTCTTGCTAGCAAGAGGGGGATGGTTTTCCGTTGCACTTCAGTCGGTTTCTTGAAGTTTTGTTCGGTGAAAAAACCCTTAAAAGCAGGGTGTAATTCGAGAGATTCAAAAGACATGGGGAGCCTCGCTAATTTTGACGTGGCCCGTTATAGCGGGTTTGCTCTGGTAAAACAAACAAAATTTCCCCCACGCCCTCCTGGAAGTTGTTAAAATGGTTGGAGTTTTCGCCCCCTCCGACAATTTTTAATGGAAAGGATGTCCATGAAGAAGCTTCTCCTCGCCTGCGCGCTCGCCATTCCTACTCTCGCCCAGGCGCAGATCTTCGATCTTCGCTTAGTGAGTAACACCGGCGGTGCCCTCGTTACGGCGGTCTTCGAGTCAGAACTTCAAAAAATTGAAAACGACATCAACGCCGATCTTCCAACGGGAGATCCCAAGCGTTTGATGGAGGGTATGGCCAATTCGCAGGCGGCATCGGCCAAAGGTCTTGCGACAGATTACATTTCTCACTTCGACAAAGTGTTGATCGGTGCCGGTCTAGGGCTTGGCGCTGACCTCGAGGAAAACAAAGAAGCCGACAGTGACCTCTCAGGCATCGGGATCACCGGCGGCTTGCAGCTCGGTTTGAACATGTCGATGTTCGCGGACAATTCTTTCCTAGGTCTTGATCCTAAAAAAACCACCGTCATGTTGAACTTCTTCAGTTTTGGACTTGATCGTAACTTCGACGATAACAAAGCCGAAATCGACATGCTGTCTTTTGGTCTTTCAGGCACGTACAAGTGGATCGATGGTAACGGCAACCGCCTCTTCGGCTGGGATGGCGTGCGCCTTCACACGGGCTACCAATACACCAAAGCCGACATCACCTTCACCGGCAAGATCGACGAAGACGTCAATGAAACCTCGGCTGGCGCGACGGTCACCGGCAACATTCTAGGAAACCCGATGGGCACAATCGAAACCGCCACGCACTCGATTCCTCTCGAAATTTCTTCGGGAGTGAATTTCTTGTGGGTCATGAGTTTCTACGGCGGTGTGGGCACAGATTTCAACATGGGCTCCGCCAAAGGTAAGGGCGATCTAAACGCTGACAATAGTAACTTGAGTTGCAGTGGTGGTGCCTGCGGCGGTGGTCAGACGGCCGTGGTTGCCACCGAAGCCAACATCGACGACGAAGCCGACGTGCAACCTTTCTTCTTCCGCGGCTTCGCAGGTTTCCAAGTGAACCTTCCCTACATTCGCATCTACGCGCAAGGTAACAAAGTTTTTGGCACGGAAGTTTACTCACTCGCTACCGGCCTGCGCCTCGCCTTTTAGACAAACGCCTCCACCAGTAGGGGCGCATGAATCCTCCATGCGCCCAAAGCCCTCTACGCTTCCGTTTGGCCTGCTCAAGACTTCGCCACAGGTCGGGGTCTTCATAATACGGATAGACCGACGTGCAGCCCTTCTCAACCAATATTTGTGAGAGGCTCTGCCTCTCGTCCCACAACTCCCCTAACTGACGGCCATACATGTCTCGGCCTTTGGGTTCCAGCTGCCAGCCCTTCCCCTTCAAGGCCTGCTTAAGGCAACCGGTGGCTAACCTGCCCGCATCCAGTCCGCCGACACGCGTGGGTTGACCCAGCTCCGGCGCGTCGATGCCGGCCAGTCGCAGTCGCTCACCCCCTCGTAATTCCAAGGTGTCGCCGTCGAGGACCCGCTCGACCTGAACCGGGAGGCGCAGCGGGATGATGGTAAAAAACTCACGCCCCAGGATTAGGCCTAACAAAGGCCAAATGAAATGATAGTTACGCATGCACTGACCATAGTCGAAACGCCGGGGAGCAACTCCCTTGGAAATGAGGCGCATTGGAGATTTCTCGCTTATGAAAACGAATGAAGCCGTAAATGAACATTTCAAGTTCGAACTCGTCCACGTAGACAAGAACTGCGGGGCCCGCGCTGGCATTATCCACACGCCCCATGGTGATATCGAAACGCCGGTGTTTATGCCGGTAGGTACCCACGGTGCGATCAAAGCTCTTCAACCTAAAGAGCTGGTGGATCTCAACATCCAGATCATGCTCTCCAACACCTACCACCTCCACCTCACGCCGGGCTCGGAGCTCATCGCCAAAGCGGGCGGACTCCATAAGTTCATGGCGTGGGATCGTCCGATCTTAACGGACTCGGGTGGCTTCCAAGTTTTCTCGCTTCAAAAAAACGGCATCACTGAAGAAGGTGCACTCTTTAGAGATGCCGATGGCAAAGACATCAAGCTCACACCGGAAATTTCCATCGGCGTGCAGCAGAACTTAGGTTCTGACATCATGATGGCCTTCGATGAGTGCATCCCATTTCCCGCCACTGAAAAATACGTTGAAAACTCCATCGCCCGCACGCACCGCTGGCTCGATCGCTCGGTGGAAGCATGGACGAATCCCAAGCAAGCTCTCTTCGGAATTATCCAGGGCGGCGTGTATCCGAAGTATCGCGACATCTGCTTGGAAGAAGTGGTGAAGCGTGATCTTCCGGGCTACGCCATCGGCGGCGTCTCCGTCGGCGAGGGCCCGGAGCACATGGAAGCCATCGTGAAATATACTGGGCCGAAGATGCCCGTGAACAAACCACGCTACGTGATGGGCGTGGGCCTGCCGGAAGACTTGTTGATGATCTGGGAAAACGGCATCGACATGAGTGACTGTATCATCCCGACGAAGTTCGCGCGCGGTGGCACGCTCTTCACGAACCGCGGAAAGATCCGCATCGACCACAAGAACTACCGCCGGGACTTCTATCCGATCGAGCCGAATTTGAAAGACTACGTGAACACGAACTTCTCGCGCGCCTACATCAAGCACTTGTTTGATTCGAACGAAATCCTGGGCCAGATCCTGGCCACCGCTCACAACATCGCCTTCTACAAGTCGATGGCCGTGAGAGCTCGCGAAGCGATCTTAGAAGACCGCTTCCTCGAGTTTAAAAAGGATTTTCTAGCCGGATACCTAAAGAATTAGACTTGCACTTGTTATCAAAAACGTCGTCTTGGATTAGGCCCACCCGGGACGTCACGCGACTCATGATGGACTGTCGACTAATAGTCAGCTGCACGCTCAGTGATGCCACGGCTTCATTCCATGCGATGTCTTCGAGGCCCTGCCAGTTATCCATGTAGCAGCGGCGGCACTTCTTCTTATTCAGCACGCTCTGAAAGATGTTGTTGATCGGGTGCTTCGCCAGACACGTCGTCGCGCGCTCATCGCTGAGCGACTGGAGCTTCGCTAAGAACTGCGTGAGAAGGTGCTCTTCGACGAACACGCGCTGGGAGTTCATCCAGCTCACGAACTTCGACGACTTCAAGAGTTCCTGGCAGTAGAGACGAGTCGAGGACGTGAACGCCTCGGTGCGCTTGTAGTAGCGAAAGTCATCGGGCAGAGCTTTGAACGCCTCGGTCTCACAGTCCGTCTGAAGGAACGATCCTGGACGACGGGCCCAGCTAAAATCAGCGGTGAGCTTTTGATCAAAGATGGCGGGAGCTTCCAGCAGGATCTCCGTGACCCGATCCGCTTCCAGTGCCGCGTCGGCATCATAGAGAGCACGAATCTCTTTCACATAGAGCGGGAGGGTGAGTTCATAGAGAAGTTTTCCTTCCTTCCCGTTCGTCACACCCAACTGGTCAAATGACATCCCACCAACGACACCTCGCACTTCACGATTGATGTCCCTGTTCAAGCAATTGTACTGCGACGACGCCATCCACGCTTCACCGAGACTGAACGGTCCACTGACTGGTGAGTCGTGATCGGTCACAGGGAGCGCGCGGCAGGTTTTCCAGAGTTCCTGCGCCGACTCAGAGATGAGCGCAGATTGCGTGAAGATGAAGTCTTGGTGCACCTTGATGGTTTCCATCTTCACCGTTTCAAACTTGTTGGCGTCGAGGAACATCTTGCGCAGATCCGCCTGGAGGTTGTCGGCCTGAACCAAGTCGTCAGGAATAATCTCGTCGAGCAATTCCGTAACAGAATCCTCGTAGCACTTCTTTTCATCAAGATCGCCGTAGCAGCCCGCCATCATGCGAAGCGGGAGCACGCGCTCTTCAAGGTTCTTATAGAATTCTTTGAGACGCTTGAAGTAGTCCTGGTTCTCGCGAGACGTGCGGATGTGGCCCACCATCTGCTGCAGGAACTCTTTCTGGATTTTCTGTTTGTATTCCGTGATACGCTGCTGGGAACGTAGCACGCGACAGCCGTCGACGTGTTGGAGCTTCGACTCCACCACCGCTTGGTCCACGAGCAAATTGAGTTGCCCACCGAGACAGCGGCGCACCTCGACTCCCACGGCGAACGGAAAATTGTCGGCCGGCAAAACGGGATCGGACGCGCGAGAGGCGGGATTCTCTTCGCAACTGGCGACCGCGCGGAAAAGATCATCCGAGAGGTGCTGAACGGCTTCTTTTTGGAACTGCGCCATCAGGCCCGCGGGATCGAATTCTAGCTGTTCATAAAGTGAGTTCTTAAGGATCGAGTACACGGCGGTTGGAATCTTTTTCTTGGTGGTCTCGCCTTCGTAGCGATAGTAGGCAGCGGTATCGGCGAAGTGCTCCACGGGACTTGTCCGCGCATAGTCGCGAACGAACTGGTCGTTCGAGAGCGTCGAGACCCATTCGCGCACGGTTCGCTGCGTGGTCTCTTCACGGTACTCCCGCAGTGACCAACCCCCGGCTTCTTTCCACGCCCCCGTGTCCGAGTAGTAGAACGAATTCACGTTGTCGCGTTTCCCCCACTGGTAGTCGATCTGGTGCGCCATCTCGTGGGTAGTCCCTTCGTAGATGAAGCCCGAGTCTTTCGTGAGCGAGAAGTTGAGACAGCCGTCATTAAGTGAGATGTAGCCCTGGCTATACGCTAGCCCACAGGTCCTCGCCCCCCGGCCTTCGATGTCGGCACCGCGAGGCACCCGGTGGAACTCCTTGAGGTCTGAGAGTGTTTTATAAACCGTCGGCAACGCATGGCTCATGCGCCAGAAGGCGTAGAGCTCGTCGCGCGAAAAGAGGTAGTCCGTGAGTGGATACGCCTTGCCACCGTAAATCCCGCCACGCGCATCGTTTTGTTCAAAGATTTTGTTTTTAAACGATAGTAAGTTCCCCATCTTCAGATACCAGAGATAGGTCATCCAGCCTTCGAGGCCATCGGCGCTTTTGTAGACAGCGTTCACTACGCACGGAGCATCCTGGCACGCGGATACGTCTGTCGACGCAGGATTGTTCACGTCACCATACTTCGTTCCTACCGCCTTCAAGAATTTTGCTTGAGCGACTGGTAAATCCGAGAGACGCATGTGCTTCCACGTTCCCGTGATCTTTCTTTCTGATTCGAGCTGGGCTTCGTAGTGCAAAGCCTCACGCTTGATTTCATCGAGCGTGAAGAGTTCGGAGCGGCAGCTCGCTGCCGGTGGGCCCGCTGCCGGCAGGCGCGAGGGCACGAACTTGGAGCGCGTGGCCAGCCACTTCCCTGTCACTATCGTGTCCGGCGCTTGCGGCGCACACGAAGCTAAGAGGATCAGGGAAAGGGCGCATAATTTATTCTTGAGCATGTTCTACCACCCGGGTCACTTGATCCGTGTTCGGATCGTAAATCACACTCACGCCCTCTCGAGCGCACTTGAGTTCTTTTTCTGGATGCAAATGATTGGCCGGTTTGTTCAACGCCTCAAAGGTTGTGGGGCAATCCTTGAAACGGTGACGCCAATAAAGAAGAGATTTCTCATCGGCCGAAGGCTGGCGAAACCCCGCCACCACGACGTTGTTACTCACTTGGTACTTCTGGTTATCGGGGTACACCAAGATTTCCGTGGTGCTATTTTCTAGGGGCTTCTCAGCGCTCTGTGGCTGACCCATGTCCGCCACCAGTGCGGCCTTGGTGGTCTCACCGTAACGAATGGGGCCCTTGGAATCAGCACAGCCGCCCGCTAACGCGAGCAAGACAAAGACATACCTGGAAAACATAAAGGCCCCCTCTGATTGGCTTATCGGAGGGGGCCCTTAGATAGTTGACTATAAAATGCGGTCTCTCTGTCTATTCTGCTAGTTACCTGTAACTGGCTGGTAGATCTGGTTCAAACCACTGAAGCGACCGACGAAGCGCTCGGCCTTACCTTTGATCCACAAGAAGTCTGGACGAGTCTCAGAGATCCACTCACCGCCGATGATGTTACCGGCTGCATCGATTTCCAACGTGTACTCGTAGTAACGAGTCGTGAAGGTCTGGTCCGGAGTTCCTGTTACAGGATCCATCGACATGTAGCCGCCTTCTTCGCCTTCGTAGTCAGGTGAAAGAAGATTCAGTTCTTCACCGTAGGTCATGTCCATTTTAACTTGCAAGATCTTCGCGGCACCGATGCTGGCTTCGCGAGGTGTTGGAGAGCGCTGGGCAACGATCTGCGCCGAGTACTCACCTACGGGCTGGTTCCAAACGTCGTTGAAGCGGTCAACGTCAGCTACGAAGCCACGATCCTGTAAACCGATCATGTTCGTGAGCGCCATGTGGAATGATCCTGCGTTCACGTCTGCACAGTCTTTCGAGTTCGCATCGCGCTGAGATGGCATGGTGCGAACGCGATCTTCCGGATAGTCCTCGCCTGTGACTTTACCAGCGACGCGGCAGCGGTTACCCAAACGTGAGTAGACGTTAGTTTTGTGGTCTTCGGCGTAGTAGAGATCCAAGAGACCTTTCACGTCTGATGAACCGAACGGAACGACGATGCCGTCTTTGTTCGTCATGTTCACGCGTGCTGGTTCAATGTGGCTGACTGCCGCCATCGCCCAACCGTGACAGATGCCTTCCCACCACAAGTCTTTCGGACTGTTTTTTGAAAGTACTTTTTTCGTGATTGGGTAGTTGTAGTTACCCATGTAGATGTCGTACTTCTCAGCTGGAGAGAGTCTCTCGAGTTCGGTGATGTCGGCCTTCTCAATCTCAGCCTTCGACATGAGCTTGTACTTAAAGTTTTGTGGGTTTGGTTCAGCATTCCAACGGTACGCAATGCTGCCCATGTTCGATGGCCAGAACGTATCAGACCAGATCATGTGGCTGTTCGACAGCTTTGCCTTCAAAGGCAAAGACGTCAGCTTGGCCGTGAGCGCCTTACCAGTGACCTTACTGAACTTGAACGGATCATTGGTCTTATCCCAACGAGCAGCGTGTGCGCTGGCCACAGACATAAGAATAAGAGCAGGCACGATTGTTGCGCGCATGGCGAAACTCCTTAAACGGGTTAAAAAATGAAGCGAGGCTTTTGTATCAGTTGGCAAGATTCCCAGGAGAAAAAGTGCAGGAGAGAGTAAATCTTTCACGCACTTCGGCCTACTCTCTCTAGAGCGAGCCGCTAAGTCCTCGAATCTGGAAGTTTGGATGCCTAGACGCTTTCGATCATCTGGCCGATAATCGTGGTGAGCTTATCCAGATCGTCGTGACGGATATTATGGAAGAGCGCGATTCGAAGTTGGTTGCGTCCGAGCTTTCTATAGCCATCAATATCGATGGCGACGCCCTGTTGGCGCAGGACCTTGCTGATGTCATCGACCTTAAACTTCTCATCCACATCAATCGTGGCCACGGCCGTAGAGCGATGCTGAGTGTCTTTCACGAAGGGACTTAAGTACGGCTTGGCCTCCGCCCAGTTATAGAGAAGCGCTGCTTTTCTTTGCGCCTGCGCCACCACCGCGGCCTGTCCCATTTGGTTGAGGCGCTTCACTTGCTGATTCAAAAGAAACAGCGTCGCGAGCGAGGGCGTATTGTAGGTCTGGTGCCCTCGACCGTTCTCGATGGCGTGCTGCCACTTAAATGATTCGGGAATAAAGCGGCCCGCCTCGCGGCCCAACCTTTCTGCGCGCTCAATCGCTTTGGGTGAAATAAACGCCACATACAGCCCGCCTTCCGAGGCAAACACTTTCTGCGGAGAGAAGTAATAGAGATCTACATTCTTTATCTCGGTCATGATTTGACCAGCACCCGAAGTGGCATCCATCGCCACGAGTGTCTGTGCATTCTTCATGGCTGGAACACGCGTATTCTGAACACCAGTCGAGGTTTCATTCAAGGTGGTGCAGATGAAATCGAAGCCCGCCTCTTCGTGCATCTCGATGCCCTGGCCGTATGGGACGGCGATTTGTTTTGTCGTGATCCAAGGAATGAGTTTGTGCGCCTTGTACCATTTCTCAGAAAACTCGCCGCAGGTGAAATGCACCGAGGATTTTTCCACCAGACCGAGACCGATCATATCCCACAGCATTGTTGCGCCGCCGTTCCCCAGCACGACTTCATATCCTACGGGCAAACTGAAATAGGCACGTAATCCCTCTTGGATTTCACGCACCACATTTTTCACAGCGTCTTTTCGATGGCTCGTCCCCATGTAGCTCGCGCCTGTGGCCGCAAGGTTTTGCAAATGCTCGAGGGGCACCAACGATGGGCCGCATCCAAAACGTGGATCGCTTGGGCGAAGGTCAGCAGGGACAGAAAAATTTTCGAACATGGCGGGTTCTCCTCTCACTATATTGCCATCGCAAAAATAGTTTTGGGATATACTTTCCATACTAAAGGACGCTCATGATTATTAGCTTTCTCTTCGCCTTTCTTTCCAGCGCAGCAGGCCATGCTGAGGCGACATCGACCGACAATTTCTCTCAGAGATTTAAAAACCTCGGTTTTCACGCGGGCTCACATACGGAATTCGTGGGTCGCGTACAAACAGATGAGAACGGTGGAAAAGAGAAGTTCGCTTTCAATCCTTTGCTTGGCTTCTCCACCGACGTCAAGATGACCGATGATTGGATGATCATTCCAGAAATCAACTGGGTCCTTCCGCGCGAAGCCGGCGAAGGTGTCACACAAAACTTGATCATGCTCCGGACGGACTTCGCCTGGCGCGGCAGTGACTGGTGGCGTCTGCGGGTCGGGACCTCGTTGATGGTGAACAACATCAAAGGCGATGGTGGCTCAAAAGAACTCAACAACGGTAACGGTACTTCTCGCTTCTTCATTCCTGCCGAGTCTCGCACGTCGATCAACAACACCCTCGACCTCGGCGCCGAAGCGATCTTGGAAGACTTCGGTGTGCGCTTCCAAACCTACATCTACTCTGTTCTGAAATCAGAGCGCCGAGAAATCAGCTACACCCTCATGTTTAGCTACTACTATGATCTGGGAGAATAGCGTGAAGTTTTTATTATTGGTTCTGATGCTCCCGACACTGGCCCACGCCTTCACTCTCAATAATTCCATCGGTGCGCGCTTCGATGACGAGAAAGTGAACGTACGCGTAGGTCTCAACCCTACTCCCTGTGACAATGTGGATCTCGACGAAGTCTCGGGTTTGCTCGGCGATGCGATGGACGATTTCTGGAATAAAGTTTCTACTTCACGCTTAAACCTCACCACATCTGGCAGCGAAAACACCGGTGACGATAACTATTGGACCGGTGAACTCTGTCTCATCGGTGGGACTTGCGGCGGTACGCCGGTTCCCAGCCAGAGCGACATCATCGTCACCTGCAACAAGAATATCACGAACTTCCCGGGCGGCAGTTCGCTCTTAGCACTCACACTTCCCAACGATATCTCCGGCAAGGACATCAAAGGCGCCGTCGTTTTGTTGAACGACACCAATGGCAGCTTCTCTGCCCTCTCACGCCAAGATAAAGTTGCAGTTATCGCTCACGAAGTTGGCCACGCCATCGGCTTGGGCCACAGTGAAGAGAGCTCGGCGCTGATGTTCTTCAAAGTTGTGCCAACGCGCACGGACCTGGGCCGCGATGATCGCCTCGGCGTCACGTACCTCTACCCTGTGCAGGTGGATCTCTTTGGTGCCGGCTGCTTTCTGGGAACGATTTCAACTTTAGGCAACGGCGATGGTGACGGCGGCGGAACCAACACTTTCTGGCCCACCGCCCTCTTGGGACTTTTGCTCGCACTGGCCTTCAAGCGGACTAAGAAAGTGATCTGAGCGAGTTGCCACGCTTCGCGCACTCGGCTTCGTAAACTTCGAGCTGCTCTTTCTCTTCGTTGTTGAGCAGCTTCTCGTCGATCAAGTTCGGATCAAAACCGACATTGGTGAACGAGCGGAACTTGAGGTAGCCCTTAAACTCCGGATGTTTCTCCACGACTGCGACGTTTTCTAAGCGCACCCCTGCGACACCTGGAATATAAATCCCTGGCTCGATGGAGACCACTTGGCCTGCGCGCATGGGCATCTGAGAAGCCACAGAAATTCTCACGCCGTCTTCGTGCACGTGAATGCCCACACCGTGGCCGGTGCCGTGACTGTAGTTGTAACCGTGCTTCATCAGCGGCGCACGAGCGATGCCATCCAGCACATTGCCTTTCGTGCCTTCGAGGAAGATCGCGTTTTGTAACGCCAAGACGCCTTTCAACACAAGCGTGTAGATTTTTTTGTGCTCTGGTTTTGCTTCACCTCTAGGAGAGGCAAAGAATGTGCGCGTGGTATCGGTCGCAAAGCCTCCAGCGAAATAACCGCCAGAATCGAGCAAAATCATGTCGTCGGCCTTAATCACCACTTGATCAGAGGGATTGCCGTAGTGAATGATCGAGCCATTCGGGCCCACACCGGCGATGGTGCCGAAGCTCTGCTCTTTCGAGCCCTGGGCTTCGTACTTCTTCGTGGTCTCGGCCCAAAGGTCGTACTCCGTGAGACGTTTTCCATCGCGGATACTTTCTTTGAGCCACTTGATGGTATTAAAAATGGCTTTATCGCTGCACACGAAGTTCGCTTCCATTTCGCGGATCTCTGCAGGCTCTTTAATCGACATCCATTCCACGAGTCCAAGGGACTTCTCTTTGAGGCGCTCAGGATGAAACACCGTGAGAAGCATGTTGAAGTCAGCGCAGTTCAAGAGCCCCGGATCGAGCGTCACCTCTTCGAGGTGCAAGGTATTTTGAAGGCGCGTGAGTTCGGCGCCGATCTGGTTGTTTGCCACGTGAATCCACTCCACGCCATCGATCTTCTTCGCCGCTGCGCTGATCGGAGTGTCAGGAGTCACGAACACGTAGACCTTACGAAGAGTCGCTAGGGCCTTCGCGCGAAAACTCGAAAGATGCGGAAGCTGGTAACCACGGCAATTGGTGATCCAGCTCACTTGATCGAGCGCCGCCACGAACATGCCTTGTTTCTCATTTTGAAAGACGTGGGACGTTTTTTCGAGCGTGTCGCGGCCCCGATTTTCTCGAGCCACGTGCTGGATCTCTTTGGGCGCCGGAGTGGCCGTGAATTCGATCACACTGGCGAGCTCGCCGAGATGAAAAGGTACCGTTTCGGTGACGGTTTCCAGGCGCTTAAGGAAACCGAGCGAAGCCCGATCGGCCTCAAGACCCACTTTTTTCATCTGGAGTGACTTGGCATCGTTCAACAAGGCCTGGGCAATACCAGTCGCCGCGTCGCACTTTACGACGTGCACGACCGTAGCATCCACTTCCCCGTCGGCCTGTTCATGGTAACGCCCATCGACGTAAAGACGGACCTTACCTTCACGCGGAACCAAGACTTCGGCCGTCGAGCCTGTAAAGGCGGTGAAGTAGAAGCGGTGACAGTCCTCAAGAGGGACATATTCCGTGAGGTAGATATCGTTGCTCGAGATGTAGAACCCATCCAGCTTATGTTGGGCCATGAATTGCTGCAGTTTTTGCACATTCTGCTTAATGGTTTGGGGGGACAGAGCGAGGGTTTTCTTCATAGAATCATCCTTGTTAGACTCAAAAAAATTACCCTGCAACGATTGCGAAGGGAAGGATATTATGGCCCCGAAACCTCCAGTGCACTACGGCGATTATCTCCAACTGCCGAAGATTCTTGATGCCCAAACACTCGAGTCTGCCAAGCGCGGAGCCGCCGCTCACGATGAGATGCTCTTCATCGTTATCCACCAAACCTACGAACTGTGGTTCAAACAGATCCTTCATGAGATCGACTCGGTTCGCGATCTCTTATCGGCCAAGCCGGTGCCGTCGACTTCATTCTCTACCATCGTCGCTCGCCTTCAACGTGTCACAGAGATCCAAAAAATACTGGTGGATCAAGTCCGTGTGATTGAAACCATGACGACCTTGGATTTCTTAGATTTCCGCGACGATCTCATCCCCGCATCAGGCTTCCAGAGCTTGCAGTTCCGGTTGATCGAAACCGCTCTCGGAGTCACCTCCGCTCATCGCATGGAAATTGAAAAACAATTTTTCATGTCGCGGCTTAGGCCGGAGCATCGACAGATGCTCGCGGACGCGGAGGCCCGCCCGTCACTCTTCACGTTGCTCGAAGGGTGGCTTGAACGCATGCCCTTCTCACAATTCTCTGATTGGGATTTCTGGTCGCAGTACTCGCAAAAAGTTCAGGAGATGCTGGACCGTGATACCAAGTCGATCGAAGGGAACCCGAACCTTGACGAGCGCGTCCGCAAGATGGAACTCAGCAACCTCAACACCACCCGTGAAACTTTTTTGACTTTGCTCGATGCGCGTCGCTGGGAAGAAGCACGCGCCCAAGGAAAAGTTCGGCTCTCGCAACGGGCGACACTGAATGCGATCTTCATTCAGCTCTACCGCGACTGGCCTGCCATGCAGGCCCCGAAACAACTTCTCACACTTACTGTTGAGATGGATCAGCAGATGACCACTTGGCGATGGCGCCATGCCATCATGGTGCAACGAATTCTTGGAACGAAAATCGGGACGGGTGGCTCGGCCGGCAGCGACTACTTGAAGAACACCACAGAGAGAAACCGTGTCTTCACCGATCTGTTCAACCTCTCAACGTTCTTGATTCCTCGTTCTCAGATTCCGGCGCTCCCCGATTTCCTCCAGCATGAAATGGGTTTTTCCTATGAAGGACTATAAGTCACTCTACACGCGCTTCCTGGCCGCTCGTCCAGATGAGTTGCACTTTGCCGCGCACTCGCACCACTTGTGGCCCGACGTCACGCGCGACGCTCAGCTCAAGGCGTGGGACGATGCCGCTCAATACAACGACCGCAAGTGGGAGTACATCTTTCAGACTATCGTTCCGCAGGTCCAGGGCCACATCGCTCGTATCTTGAATCTTCAGCGTGCCGACATGATTGCGCTGGCGCCCAACACGCACGATCTTCTCGTGCGTTTGTTTTCAGAATTACTGACCCGTCCGCAACTCAAGCTTCTCACCACGGATAGTGAGTTCCATTCTTTCGCTCGCCAGCTGCGCCGCTGGGAAGAAGTGCACACTCATCTTCAAGTTACGCGAGTGGAAGGCATCGAACTTCTCAATGATCGCGAAAGCTTCTTGCACAACTTCGAAGCGAAGCTCGTGGGACAAGACGTGGTGTTTGTCAGCCAAGTCTTTTTCAATTCAGGCCTCGCGCTCAAGATTGAAGACATCGAACGTTGGGTGAAGAAAGCCTCACCGGACACGATTTTTGTTATTGATAGTTATCATGGTTTCGCCGCTCTTCCGACCGACCTCGCGAGGCTCGAAGGCCGCGTGTTTTATTTGGGCGGTGGCTACAAATACGTCCAGGCCGGTGAGGGTGTGGGCTTCATGGTGGTCCCGCAGGGCCCGTGGCGCCCGGTGATCACCGGATGGTTTGCAGAGTACGCTCAACTCTCTTCACCCGTGGCCGGCGGCGTGGGTTATTCCAACGACGGCATGGCCTTCTGGGGGGCGACCATGGACCCTTCAGGCTGGTACCGTTTCGTGGCCGCTTGGGACGAGTTCCAACGTCTGGGGATGAGTGTCGAGCACATCCATCAACACGTTCTCTCACTCCAAAATGAGTTCCTCAAGAGCTCACCTCTGAAAGACTTTAAGCCTCTCTACGACCATCCCCTTCAGCATCATGGACATTTCCTCACCTATGAGGCTAAAGACGCGCAGGAGGCCACTGGTCTTCGTGAAAAGCTGCTGCAGAAGCAGGTCTACATCGACCAGCGCGGGGCCCGTCTACGGTTTGGTTTTGGATTGTACCAGGATAGAACTGACGTCCAGAGACTTCTCGAACGCCTGAGCTAAAGACTCGGATTCACTCTTTTTTGAAAAAGGCTTAAAGTCCTTAGAAAACATGCCGATAGAGCACTCAATGGACAATAAAACCAATTGAGGCAGTCGGACATTTATGGGCATCAAATTTGGCAGCGTGATACTAACTATTCTCTTTCTTTTCATCGCCAAAATTTCGTTTGAAGCCACGACCGATACAGCGGCCCCTTCTCGCGCACCCGCAAGCATCAGTTCTGCTAACTCCATCGATGATGATTATGCGGCCCACATGAACGGCCACTACTCGAAAAACTAGATCTAACCGCCGCCAGTGTTCGTCCCAGACAGTGAAATCTGAGTCGAGATGTTCACAGCAGGAATCCCTAACAAGATCGGCGAGCCACCAATCGCCGTCGGGCTGTTTTCCAGCTTAAGAACCGACAGATCCAATTCCTTAATTTCGTTCCTTAAGATGATGCGTTTGTTCTTCAAAAGAACCGCGTCAACCTCAACATCCGTGAAACCGATTGGCGACACGATCACAGTTTTTACGTCACTGCTGGTGAAGACCTCGTCATCAACCGTGACCATCTTTTTCACAAAGTAGTGGGTCTCGGCCTGAGCTTGCAGTCCGAGGGTGATGGTTAGGAACAGTAGAAATTTAATGTAGTTCATGGCGCGCCTCTTCTAACACGTTAAAGGAGTCCATACAAGCCACCGCAAAGCAGTGAATATCTCCGTGATTTTCTTCATCACTATAGAGCTTGCCTAGGTCTTGATGGAATTTGCGATAGAGCTCTTGCTCAGCCTCGATGCCTTTCTGGTTGAGTGATCCCGTGAGCACCATCATATAGTTACGTTTTCTTCCAAAGTGCGCCGGCCGATAAAACCGCACAAACGTCTCCGCCACCTTTCTCATGGTGGTGAGCGATGACGTCATATAGGTCTTCGGCGAGCCAAAGAACTTTCGAGCTCTCTGAGAAATGTGGCCCTTGGCCTCGAGGGACTTTAGCGCCTTAACTCCTGGGTTACCTAAGATCTCGCGCGCGGTCTCTTCAGAGACGCCCGCGGATGACTGAGCCAGGTAGAAGGCTATGCACTCGTCGTCCCCATGGCTCAGGATACTGTCGAGATCGTCCTGGATGAACTGTGTATTGCTGGCCGCTACAATAGGAAACGAGTCGAGCAACCATTTAGCGATCGGGTCACCGAAATGTGCCATGAGTTCATTGATCGTCCGCTTCTTCGAGATCGTCATCAAAAGCAACAGGACCTTGTCTTTATCTATCTTATGATCAGGAATCTCGCCGGCGGCCAAGCGGCGCAGATACTCGCGCCCCATGCCCTCTTCCCGCGAAGCCAACCCACGCAAGCTCACGTTCGGATGAGCATCTAAGTGCCCATCGATCAGATTTTTAAGCGTCGACCCAAGGGAGGTCGTGGTGGTCGTGGTGTTCATCGTGGCGGTCTTATAGTTCATGGTTTGACCCAGAACAAGTCGGCCCTGAAAATGTTTCAACGAACTTAGCCTCCACGTGCTTCCCGGGCCGACCTTCGAGCGGTCACAATCTCTACAAAAACAGCAAAACAGATTCCCACCGCTCCATAACTCTCGTAATTACCGCGCTCATCGATGACTAACGACGCACTACGCTTCCTCCGGAAGAAGCCATGGGCCCAATAGAAGTCGGTTAAATAAAAATACTAACTATGTAGGAGTTACACATGTCCACCAGTAAAATCACAACCGCCCTGCTCGCCGGTCTGACCCTTGGTCAGGCCTGGGCACTCCCTGACCCGCGCGCTGATCTGTCTGCACTCACCAAAGCCGTATCCCTTGATGGGATCGGCAAGATCATGGGTGACAGCGATAAAGAGAGTAAGGTCGTCTACGTCGCTCCCAGCGACATGAAAGTCACAGGCCAGTTCTACCAAACCGGTGCGGGGATGAGCTGCACGGATCTCCACAACTTCCGCGCAATCCTAAGCAAGATGCCGGAGACCCATGAGATCCAGGCCGTCTACGAACAAAACCGTTTCGTCTCACCTTACTTTGAAGTTTTCTACGCCAACGGATTTCGCAGCCGCGACATTCTCATCAAGATTCAAGAACTCCGCGACGAGGCAATCCAGCTCCGAGAAGACAACCACGCGAGCCTCGCAGAATACAACCGCGCGTTCCAAACGAAAGAAAACCTCAACGCAGAATACAATCGTCTGAAGGAGCAGTTCGACAACACTCACCGCTCAATGATGACTGAAATCAACACCGCCTCAAGCGAAGCCGAGCGAAATGCGATCCGCGACGCGTACCGTCCGATGATTAAAGACTTCAACGAAAAAATTAGTAAATCCCATGAGGTGTACGTGGAAGCGAACCGCGTTTTCTCGGAAGCTGTCGGCAAGTGGGCGTTTGTGCGTGACCAACTTGTTTACCTCGAAGATCTCGAAACCGACATGCGCAATTCATTGCAGAATTATGAACGCACCAGCAGAGAAGCCTACGATTTCGCCAACGCCCAACTTGAAATTATGTCGAACAAAGTCGTCGGCCGCGCCAGTGTCGGCTACAGCCTTGCCACAAACGAGAAAGTCGCCATTCTCGCAGGTCGAATCAAAGACGCTGGCCTTGCCTACGACGTTCGCCATCTCGACATCTTTAACGTCACCCTCAATCCCAATATCGTTCGCATCGAGGGTGAAGCAACAGTGGGTAACCTTCCTAGCTTCAACATGATGAGCTACCAGATCGATCCAAAAACGCAAATCACCCTCGGCACACAAAAACGTCGCCTCAAGCACGACGCTCAGATCGTAGAAGAGGGCCAACCGTCTCAGCCCCTCGAATTTGATGTCTACGAATTTAACGATAACGTGGGTTCGGCGCAGGGCTATGAAATGCCCATCACAGCGGCGAGCTACTGTGGCCAGCCGACCCTGAAAACGACGTACTACACAGTTAAAACAGCCGACGGCGAAATCGTGAGAACCAAGGTGACCCATCCTGTGTTTAACGAAAACCCAGGTCGCGTGATCTATTCTCAGAACGTGCCGTTGACCTACAGTTTCTACCAAAAAGCGGAAGACATCGAAGGTCGCTGCGAACTCAACATCGCCAACTCTTCGACCTACGTCCGTAACAGTGGCAAGAAAAAGTCCGGCGGATTTTTCAACAGAAAAACGAAGTCCTGGGACGACACGCGCCACGACTACAAAAAAGATATGGGTCTCGCGTGTGACATGGTCAAGCGTCCGGGCGGTGCGAATCCGGAAGAATCTGCGCTCATGAACGAAGCCCTGGAAAAGTCGCTCTACCAAGACATGTTCCACATGTTCATCATGTCTTACGCAAAGGAATACAAGATCACGGAGGTTCCCCATACAGAACTTGGAGAGGACAGCCGGTTCTTCTCGCAAGTCGGTGCGGGCGTCATGAATCTGTGTGGCCAAAACAAGTACTGCGAATTCGGATCTGTAATCCTCAAGTCTATGGATGACCTCGTGGGCTCGCGTCACACCGGCAGTTCTTCTCACACGCAGAGTTCGACCGGAAAGATTGTGAAGGAATTCAAACTCGACACCTATCTCGTGAACCATGGCTCGGCCATCGTCGAAATGACGGTGTGCCTCGATCGCCAGAGCTGCAAGTAGGAGGCACCATGAAAAAGATTATTGCAATTATCGCGTTCATAGCAGTGACAGGGGGATTGTGGTGGAGTTGGTCTCCACAGTCTCAAGAGGCAGCAGTGGCCCAGGCGCGGGCGGGGGTCAACTCCCCCGCGCCATCTCCCCGCATCGAACAACTCGCTCAGGAAGTGAAGGCCCTTCACATCCCTGCGAGTTCACCGAGCGTAGAAGCCGCCAAGACCCAATTGAAGGAAGCACAAAAAGACTTCAAGGCCGCGACTGAGGAGTACAACCAAAAAGCACTCGTCAAAAATGTCACAAGCGAAGATGAAGAAAAATACCAGGTCCACATGAAGAAATCTCATGCGGCTTACCTCGAATACCAACAGATCGTTTTCAACCAACTTAAACTGACAAAGGAAATCTAACATGAAACTACTACTGCTTCTTAGTCTCTTCTTACCAACCATCGCGCTCGGCCAGCAGCTGCCCGGCTACGACGTGCAAATGGTCCGCGAACATGCCTACGTGACTCCCCGTCTGGTGAAATTCACCTTGCAACGAAATGAGACCCCGGGCAGTGATGCCTGCGGATTTGGCAAAGAAGTCCTCAAAAATGTCAGCCAGGATTACCAACGGTTCAATTGTAAAAACAAGCCAGAGGACAATCTCTGCAAGAACATCCGTGACATGGTCATCAATTTCGCCAAGGAAGACCAGCTGGCCCAGTACGGCTCGCGAGTCGCGTCTTTTAGCTTAAAGACAAAGCTGATTGATCAGGCGCGTGTTACCCGCGACCTTGGCGAAGAGCTGCAGATCTCCGTGGATAGAGTGCATCTCCTTATCCCTGACCTCACGAAGTCAAAACTGGACATTGTTGCGACTCAGGAGAACAACTTCTTCCTTAAGCTTTTGGCCATGGTGGATTTGCCTCATGGCCTCTATCAAAATGGCGCCATGATTGTCAGCGAAGACAGACTTTCGACGTGCGCACTTTTAGATAAAGCGTTGAGTGTCCACGGGCAGATCGACACGCAGCTCACGGTCGAAACTGAGCGCCCCATGATCGAAGTCTACTCACTCTACAGTTTCTACCATGGAGTCTCCAACAACTGGGCACGCATTGAAGGCAAGAACTGGAAAAACCCTTTGCATCAGATCCTCTACATTTCAAACATTCTGCAGGAGAACATGAAGAAGTATCATGTCGAGAAGCTCTACTCTATGGAGCAGTTGTACGACTCACTCTTCACGTCTTACATCCAGCAGGACGAGTTTTCGATCTACCTGAACAAGTTTAAGGACATGACTGAGTTTGCACGCAAGGTCCACCCACCATTCCAAGATGATTTGAACATCAACGTTCAACTCATTCAGAATTAAGGGAGGCCACATGAAATCACTTCTCCTCACGCTCGCCCTAGGTTTACTCGTCGCAAGCTGCGGTAAAAAAAGCTCTAGCTCGAGCAGTACCTCGGACAGCCGCGACACGGGCAACGGTTCAACTGTTCGCGTAGAAGAAAACAAGCCCAAGCTTAAATGCTTGGAAGGGAAACTGGGATGGCTGGAGAATCCACCCATGACCAAGAAAGAAATTTTTCAGCGTTTGTCGAAAACGAGCTACGTGGGATGCGACGCCGATTCTGTCATCGTCGGCATCTACACGGAGCAGGTCCTCGAGCGTCACCCCAACATTCAATTCAAGGATAACCAATGAAATACCTACTTATCGGCTTCATGCTACTTAGCGCTAACGTCCAGGCCACCGACGGTGAAATCTCCCCTGCCTGCCAAATCGTCCTCGAGCGGGATTACGTTTCAAGCGCACCGGTGCAAGACGAAACTACTGAGATTCTCAAAGCCGCTCTGAAGTACACCCGCAAGATCCTCGACCTCAAATTCGAGTCTCACGCGTTCTTCACGAACAACCGCGAACTCTACGGAGAATTCAAGCGTCTCGAGACGGTCAAACTCGATATCGAGGAGCGTCGCCAAGAAGCGATCCGTCGAAAGGTCGAAAAAGAGAAAGACTCAAACGCTCTTATTCTGGGCCTCGCGGTCCTCGAGCCGAAAGTGGCCGAGAAGATTTCGAAGACGCTCCTGCGCGAGCGCGCGAACGAACTGCAGCGCCAGAACAATCTCATCTACAGCTACAAGCTGCAGTGGGATCGCCACTCGCGCGACTACTACAGCGTCGTAGGCCAGTGGGCACCCTACCAGCACATCCTCAAGGAACTCACCGTTCTCGAGGACTCGCTGCAACTCACGATGAAGCGTTTAGCCGAGATCAATCAAACGGCGGGGGTGATTCTCACGGATGTACGTCAGTCACTTTCTACGGAATGGCGCCAGCAAGACGCTGAAGAAATCTGTCAGACGATCGACCAGCAGCTCTTGAAGATCGCCGAGCAAGCTCGCTAAGCTTTGCGCCCGCTCATGCGAGTATTGAGCGGGCCTTGGTCTTAAACTGCTGACCGCGGTCCACGTAGTTTTTGAATTGATCGAAAGACGGATGGGCCGGTGAGAAGACCAGGTTCCCTTGCAGACGTTGCGTCTTTGCTAGCTGAAAAACTTGATCCAACGTATGGGCAGCTTCTGTTACAAAGTCCCCCGAGAGCTCCTTTACGAGACGGTCAGCGGTCATGCCGATCGTAAAGATTTTTTTCACTCTCCCTTTAAACGCGAGTAAGTCCGGCAACAGTCGATCGGTTTCGTTGCGAAGCTTCCCACCAACGATCAAAAAGAGATCCTCGCTCCCCTCGAAAGCGGCCAGCGCTGTGCGGGTGGCTTCGCCGTTGGTGCTCTTCGCGTCGTTGTAAACCTTGAGACCATCAAAGGTACCGACGTACTCGAGCCGATGCTCCACACCAGCGAATTTCTCAATAAAGTTTTGAAAGAGTCGGTCGAGGTCCGGGATGTCCAAAAGCGTCAGCGTTTTCCAGGCACAGAAGTAGTTGGCCCTATTGTGCGCTCCCACCAAGACGCCTTTGCTGAAGTCAAAGCGCTTAAGGAAGTCGGCGGGAAGATTCTTCTTCGCGAACACGTGGCGGGTCGCCTTCGTGCCGGCGCTCCACTCGATCCAGTCCCCGGCTTCCTCACCAACGATCAGATCGTCACCGGCCTGCATGTTCAGCAAGAGGCGCAGCTTCGCTCGTCCGTAGTCCTCGACGCTCGTGTAGCGCTCGGAGTGATTCGGTGTGAGGTTGAGCATCAAGCCGATGCGCGGATGAAATGCACGGATGGTTTCCAGCTGGAAGCTCGACACTTCGATCACGGCAAAATCAAAAGTCTCGCCGGCCCAGGCTTTCTCGGCCATCTCACAGTACGGAATGCCGATGTTACCGCCGCAGAAAACTTTTTTTCCGGCGAGCTTGAGTGCCTCGAAGATCATGGTGGTGGTGGTGGTTTTTCCGTTGGTTCCCGTAACGGCCACGACCGGCACACTTCGGCAGAACCAGTAGGCCAGCTCGATCTCGGAGATGACCATCACTCCCGCGGCATTGGCCATGGCCAGCGCCGGATGGGTCGTCGGGATCCCAGGTGAGATGACGATGAGTCCACTGGAGGCGAAGATTTCGAGAGCGTCGTCTTGGGTGTGCAGGTATTCGCTGCTGAGGATGGCATCGAGTCCGTCTTTTGCACGCCAGACATCAACAGCGCCCTCATTTATGGCGTGGGTCTCGATTCCTACGCTTTTAAGCAAGCGCACGGCCGCGACGCCGGACTTACCCATCCCGAAGACAGATACGCGCTGAAGATTTTGCAGTTCAGGAGGGAGTTTCATCATGCTATACCTCAGACATGGAACATCGGGCCCGCTACGAGGCCCTGGTAGAGTTTCTCTTACCCTACCAGGACATTTGGCGAAACGAAATCATGCTGCAGTATCCTCGGTCGCTAGCGGCCTACGATCCCGCGTGGGTTGAGGAACTTACTCAGAAACTCTCCTCCAACTTCACTTTTGAGCTCCTTCAAGGCCGTGGCTGGAGTACCCTGCAACCATCTCTTGCGGCGTTTCATGAAACCCTCCAGGACCTGTCTCAGTTCCCCACCGCCCTTGCGAAATCAAAACTGCCTGTCAAGGCCGTGAGCTGGGTGAAAATCATTCCCAAAAAGCAGCATGAGCTTGAACGTCTCGCTCCATTTATTGCCGAACTTGTTCAGGAACAGAAACTAAATGAAGTCGTCGATATTGGCGGCGGTGTAGGCCATCTGGCGCAGACCCTCGCCCATCACTATGGGTTCAAGGTTACGAGCCTGGATATGGATCCGGAGCTTCAGCGCAGTGGCGTGCGCTGGCAGCTTCACAAGTGGGAGGACTCACCTCACAGGGTGACCTTCCAAGAGCACCGAGTGGAGCGCGCGGATAAAAAATTCGCCGCGCTCATGGGGTCTGAGACTCTTACGACAGGTTTGCACACCTGCGGTGGTCTTGGTGTGGCCCATATGGAAGCCGGTGCACTCGCACGAGCAGCGGTGGTGAACATGCCGTGCTGCTATCACAAGCTCGACATCGCCGACTGCAATCTGTCATCCTCAGCCCAGACGCATCCTTTGCCGTGGAATCTCTTTGCCCTCACGCTGGCCGCGGGCGCGCATCGCAAAGTGACTCTCAAAGACGTCCAGTTTCGCGACAAGATGAAGTACTTTCGCTACACGCTTCACTTCTTGCTGCACGATGAATTTGGGATTAAGGGCCAAGTGACCTTAGGGAATTGTCCGCCGGAGCTTTATGACGGCAGTTTTGCCGTTTACGCCCGCGAGCAACTCACGCGCCTGCAACTCACGTCGGCCTGGAGTGACGAGAAGCTCGACGCCTACTTCATGGAAGAGAACAATCAAACTCTGATAAAGCAGATGCTCGCGGCGGCCACGGTTCGCGATGTGATGGGACGTGCACTTGAAGCTGCAATCATCACTGATCGTGCGCTGTGGATGGAAGAGCGCGGCTATCACGTCGACATCAATGAGATTTTTGATCCCGCTGTTTCTCCGCGTAACCTCGCACTAATCGCGAATTCTAGAACGTCCACCCGATCATGAACTCTGGGAGCCAGAATCCGTTGTCGCCGTCGACATCACTTGAGTCGAGGAAGTAGATGTAGCTTGCTCCGACGCCAAGATTGAACCGGGGGTTCGTGTAGAAGTTAAACCCCAGATCAATTTGCATGTACCGAAAATTGTAAGATGTCCCACTGGGCTCGATGTCGAAGGCCAGGTCATCCGTTTCAGATTCATCCGCTTCGATGTCGAAGCCATCCCAATGCACGTAGTTGTAGCGTGGGAATAAGAAGACTTCGAACCAGTCTTTGCGCCAGCTCATAACAGGGCCCGCATAGAAACCACGGGAGTCGACGTCGGCGATACTCGTGCCGTAGAAGCCGCCACCGCTCAGGGCGAGTGAAAATCCATCTTCGTTGTTGATGAAGGCATATTTGGTGAATGCAGAATAGACGGCCCCCAGCTGCAACTCGGCCGCGAGACCCATGTCCCAATTCTCAGATAGACCGCGCTCATAGCTCACACCTAAGACAGGCATGCCCGGTGAAACCTGCATCTTGTTATTGCCCTCGCCCAGTGAGCGCGCATTTCGCGTGGTCATCATGGGCGCGATAGAACAGCTCGCCAAGAGAATAAGGGCGAACAGGGCGAAAGAGATTTTCATAGTTGTCCTGGCTTTAGTTCAAGTGGAAGACTTCGCGCATTTCTTGGCGAAGGAGTCTCATCTTGGCGTCGATATCCGGATGATTCACATCTTTTGGGTCCAAGAGATAATTCTCAGGGCCGAGCTCTTTGATCATGAGCTTGGTTTGCCAGGTGTTATCGTGGGCCATGTTGATGTCTTGGCGATAGACGTAGCGATCGAGCACGTCCTTCGGAATGAACTCTTGAATCGAGTTGAAGTAGTGATCGTTATAGATCTTTTTACCGTTCTCGAGACGCGTGTAGCCCCGAACCACGTAATCAATGTAGGCCACGTCACATTCGAACGCATTGAACATGTACTCAAGTGCTCTCAAGGGAATGATCTCGCCGCAGGTCGCGACGTCGATGTCCACGCGGAACGTGCAGATCCCCTCGGGGTCGGAGGCGTCTGGGTAGGTGTGCGTGGTGATGTGGGATTTATCCAAGTGCATCTTCACCGAAGCTGTGGTGTTAGCCGAGGTGTCTTCCCACTTACCGCCGGCGATGTCGCTCATGAGCGTCATGGTCGACGCTCCGACTGGATCGTAGTTTTGGATGGATTCGTTGAGGATGTTGGCGTCGATGATGCGGCAAATTTCGCGGGCGATGTCGCGGATCTTTTCGGCGCAGTACTTTTCATCAATGTATTCGATGTAACCCTGGCGCTGCTCTTCGGTCATGGCGATGTTGAAATCATAAAGATTGAAACTCACAATCTTGGTCAGATTGTTAAATCCAGAAAGCTTTACTTTCTCAGTCAGCGTCACCATCGCGGTACCCCCAAAAAACATGAAGGGTTTTTATAGGGGACGGGGGTAAGAAATGCAAGGATTTTAGGAGCGGTGCGAGAGGCTTTTAGAGCGAGGACCGGAATCTTAACATTCCGATCCTCGTAATTGTCTTAGATCAGGTTCATCGACTTCACGGAGTCACGTTCAGAACGCAATTCCTCGAGAGTGGCCTTGAACTTCTCTAGGCCGAACTCGTTGTGCTGGATACCTTCCACCACTTTCAATTTGCCGCCTTCTACGCGGATAGGGAAAGAGAAGATGAGGCCCTTATCGACGCCATATTCGCCATTAGAGGCCAGGCACATCGAATAGGTCTGGCCGGCAGGAGTATCGGTCGTGAGACGCCGTACGCCGTCTACAACAGCGTTGGCAGCTGAAGCCGCTGAGCTGGCGCCGCGGGCCTTGATGATGGCCGCACCACGCTGCTGAACCGTCTTCAAGAAGTCGCCCTTGAGCCACTCATGATCAGAGATGACTTCAGTGGCCGGCTTGCCATTGATCTTCGCGTTGAAGAAGTCCGGGTACTGAGTCGCTGAGTGGTTACCCCAGATCGTCATATTTTGGATCGCGGTGACTGGTGCACCCGCTTTTTGGGCGAGCTGACTGACGGCACGATTTTCATCCAATGAAGTCATGGCAAAGAAGCGATCTGCCGGCACGCCCTTGGCATTATTCATCGCGATCAGGCAGTTTGTGTTGCAGGGGTTTCCTACCACGAACACGCGTACATCGCTCGCTGCGCTCTTCTCGACGGCCTTGCCTTGAGCGGTGAAGATTCCGCCGTTGATCTTCAAGAGATCGGCACGCTCCATACCATCTTTACGTGGCACAGAACCCACGCAGATGACCCAGTTGGCATCTTTAAAAGCGACGTTCACATCTGATGACATGACAATGTTACGAAGCAAGGGGAAAGCGCAATCTTCCAGCTCCATCGCGACGCCTTTCAACGCCGGGAGTGCTTGCTCAAGCTCGAGAAGCTGAAGCTCTACTTCAGTTTCTGGGCCGAACATTTGGCCTGAAGCGATACGGAACAACAGGGCGTAACCGATTTGACCGGCGGCACCTGTGACGGCAACTTTAACGCGTTTTTTAGACATGGAAGTCCTCCAAGATTGAATTTGCTCCGTATTATACGAGACGCGCGGAGCGTAGAGTGAGTTATTTATAGGTGCAATTCCTGGACAACAGAAGGTCTCAAGAATAGCATCGTGAGTTATGGTCCAGAATTCAAACAACAGGAATCGCCGTCCGCGCCGCCCAGGTGGTGGAGGCCCTCAGAACCAAGGCCCACGCGGTCCAGGTGATGGTCAGAATCGTCAGGCATCGGGCGGTCAAGGCCAAGGTAGCGGGGGCGGTCAGCGCCGCTCTCGTCGTCGCCGCTCAGGACGACCTCTCTCGCCGGCGCAAGTCGTGCAGAAGTATCTCAACCTCCTTGAGCAGCACCTGACCAATCGCCGTAAGTATTACGAAGATTTTAACCGCGACGAAGGACGTCATCGTCGCCGTCTGGAAAAGAACTTCTTCGGGACGATCGAGCAGTTGCGTCGCTTCGAAGAGCGCCTCAACCCACTCCAGAAGGAAGCACTCCTCAACCACGTTGAGCGCTATCGCCTGGACCTCACCTATTCTGGGAACCGCGACATGCCGGCCATGGCAGAGCCGGTTTCAGCGGAAGGCGAATTCCAAGATCCCCACATCACTCCAGATCAGATGGAAGCATTCAAAGCTTATGAGAAAGACCGTGAAGAAACGTCTGGCTCGTACGCCGATTACGAAGCCTACAAAGCATCCAAATAAAAAAAGGCTCCGAAAGGAGCCTTTTTATTGATTCTTCTTGGGAGTTATCTAGAGGCCGTCGGTGCCCGTCGCTGAGAGCTCCGTCTCCAACGCTACTTTCTTAAGATCCGCAGTCCCTGCAGTGTCTTTTTCTTTCTTCGATGGCTTCTGGTTGTAGAGGTAGTTGTTCAGCGTCTCTTCTTGGTCCTTGAGGATAGCGCCTTTCAATTCTTCAGATGGAATGTCCAACACTTCAGAAACGCGCTTCAACATCTTCAATGGGATATTACAGAGCGCGCGCTCAACGTTTGAAATGAACTGGCCATTTTTGTAACCGAGCAGATGTGAGAGTTCAGATTGAGAGTAGCCCTTCGGGTGATTCATGCGACGAGAACGAATTAACTGAGCAATATTTTTAAAACAGCGCATGGCCACTCCTGGAAACTTTCTGTTGGGCGAAAGCAGATTCTAGTCATTTTTTTTGGAATGTCATTCATCATCCCCAAAAAAATTGGTAGAACCATTCTACCCTCTTTCAGCAAAAATTAAGCAATGGGAAAAATCGGTTGAAGCTTTTTTCGTGGAACGTCAACGGCATCCGCTCTGTACATAAGAAGGGATTTCTTGAATGGTTCACTACGACTTCTCCTGATATCTTATGTCTACAGGAGACCCGTGCTTCAGAGGAGCAATTCCCTGAAGATGTGAAAAACTTACCGCGCGTTAAACTGCATAGCACCGTGGCCGAGAAGAAAGGTTATTCCGGTGTCGCGACCTGGAGTCGACAAAAAATTGTTGACACGAAAAAACTTGAAATAAAGCTTTACGACAGCGAAGGACGCACTCTCATCCACGACTTAGGATGGGCCTATCTCCTCAACTGCTACTTTCCCAACGGACAAAGAGATCACGCGCGCGTCCCCTTCAAGATGGAATACTGCACGGCCATTCAGAAAAAAGTGAAGGCCCTGCGGAAGACCAAACCCGTGATCATCACCGGTGATTTTAATACGGCTCACTACCCCATCGATTTAGCGAATCCCGTGAGCAACAAAAACACCACGGGCTTCTTACTGAACGAGCGGGCCTGGCTAGATGAGTTTCAGAAAGACGGCATGGTCGATGTTTTCCGCCATTTTAATCCCAAGCAAGCGGGGGCCTACACGTGGTGGAGCAATCGCCCGGGCTGTAGGGAGAAAAACATTGGTTGGCGCATCGATTACTTCTTTGTGTCAGAAGATCTCATGCCCGCCGTGAAAAAAGCGCGCATTCACGCCGACGTGATGGGCTCCGATCACTGCCCTATCAGCCTCGAACTCGATGATAAGAAGCTAGGTCTTAAGTAGCGCTTCGACCTTTCCAATAAGTTCGTCGAAATCGATGGGCTTCGTGAGCACCAAGGCAATCCCTGCGGGTACCGAATCGGTGTCGTGGGATTCATAATGGCCAGATACCAATATGAAGTGCCCGTTGAATCCGTGGTGACTGCAAAGTCGCTCGTAGAGCTCGGTGCCCTTCATGCCGGGCATACGGGCGTCTGAGACAACAATTCGATAGGAATTGTTCTTAAACAACTTGAGCGCTTCTTCAGCGTCACGGGCCATCTGAATTTTAATGCCGCGTTCAGCGAAGTAAATGTCCGCTAATTCCAAGATATCTGGCTCGTCGTCAATGTATAGCACTTGCGGCATGGGCCTATCTTCTCTTAGAGCTCACGTCCCTGCCAATATGTGGCCAGAACTTGTTTGTCGAAATGCGCCCGCACCTTTGTCTGACCTATAAGCTTCTTGAGCAAACCTTCAGGGTCTTTTTGGGCCCCCTGTGGCCCTTTAAGTACGACAAAATTAACTTCCTTGCCCGCCTCAAGACTGCCCGTCCGGTGATCCACACCGAGAATCTCGGCTCCAGCCAAAGTCGAGCGGTAGAGCGCTTTCACGAAGGTAGCCTGGCGACGTCCGAGGCGTCCGTGCTGCTGCACAAACGACCGCATGACATCCAGCATCGATAAGAACGGGCCGCCGCCGATATCACTGCCGAGTGCCCAGCGGATGCCTTGGCGTTCGATCTTGCGAAAATCGAACAGGCCTGAACCGAGCCCCTGCTCACGCAAGGGTGCGTTCGAAGTCGGACAGTGAACAAGTGCGGTTTTCGTGCTTTTGAGCAACTTCAGCTCACTCGGCTTCAAGTGAATGGCATGGCCCATGAGAGAGCGGCTGCCGAGCATTCCAGCTCGATGATAGATCTCCGTGTAGCTCTTCGCACTCTTGTAGGCAGGGAACTGTTTGTACAGTTCCATGACGTACTTAATCTCAGCGGGCGTCTCGGACAAGTGGGTCTGCTTGAAAATTTTGCGACGATTCGCCTCGAGCGCCGTCGTCCTCATGGTGTGCGGATCCGTGGCGATGGCGAAACGAGGTGTGAGCACGTAGCGGTGCTTGTACTTGCGCATGCCTCGGAAAGCGGACTTGATGGCTTCTTGACTCGTCTGCTGAAGTGACTTGGGTGACTGCATGGTCATGAGGACATTCCCGATGAGAATGTCGCCCTTCACTTCGCTCATGGCAAAATCGAGCGCGTGATCATGGACAGAGCTATAACAGGCCCCACCGAGAGTTCCTGCCTTACTCAAGCGCTGAAAGAATTTTTTGGCGTGGGCGCGGGCGTAGGATTTTGATGCGTACTTCGCTTCCGTGGGAAACGTGTATTTGTCTAGCCACTGCAAGAGCGAATCTTTAGGCATGAGGCGAACGTCGTCCTGCACCCAGTGGAAATGCATGTCGAAGAAGCCGGGAATGATGACGCCGTGACGGTATTCAAAAAGGTTCGAGCTGCCAAAATCTTCGACGTATTTTTCGCAGGCTTCCCGGTAGGGCAGGATTTCTTTGATGCGTGAAATGCCCTTAGAAGAGGTCTCAGACACCAGCACACCGTCCGCCCAAAAATCACAGCTCTTATCATCCTTGGGGTTAAGGATGGCCGCTCGATAAAAGGTTAATTTACGCGTAGCCACAACTGGAATTCCTTTTTACGGATGCCGCAGGGAGGGATTAAAGTCCTCACATGATAAGGTCATTTATTGTAACGATGTTGTCTCTCCTTGTCCTCTCCGACCTTCGTGCCGGAGTCGATCCCATTACAGATTTAACCCTGGACCGTATGGTCGTCCTCGAAGTGGATGCCACCATCAATCCTGCCGTGGCCAATTACCTGCAAACAGAGCTCACCCGCACCGCAGCTACCGACAGGAGCCTGTTTGTCATCAAGCTCAACACCCCTGGGGGCCTCGTCAGCACCACCAAGGACATCATCACGGCCATTGGAAAATCCACGCATCCCGTAGTGATCTGGGTCACGCCTGAGGGCGCCTCGGCGACGAGTGCCGGCGCCATCATCGCCAGCAGTGCCCATGGCCTTGTGATGAATCGCGGGACCAATATTGGAGCTGCCACTCCCGTGGGACTTGGTGAAGACATTAAAGAAGGCGACGGGCGCGCCAAAGCCATCAACGATCTCACCGCTCTCGTTCGCTCGCTGGCCACCACCCGCGGACGCAACGCTGAAGCCTTTGTCAGCATGGTCGCCACGGCCGCCTCCTTCACCGATGCAGATGCTGCCAAAAAAGGTATCACGGACGGAACAGTGACCTCTCTTGATGGCATCCGTGCCCTCTATCAAGACAAGACGGTGTCCATTCAAGGACAAAAGCGCTTGCTCAAATTTGCACCGATCGTTGAAACTGAAATCCGCGAGATGGATGCGGGTCAGCAGCTGCTGAATGTTTTTGCGAATCCGTCCACTGCTTACATCCTGTTCATCCTCGGCGCGGCTTTGTTGTACTTCGAGTTTCAAGCGCCCGGTGGCTTTATCGCCGGTGGCATCGGAGTGCTCTGCTTACTCATGGCCGGCATCGCGTTCCAAGTTCTTCCGCTCAACTTCGGTGCCATGGCCTTGCTCGTCGCAGGTGTGGTGCTACTGGTTTTAGAAATTTACATTACCAGCTATGGACTCCTGGCCCTAGCAGGCCTGGGGTGTCTTACCGCCGGCTCACTCTTTCTTTACCGCCATGAAGACGGCTGGATGACGGTGCAATATTCGGTGATTGTGTCTACCCTGGGCGGCATCGCTGTCTCTCTCGGTGTGATTGCTTGGTTTCTGGCCCGTCATCGCACCGACAAGCAGCGCTTTTTTGATCACTCCCAACAAGAGGGTGAAGTCATTCGCGCCTTGGGCCCAGAGGGAACGACCTACATTTATCAAGTTCGTGTCGGTGGCGTTATCTGGAAAGCTCGCAGTGCCGTTGAATTGTCCGTTGGCGATCGAGTGAAAGCCGGACAACAACAAGGCGACGGATTTTTAATCGAAGTTACAAAGTTATAAACAAGGGAGCACCTATGGAATTCGTTGGCTATTTGCCGTTTGTCTTCATCATCGGAGGTATTCTATTCAGCACTTTTAAAATTCTGAATGAATACGAACGCGGCGTGATCTTCCGTCTTGGTAAATACAACGGAACGCGCGGTCCTGGTTTGATCATCCTGGTCCCGGGTCTCGAAAAAATGGTAAAAGTTGATCTGCGTCTCGTTACGATGGACGTTCCGGCACAAGACATTATCACGAAAGACAACGTGACTTTGAAAGTGAACGCCGTGGTTTACTTCCGCGTGTCTGACCCGTCGAAAGCGATCATCAGCGTAGAGAACTTCTACCATGCCACCGCACAAATCTCTCAGACGACTTTGCGTTCTGTGATCGGTCAGTACGAACTCGACGAAATGCTCGCTCAACGAGACAAGATCAATGGCCGCCTCCAAGAGATCCTCGATGATTTGACTGAGCCCTGGGGTATCAAGGTCACGAACGTTGAAGTGAAGGCCATCGACCTGCCACTCGAAATGCAACGTGCGATGGCAAAACAAGCTGAAGCTGAGCGTGAGAAGCGCGCCAAGATCATCTCCGCTGAGGGTGAATTGATGGCATCGCAGAAGCTTTCGGAAGCGGCCGCTGTCTTGGGATCACAGAAAGAAGGTATCACCCTTCGTTATCTGGAAACTATGCGCGAGATCGCAGGTAACGGTGGGAACACCACGACTTTCTTCCCGTTCCCGGTTGATATTCTTACGAAGTTGATGAAGTAGTTCTAAAAGAAAAAGGCTCCCGAGGGAGCCTCGTTTTGCGTTAAGGGCCCCTCTGGGGCCCTATTTTATTACCACTTTGGTGAGCCGAGCTGCTTGTACTGCTTTTCGACCTTATCGAGCGACTTGTGCTCATTTTGAATCACATCAGCTTTTGATGGTTCAACTGAAGCCGGTGCACGACTTGCTGATCCCTTATAAACCACGCCATCTTTCTTAACTTCTTGTTTGATCCCTTCGCGGATCGCCTGATTGAACAGACCTGCATCCGTCTTCGCCAAAGCGGCAGTGGCGCAGAACAAAGCGAACATAAATGACATGAATTTCATAAAAGGCCTCCTGCCAGACTTATCGGCAGGAGGTCCCAATACTTGAGCTTTTTTAGCGGACGACGGTACGTTTACTTGAATTCAGTTCTTTCTTACGGATACGGATGCTTTTTGGGGTTACTTCTACCCACTCATCTTCATCGATCCAGTCCAAGGCCCATTCGAGAGTACGGTGTGGAGTGGGTGGAAGAATGATGTTTTCGTCTTTGCCGGCGGTACGAACTGACGTCAAATGCTTCTCGCGGCAAACGTTGAGGTTCAAATCGTTCGGGCGAGTGTGCTCACCGACAACCATCCCTTCGTACACTTCTTCCGTCGGCTTCACGAACTGCTTACCAGAAGCGAGCAAGTTGAAGAGAGCGTAAGGCGTCGTTTTACCAGCACGGTCAGAAACCAAGGCACCGTTAATACGGCCGAGCATTTTTCCAACGTGGGGACGGTATCCGAGGAAGTATGACGACATGAGGCCCTGGCCCTTAGTGTCGGTCAAGAAGACTGAACGGTAGCCGATCAAGCCACGTGATGGAATTTCGAACTCCATACGCGTACGACCGTCACCGTAGTTCATCATGTTTGCCATCATACCTTTGCGAACCGCAAGCTTCTCTGTGATCACGCCAGTAGATTCGTTTGGAACGTCGAGCACCAAACGCTCATAGGGTTCTTCCAGCTTGCCATCAACTTCGCGCATGATGACCTGTGGACGAGCGATCATGAGCTCGAAACCTTGGCGACGAATCTCTTCGAACACCACGGCGATTTGCAATTCACCACGGGCTTTCATGGTGAACACTTTTGGATCTTCTGTAGGAGAGAATTTCAAAGACACGTTCGTACGAACAGCGGCCAAGAGGAATTCTTCCAAGCGACGGCTGGTGAGGTATTCACCTTCGCGGCCCGACATCGGAGAGGTCGAAACGGAAACCTGCACGGAAACCGTAGGTGGTTCGACTTCAATACGAGGCAAGGCTTCTGGGTTTTGTGGATCAGTGATGGTGTCACCGATGTCGCCCGTTTCAAAACCAGAGATGATGACGATTTCGCCCGCTTCTGCAGTTTCTACAGAAGACATGCCGAGACCGTCGAAGATTTGCACGCCTGTGATCTTAAACGCTTTAGGCTTAGTGCCTTCACGACCAACCCACATCGCCTGCTTCGTATTATGAATTACACCGCGCTGAATACGACCGACCATCAAAGCACCGAGGTAGTTTGAGTAGCTCAAGTTGGTCACCAGCAATTGCAGTGGGCCGTTCTTGTCGAAGGTCGTTTCAGGGTAGTAATCGCTAGTGAAGAAGTCCAAGAGTGGCTTCATGTCACCTTCGCGACGGTTCTTATCTTTAGAGGCGTAACCGTTACGGCCTGAGCCGTAGTAGAACGGGATATCAAGATCGACGTCTTTATCGATTTGCGCCACGATCTCGAGGAGAAGATCTTCAACTTCGCCACGGACTTCATCGATTCGCTCATCTTGGCGATCGACTTTATTGATGAACACGCCGATTTTGATTCCGCGCTCGAGCGCCTTGGTCAAAACGAAACGAGTCTGTGGCAATGGACCTTCTGAGGCATCCACCAACAAGAGAACACCATCGACCATCATCAAAGAACGCTCTACTTCACCACCGAAATCGGCGTGACCAGGAGTATCCAAGAGATTGATTTTGGTTTCGTTCCAACGGAACGCACAGTTTTTCGCACGAATCGTAATCCCGCGTTCTTTTTCAAGCTCGCCTGAGTCCATCATGCGTTCAGTCGTCTGCTCGTGGGCAGAGAAAAGACCTGATTGTTTGAGTAGTTCGTCGACAAGCGTGGTTTTGCCATGGTCGACGTGGGCCACCACGGCGATATTCTTGAGCTTCATTCGGGATTTTCCTTTGATTGATTCGGGCCCAATATAACTTAAGGCACGACAGGAGGCAAAAGCTTTTCCTGTGAGAGTATGGCCAAGGCGACACGGACCCCATCCACCGCCGCCGACGTGATTCCCCCAGCATAGCCCGCCCCTTCTCCACAGGGATAAAGCCCTTTATGGGAGGTGGACTGATAAAGCTGACGGTCGCGAAGGATGGTCAACGGTGATGAGGTGCGGGTTTCGGGGGCCATCAGCAGCGCATCTTCATGGGTAAACCCCGGCAGGGCCTTCTCAAACTGCGCTAAACCCTCTTTCAGGTGGGTCATAAGCTTTTCAGGAAAAATATCGGCCATATCGGCCTTAAAAATATGCGATGGGCAGGAAGTTTTAGGCAAGGGTTTGCCATCGACCTTCCCTTTCAAAAACTCCCGCACGGTCATCGCAGGGATCTCGCGCCCAGTGGCATGTTTCTGTGATGTTTTTAAGGCCGTTTGTTCAATCGCATGTTGGTAGCGCATACCGGCCAGTAGATCCTTTTCCGGCAGCTCCGCACTTTTCACTGAAACCACCAGGGCCGCGTTGGACCATGGCGAGTTGCGCGCGAAGTTCGACATGCCATTCACGACGAGTCCATTTTCTTCCGTACCCGATGAAAGCACGTAGCCCCCCGGGCACATGCAGAAACTATACACGCCCACATCAGCGGTGTGATCGTGCCAGCTCAAACGGTAGCGTGCGGCACCAAGCTCCGGGGATTCGCACCACTGGCCGTGCTGAATTTTATCAATGTGGCGACGTGAGTGCTCGATGCGCACACCGACGGCAAAATCTTTTTGCTTCATCTCCACGCCGGCTTCCATCAAGTGCGTGTAGATCTCTTGCGCCGAGTGACCCGCGGCTAAGACGACGTGGTCACTATAAAGCTTTTCACCACTCCCTAGCTCAACTCCCACAACTTGTTTGCCTTCGTAGAGTAACGACTTCACGTGGGTGTTGTGGCGAACTTCTGTGCCGCGTGCCTGCAGCCAGCCGCTCACGTGCGTAATGATTTGGCGGATTTTATTCGACCCCAAATGGGGATTAGAAATATACGAAACTTCCGCGGGCGCACCGAACTCAACGAGCTTGTGCATGACATAGGGAATGTGCGCTGACTTCACGCGGGTGATGAGTTTACCGTCAGAATAAAGCCCTGCTCCGCCTTCACCGTAACAGACGTTGGTGTCCGGATCGAGCTGTCCGTAACGCCAGAACTTGGCGATCTTGAGCATGCGTTTATCCGCTGACTCTCCACGCTCAATGATGACGGAAGGAATGCCGTGCTCGGCCAGCATGACGGCGCAGAATAATCCCGCTGGACCTGCGCCGATGATGATGGGTTTAGTTTTCAGCGGACCGAAATTTTGGAAAGGCTCAACTTGTGCGTAGGCATCGTCTTTTCCTACCAGGGCATCCACTGTGTAGTGAAAAAGCGGCACACGTCCACGTGGCGCACCTCGAGCGTCAAGGCTCTTGGAGACGACGCGGTATTCGCGCACTTCGGGCAAGAGCTTGCGGACGTGGGTGTCCACATCTTGTTGAAAAGAAAGAGTAAAGCTCAGCGTCTTAGGCATGCCCCTTTATGGCCCTCTTCACCGATTCCGTCTATACTCCATGGAATTGCTACAGGGGATTTATGCGCTTAGGGATGCTGATTATTGGGACGGAGCTTCTGCAAGGGAAAATCACCGATGCCAACACGGTCTGGCTCGCCCAATTCTTGCGCCCTTGGAACTTGCGCCTGCAACTTACTCTCACTGTTTCCGATGACCAGACCGACATCCAGGCCGCCTTGCAGATGCTGTACGAGCGCTGTGATGTGGTGGTGTGCTCCGGAGGTCTCGGGCCAACGGCAGACGACATCACCAAGGAATGTCTCGCGCGATTCTTTGCCAGAAAAGTCGTCGCTCAAGCGAGTGCCCGCCTTGTGGCCGAGGCCAACTATGCACGTTTCCATCGTACTCTCGCGGCCGATCACGGCTACGGATACTTGCCCGAAGATTTCCTGGCCTTGAGTAATCCCAGTGGTTTTGCTCCCGGCTTCTGGTTCACAGATTCGAAGCGCGCACTCATGGCTGCGCCGGGCGTTCCGAAAGAATTTCGCGACATGCTGACCGAACATTTCCCGAAGCTCGTCGCGCCCCTGTTGAAGCTTCCGGGAGAAATGAGCTTGCTCAATTTCCGCACGCGCGGTGTCCCCGAGGAAAAAATCTTCAACGAGCTCGCACCAGGTCTCTGGGACGAACTCGCCGCTCACGGCAGTGTCAGCTCCCTTCCCCATGTGCTCGGTGTGGACATCGGCGTGACTCTCGTGGGTGACGTAAAAAATAAAACCGCAGGCGTGCAGAAGATCATGCACCAGTCCCCCGTCGCACCTCATGTTTGGCACGAAGGTTTTGAGAGCTTAGAAGAATTAATTGTGCTGCGGGCCCGTGAGAGGAAACTCACCTTCGGTTTTGCGGAGTCTTGCACCGGCGGACTCTGCTCTCATCGCATGACGAATGTTTCGGGCGCCTCAAGCGTGTTCTGGGGATCAGTCGTGAGCTACGACAACAGTGTGAAGAAAAATCTCCTTCACGTGGCACCAGATACACTCACAAAGCATGGTGCCGTCAGTGAAGCGACGGCGAAAGAGATGGCGCAAGGGGCGCGGGCTGCTCTCGGCGTGACAATTGCGATTTCACTGACAGGAATTGCGGGCCCGCTTGGTGGAACTGCTGAGAAACCAGTAGGAACTGTTTGGGTGGGGGTCGCAAGTGCGACAGGAGTGAAGGCTTTGCGGTTTGAATACAAAGGCGATCGCGAAACACTCAAACTGAGATTTTCGCAAATCGCCCTTTATACTTTGCTCGACGAATTAAAAAAATAGTCTAGTTACAGGCGTCCAGAGGAACCGGCTGACCAGCGGCGGCGGCTTCTGCTGCAGCAGGATTCCTCTTGATGCAATCCTCGGCTTTCTTTTGGATCTCTGCCCACTTTTGCTCGTCCATCGTCTTCATGTATTTGCGCGTGATCTCCGCTTGCTTGGCGTCGATCTGACCCGAAGCCTCCATCTGCTTCAACATAGGCTCGATGTCCTGTGGAGAAACAGACTGCGCCAGGACACTCAATGAAGTTAAAGCGATCACCAACAATAAAAGCATTTTCATAAAAGCCCCTCGTTTAAACATTATCATACGGCCAGTTCATGACTCGACCAAACGTATCGGACAATTCGCGTGTAAACATGATGATTAACCGACTTCTTTTGTTGGCGTAAATAATGAGAGGATATCTGGCTGTAAGCAAGATTACAGCCAGTTAGACTGGCTCCCTTCCGCAGGTTGCCGAATAGGGGGAAAATCTTGCTAAGGGGTCTAAAGGATTAAAATTTCTCACCCCATTACGCCGATAAACCAGTGAGGAGAATTGTGCGGACCATGAAGGGACGAAACACATTTTCGGTGATCTTGCTTATGGGTGCCCTGCTGGCACTGACGGCGGCTTGCGTCCCTCAAACAGCTCCCCCTCGCGCGGCTTTCGTGGCCGACGAACAGACACCAACAACTTCTGGCAGTAACGGTGGCACCACCGACAGCGAAATTCTTGCAGGCTTCAGCGGCGAGAATCGAAACTTCATCGATAAGGCAGGCGCGCGAACCTTTGATGTGCAAAACCTCGACATCACTGGTGTAGATTCCTTCACCGTTTGGGGTGAAACAGTTCAAGCGACCATCAATGCGCTTCCTGTAGAGACGAAAGTTTGTTTGATGACGGAATTTAAAAATACCAACCCGTCCCGCATCCTCGTGTTGTCGGCCGTTCGTCGTCGCCAGATTCTTACGACTCAAGTCACTGCCACTGGCACCATCTCCACGGTGGCCTACAGCTGGCTGGTACTCCCCGGCGATATGCAGCGAAATGAAACGGACTGCTTAACGACCGGACTGATCAATGCGAAGAACCAGATCTTCGGCGCAACCGCGACGCTTAAATTCAGCCTGCAAGACATCTGCTCTGACTGCACGAACTCGCCGCAGTCGGAAGGGCTCCGTGCGCACTTCGATTCTGGCAGCGCTTTGAACGACGTGAACATCGCGGGCCTCAAGCTTAAAATTCAAGTGGGCACCACAACCACTAACCCAGGACAGACGTGCTCGTCGAACTCGGCCTGCGCGGGCATCGGCTTCAACTGCTGTCTCGAGGGTCAGTGTGTGAACGATGGGGCCGTGAAAAACGGTATCGATACTTCAACGCCGGCGTTCATCGCTGCTTGGGAAGACTACCAGAACAATCCAACCCGCTTTAAGATCTACCCGCAGTTCTTCTACGTCTGTCCGACGACCATTCCGACCGTGCCGGGCGACGACGATGCCACAGACCCGGAGTTTGCGTCTCGCAAGCGCCTCAACGAAATGCAGGATCTTTTCCAGTGTCTGAATCCGCAGTTCGACGAGATCGGCTACTGTGCCTACAAGGTGCCGAACGCCTCGACGCTGATTCAAAGCACGAACCCGGCGGATAAAAACTTCACCGTCCCGTTCGATGACAACAACTTCCGCTGGGCCAACGGGCTCCTCAATTCGAACAGCATCTACTCCATTCGCTACGGTGAACAGGTGCTTTACCAAGAAGGTCTGACGGGCTTTGATGCTCCCAGTGTCCTCGGTAGCTACTCATTCGCTAGTGGAGGCAACGGAACCCTAAGTGCCGCGCAAACCGTTAACGTCAGCAAGATCCTTCCTTCGAATGCTTTAGATGACACTCTTATCATTAAATATAAGGTCGACGCGACCTGCCTGAAACTAAGCTCACTCTTGGCCCGTTGTTCAAAAACCTACGTGCAAGGACGCGCCTCAACCACACCTCGTCCTGCCGACCATTCTAACAGCAGCTCATTTGCGCTGCCGGATTACGCGAACCTCGTGGACTACCTTCCCATCGTGAAGGTCGGTGACACCCCCGTCGCCAGTGGCGCTGGCTCATGGCAAGTCGTCGGTCAAAACATCAACTTCTCTCCGGCACCGACCACGAATCAAACCGTCCAGATCACGTACTACGTCACCCCTGATGTAGGAATCGACCTCGACGTGCTGACCACTGGTCGCAGAACGGCACAAACTCGCGTGAACGAGCTCTGCGGCTGCGGTGTGATCGGAACGACAAACTGTAACTTGGCGCCCGTGACACAATCCAACGCCGGCGTGACCACAACGACAGACTACAGCTGCGTGTACCCACCGCCGCCTCTGCCAGAACCACCTCTGCAGCAAGTAGTCTTCGTCTCAGGCAAGACGGTTCCTTATCGCTACTTCGATATCAATGGGGCCGTCTGGGATAACGACAGCGGTGCCAACGCTCCAGCGCAAGAGGGCCTACCGTTCAGCTACACCAACGGCAACAGGCTCCTGCCGAACAACGTCACGAGCTACGTGGGCATGAACGAGATCTACGGTTCGTTCAACAAGCAAGGCTCAGCGGCGAAGCCTCCTCGCATGGTGCAGGTCAAGAAAGGCACGAACTACGATATCTTTGTTGATAGCGGCGCGTTCGCGAGCTGTGAAAACTGCGGCAATGACCCCTACTCACCTATCTTAAAACTCTTCCCGAGCACATTTGCCACTCGTGGCGGCGGTTACGTCCCCGACCTCTACAACACCACACGCAGTTCAACCACGGCGACCTACCGTGCCGACGATCTCTTGTTCGGCCGTTCGTGCTTCGTGCCGACGACGATGCTCGCCTGGTCTCACGCCGCTAACACAAACGTGAAAACTCAACGTCAGCGCCGTCTCGCGGCTCAACACTTCATGTTCGCTAACGGCTACCAGCGCGACTGGTACGGCTTTGATTATGGTTCTCTTATTGGATCCTTCGACGGCGTGAACTGGTTCTCGATCGGTAACTCGCGACGGGTTAAAGCCGCTGGCACTCGCCTGCTCCTCGCCGTCAACGGCTACTTCGGAGATCAGACCATCGACAACAACTTCAAGGTTGTGGTGAGCGAGACTGTCGCCGCCGTGAATTCGGGATCGAACGTGATCCACGACACGATGAGTGACGGTGCTGAATGCCAGAAGAATCACTTCTGCAGCAACGACGACGACTGCGTCGCTCAGCTTGGCTACGACTACACCTGCCAGAACGTAGCGACGATCAATACCCCATGGCCGACCTTCGACTCCGCAGGAAACGAGAACTCGGGCTCTGAAACGCGCTCTCTGATCTCTCTCCTTGGAGGCGCCAACGGACAAACACGTCGCTGTGTCTATCGCGGTCGCGGGGCCCCGTGTGAAGCCAACCTCAACAATCTCACGGCGACCTACAACGGCACCGATGCTGTGGGCTTCGCTGCCTGCTCACCGAACCACTACTGTGCGCAAGTAGACGGAACGGCGCGCTTCAATACATCCATCGCACGCTTCGCGAGTTCTCCAAGTTCGCAGAACTTACTCGGAACCCTAGGCACGAAAGACACGATCGGACTCGGTGCTCGCTACATCGGTCGTCCGCTTGATTACTTCGGAACCAAGACTGCCGCCAGTGTGAACTCGACCGCCTGGGGACTGACGAGCAGCTTCACGCTCCGTGAACACTTCAAACTCGGGACCGGAACATCGTCTGTGAACGTCGACGGCCTCTGCCTGCCAGGCCGTGACGTCGCAGGCTCGACGACCTTTGCTGATGCCCACTCCCGCGTCCCACCAACTTCGGACAAAGAATCCGCTGATCGCATGTTCGGCGTCGGCACCACTGGCAAAGTCACCACATTGGCCCCGACGAATTCTAAGTTTCTCGGCATGTGTCCTGCCGTAGTCGATGGTCAGTTTGCTCACCATAATCCAGCCGCTAACATCACCGACCCGACCTATATGAATGAGGCCATCCGCCAGAACATTTCCACGTCTCTCTTGGACATGACGGAATACGCCGGTCTAAATATATTCAACACCAATGCGGGGTCGCCCGCCACGGCCGTCGGCTACCAACGGAACGCCTGTTTGCGTGCCGCCGGCGCTTCATGCTTCAGTGACATGGAATGTGGCCCGAGCACGTTTGTCGCCACCAAGATGAAGTCACTGGCGAGCTTCGGCAACTTCGCAACAAACTTAGCGGAACAGGCGCACTGGAAAGAAGAACTGGTGTGCGGTAACCCCGAACCATCCAAGCTCTTCGACAATTCGTTCAACACATCTTTTGACGTGAAACAAAATCATTGTTGCCGCGAGATTGGTAAAACCATGAAAGTGTTCACCCAATTCGACGGGAACACGAGCTTTTCAAATTGTAGCTTTAACACGACACCGAACCCGGACGTTTACACTTCAGAGCCTACGATTGCAGGAGTAAACATTCCTGTGAATTCGGCCCAACGTAACATCCGCAACAACATCCTCAGTGATGTCGTAACATGTAATCCGCCAGAGGCAGGGAAATTGCCGGCGCTGATGGCACCGTCCGAACGCGCCGTCACCTCAGAAGGCATGGCACTCTCTCGTATCCTCCAGCAGTACGACACGCTCGATACCATGAACCAGCGCATGTGCTGCACCGGTCATTGGGTCCGAAGCTTTGCAACTGAAAACGGCGGCGGCCACAAGTGGGGCCAGGGCCGCACACAAAACGTCGATAAGAGTATCTTCGGATCTTGGAACTGGTACTTCGATGGCAAGTTCCAACCGGGCGTTTTGGACGAAGCTGAAAACATGGCGTGCTCAGCTGATAACTTCGGCACCCTCGCCTGCGAGATTCGCTCTCTCACAGAGGCACAATCGAAGACATACCTGAGCTGGATTTCGCTCTACGAACTGGTGGGTATCCCGCAGGTGATGATCACGATCCCGAACGCCGCCAACGGGCTCGAGCGCCTCGTCGACGACAACGGTTCGACCCCCGCTGGCCTCCAGGGCAGCCTTGAAGGTCAGGGCCGTCCCCTTAGAAAGACGCTCAAGGAACCGATGATCGCCGATGTGCTCCTGGATGAGTCCAATGCTGCTTCCGAAGGCTACATCTCGGCTGCGAGCTATAACAAACTCGACATCGGTTCCGGGAAGTTGAAGAAGGTCTTCTCTGAAAACGAATTCAACTGCTGTGTTCCAGCAGGTGGAAGCGTTCCACAGAACGCCAACTCAAACATGTGCTGCACAGGTACGTTAACCGACCAATCCGCCGACGCTCCCGGTGAAGCTCGCTGCTGCCTCGAGGACTTCTCGGATGTCACAGTATACCTCAACCGCTACGTTTCCTCTGAAGGTCGCGGTCTCCCCGCGGCGATGTACGACACCAAGACGGGTTTCATCAAAGACCCTGCACAGGTCTTTGCCATCGCCCAAGCGAAGAAACTTTGCTGCTCTGGTAACATCATTCAAGGCCGCGTAGTCAGTGATCTCTTCATTCCGCTGCAAGGGGGCAACCGCCTTCCTCAGGGTAAATCACGTCGCTTTGCCTACCGCAGTGATGCAATCGACAACAACGATGAAACGGGTGCGATCGGTGATGTTTACGATGCGGGCTTCCGCTGGAACACCCACTTCTACTGCGCTCCGGCAGAATAAATCTTTAGCGCGTGAGCAGAAAGACCAACAGGACCGCTAACGCCAGTCGGTAGCCGGTAAACCATCCGAGGTGGATGCGCACAATCAGTTTCATGAAGAAATGAATGGTAGCGTAGCCGATGACGAAAGAAACACTCATTCCCACGATCAGCGGCATCAGCGATTGCTGACCCGACTCTAAGCTCCGCATGAGATCCGGAATCTCCACAATCACGCCGGCGATGATGATGGGAAGTGAAAGTAGAAATGAAAACGCACCCGCTTGCGAGCGCCCCACTCCGCTCATGTAAGCAGCAGTCAGCGTAACCCCTGAGCGACTGACACCTGGAAAAATCGCCAGCGCTTGCGCAAGTCCGATGAGCACCGCCGTCTTCCAACTCTCCGGTCGAGAAAAATAATTCTCAGAGATACCGTTCTCTCTCTCTCGACGGTTTTGCCCTACATCGGCGACCCACAGCAAAACACCAAAAAAAGCTTGGTTGAAAGCAATGAACCAAGGACTACGGGCATGTTCAGAAAATGGCTTCAAGATAAGAATCAACACAACAGATGCAGCCGTCGCGAGAATGAAATGCCGCAAGAAGACGAGTTCCGGATCATGGCCCGTCGGGTTCTTAAGAGCGGGAATCAAATTCCTCACCATCGCGTAGATTCGTTCTCTAAAATAGACCGTCACAGCAAGCGCTGTTCCCAAGTGCATACAGAGATCAAACACCACCCCGGGATCGGCGATAGTCATGAAGTACGGCATGAGCGCCAGGTGGCCACTCGAGCTGACGGGTAAGAACTCGGAGACACCTTGGATTATCCCGTAGAGTACGGCAGTTAAAAGATCCATCACGGCTTCTTTTTCGTATTTCGTGGTGGTGTAACTGGAACCGGTACAGGCAATGGCTCGGGAGCAAAGAAGGCTCCGTCGCTCAGTTCCACTCGCCCACGCACTTCGGCGACTTTCAGGCGTAGTTTTTCAAGCACGGCACTTTTCTCAGGGGCGAGAGATTTATTTTTTTCCAGGCGAGCCAACACTTCTGCAAGATTTTGGATCGACTTGAGCAAGGCGATTTTATTACCATCTTCTGCCGGTAACGCCACGACTGCCGTCGCCGCTTCAAAGAAAAACCCGTAGAGGCCCTCGATCTGCCCTTCTTCCCATGAGTTTCCACTTGCCACGCTTGCAACCACATCAATGACTTTCGGTGCGCCTTCCACAGGCTCATTAGGAGAAAGTTCCCAAGCCGAATGGGGCCATAGTTCACTCCGCACTAATCGGCTGGCCCTATTCCATTCTGCGGAAGACGCGTAGCTCACGCGGAACACACGCCCCTGTCCAAAGACAAGAGGTACCATCAACTCGAAAGGTTTCACGCCGGGATTCTCATAGACCAGTACGGTGTGTTTTCCGAAACGAGAAAGCACCCAGCTCCCTGTTTCGTCAGCTTTGAAAAGACTCACGATCGCCCGACGGAACTCCATCGGTCCTTTAAGAAGAGGTCCGTACGACAATGCATGGTCCAGGATCGTTTCAGGAGTCATGGCAAAAACCACTTTCAGTAATTCTTGAAGTTCGGTCTGGAGTTTGAGGCGATCCTGAGCACTCGGGTTGTATTGGATCACCGACCCGGTCTGTACTTTATCCGACTGCGCATAGGCCCAGAGATTAGGAAAACTCTCTTGCAAGGGCGGGTTGTGCGCGAGTGCTAAATTCAGAAGAGCAGGCCATGAAAAGGTCTTCTCTAGCATCAACGGTACTGTTGTGCCGCCTTGATGATAGAACACGAGACTCGGAACTAGGCTGCGCGACTTGCCATCTTGTGACCATGAAAAACGAGGAAGTAATTTCCAATTCTGCGTAGGAAGTTCAAAGCGTGCACCGAACCAAGCGGAAGAGTGAGTGACCACAGGGCTTGCTTCACCTTCAGCGGCCTGGACTTTCTTAGCACGCAGGTTTGTTTCACTCAGAGCGATCGGAACCGGCATCTCAAGACCGCTGAACATCGGGGATATCAACATGCTTGCCACGAGCAGCGGAAAGAAGAGCAGCCAGAGGATGAGGATGACGCCCTTTGAAGGTGAGTACAAGTGAGTAAAAGACAACATTTCCTGGAGTGATCGTCGTGAGAAGAGTGTGGGCAGATCGGCGATGAGCGTCGCGCGAAGAGACCAACCGAGAACCTCACGAATCACGCCCCCGGCCCGCTTCCAGAGAACATTGCCGTAGGCGCGGACACCACCCATCCATGACCCGACAGTAACGCCAAAGAGAAGAGTGCCCAGCAACCGCAGGGTAAGGAAGAGGCTCGCCAAATGACTCAGGTTAAGTTTATCTTCGGCATCACTGATGATGCCTAAAAACTCTTTCATCAAGCGGTTGTAGTCTTCCGCAAAACCTAGCTCTGTAATTTGAGATTCGATAAACGGAAGCACGTGCTCTTGCAATGTCTGCGGCAAAAGGGCATTGAACTCCCGGAACTCATCGAAAGGTGAGAGTATCTGCCAAAGCGAGATCGCGATCATGGCATCGAACAATGTTCCCATCGCACGCGTGAGCATGTTGGCGGAGCGAGTGCGACCACCGCCGATCGCAACAGCATTAATCTTTTTACGAGGCTTATTACGAACCTGCTCGAGGCGCTTTTGGAGCTTGTCTTGAGGAGAGATAATTTTCGGCTCTGGAGTGGCCTCTTCTTCTGGGGGGGCTTCTTCTGATGCGTCTTCTGCTGCCTCCTCAACCTCTTCCTCTACTTCAATTTCTGCCTCAATCGCGCGCAGAGTGATTTTAAGCTCACCCAACATCAACTCATCATCAGCTTTCAGAATGACGGGTTTTCCTTTCGTCAGCGAATGATCACCGAGCGCGGTTCCTGTCTTGCTTCCCAGATCCTGAATCGTAACGATGTCATCTTTTAAAGTGAAAGCCGCGTGATGAGGAGCAAGGGAAGGCTCCTCAATAACAATGTCCCCGGTCTCAGAACCCACGCTCAGCGTAGACTCAAGAGCGTAACGAGGTGAATCTTCTATGTCTGTGAATTCAAGAAAGTAGGTTCTAACTATACGTTTTGAGGACTGGTTAGACGCATTTTTGCCACCTTTTGTAGGCAGCCGTAAGAGCTGGAATAGGCTTTTAAAGTTCATCCATGAGCTTCTTGAAAGTACTTAAAATCATTAACTTTTATTCTATCCTCTTTTCAAATCTTGCCAAGCCTCAGGCCATTCCGACTGCATTGCTTAGGTACTCCCACCCCACCGGCCTTAAAATAGAGTCTGGAACAGCTTATTTAAATGATTCTCGAGAGTTGTCCGATAAGTCATTTAAACCGATCTGCTTAAACGAAGGACCTTGTATGTATCAGAACCGCTTCACACGCATTCTCTCGGTGGTCATCGCCGTACAAATGGCGCTTCCACCATTTGTGTATGCGCAAAATACCCCACAACCTCAGCGTGGCGGGATGGAAACGGCCGCAGCGATCTTACAGGGTACGAGTTCGATCTTCAGTAACATTACGCAAGCGATGCAACAGCAAGCCGCCATGCTTGCAGCGCAAAACCAAGCGAACGCACTCAAAGCTGAAATGAATCCTCAGAACTGCGGAACTGTTTCGCAACCTGTGGCGTGTGTGAGTGAGATCTTCCCACAATGTCAGATCCTGAACACATTCCCTAACCTCGTAGAGCCAAGCGAGTGTACTGATGGCGTCGACGGTTCATCCCCGAACGCTGCTGCGCAGGCCGGTGTGGCGGCAGGTTACTACGCGCACTTCTCTTTGATGGAAAACGAGTACAAACTCAAGGGCCTCGAATCGAACAATACTTCTAACGTGGGTCTTGGTTGCTTGAATGCTAAAGCTGACGAGTTGCAACGCAAGCTCAAACTGCGTGAAGACGAAATCGACAACCTCATTAATAAAATGCAGAAAGAGCAAGACGCTTTCAAGGCACAGGCCGAAAAGGAACGCAACACCATCGACGAAACGATGGCGCTCCTCGAAGGTGGCAACTACAAATCAGATCGCGGCAAGGCCGTGCTAGAGCAAAACACCGTTCGCTTCGAAAACGCGTTCAAAAACAACGCGGCTTGCGCAGCGGTGCTCGACAACGAAGCCTTTAAGAGTAACGGTAACCGTGCCGGCTTCAAGGGCATTGAAGCGGCGCTTGGTGTGATCGCCAATCGGAAAGAAACGAGCGGCACGAGCTTCAGCGCCATGGAGTTCAACAACAACACCGCTGAGCGCATCGAAGCTGACGTACGCAAGATCGCGAGTTTTGCCGCACGCGAAATCCAGTCGAGGGGCGACAGCGTCTTGACCCAAGGATTCCGAGGCCTCCCTTCGAACTACGGTTTAGCGACGGCCCCCTCATTCACCGCTGCACTCCTCGAGCAAACAAAAGCCGCCGAGCTCGATAAAGCTGACATCCTCAAGCAAACCGAAGGCGTCGTCGACAACAGAAGCCAAAGCCTCTTGAGCGAACTCGAAAACGACAACGTCGACTTCGAGTTCGTCTTGAACAACTGGGAGCGCGGCGAGAAGAACGCCTGTCTCAATCGCTCGAGCAACATTGCCAGCATCATGAACGACGGTCTGAACATCATCGATCCAAACGGGTCAGACGATGCCAATAGGTTCAGCGACAACGCGTACCGGACCTTCATCAAGAGCACCCTAGGCCGCTCGGACATCTCCATCGAAAAGAAGATGGAGTTGATTGCTGCCGAAGAAAAACGCAACGGCAACTCGCGCTTCATCGTCGACACCCAGACTTCGTCGTCGGACGGCGAAACGACGATCAAAACTAGCAAGAAAAGCTCACCGGCAAACTTCATTCAACGCCACGTGGAAAACTGTAAGCAGCAGTTCGAACAGAACACCAATAGCAAAGGCGTCACGAGCCGCCAGCTCATCACACAAATCCGCAAAGTTCGCAGCGACATGATGACCTACCGGAGGACCCTCGCAGGCAAAGTCCAGAAGGCTTTGGTGGATCGCGTCCTAAATTGCCAAGACTCCGGTACCGCCAACGCGGTAGGGGTCGCGACTTGTTCATCACGCGACCTCTCCACCGGAAGTCCGAACTTCTGCGTGAAACGTGCAAACGCATGTGCGACCAACATGCGCCAGTGTTTGACCGCTGCGGAAAACGAAGTCAAGAAAGTCACGGCCGTGCGTGACACCGCCGTCGCCCAATATAAGGGCAACATGGCACGCCACGAAGAAAACCTTCGTAAGATGTATCTCTTGACTGAGAACATCACCTCTCTCGACGGGTTGAACATCGCCGCGAGCCTCAAGCAAGGCCTCGTCTTACCCACCAATCTTAAATTCCACATCGACCAAGACAAGCGTAAATTCGCGAAGGGTCTCGAGGCCATGGAAATCCAGGACCCCGACGAATACTTCAACTTGATGAAGCAAAACCTCACGGCGCTCAAAGTAGAAGTCGCGAAGCAGAACCGCCTCGTGATGAACGGACTTCCTGGTGCACAAGGCGCGCAGAAAGGCGTCCTGGGCCACATCGAGAACATCAAGAACAACATGCGAGAAGTGATTCAGAGTCTCGGCGAATACAAGAATAAATGTCAGCAGTCCTACATGGCCTACAATCGTGGTGTGCAGCAGGCTCAGCAACAAGCGGCGGAAGCCAATGCTAAGAAGCAGGAAGAACTCAGCCGCGTGTGCAACCGCTTCAATACACTCCGCCAGTCACCCGTTCCGGGCTGCGGCAGCGTGAGCAGTCTCTCAGATGAGATTCAGAAGATCGGCAGCTTCCCGGGTGGCGAAGGCATGGGCCAATTGCAGGCCTATGGGCAGCTCTGCCAGCGCTACAACAGTACGCAAGAAGACACTGTGACTTTTGCGACGATTGCTCGCTCTGCTGAAACGACCTCAATTGATGGCGTGTGTGCAAAGTATACATCTGAGCCTGGTGTAGCGACAGCTTGCGAGCAGTACACTACCTGCAAAAATACACTTCGAGATGCAATCGCTGCTTGTTCAAATGCGACAACAAGACCAGCTGGTCAAAGTGTCGTTGCATGCCAAGCCGACGCTCGAGCAGTATCTACTGCTAATGAAGAATGTGTCGAATTCACACCAGCAAAAATGCAAACCCAGTTGGTCACATTGCTAGGGCGAAGCTCTGACTTCCAAAACTCCCGCCAAGCGGCGTTCCAGCAAGCGCTTCAGGATAACGGAGTCAACGAGTTGGGTGAGATTAATATTCCGGCCTGTGCCGCCTTCGATAACTCGGGCTCTGGCGCCATCGGCAAGGCATTACAGGATGTTAGCTCTCAGTTTGGAGCTGGCATTGTGAACGGTTTAGGGGCCCAGCAGTAGTATAGAAATAAAGGCAAAGTGCCGATAAAGAAGAGAGATATGAAAGCGGCAAGGATGCAACTTCAATTACTTCGACTAAAAAAAGGGACCCTCTTCGGGGTCTCTTTCGTCGTTTTTGGATTCCTCGCGGCCGGCTGTAACCCCACTGAGCTTCAATCCGCCGGTGTGCGCACAGACCCTAACGTCGTTAACGAAAGTTTGCTAGGCAAGGCCTACGTCTACGAAGACGACCCTATCAATGCGACTGGCCGATCTTCGCAACCCTCGAACTTCAACATCAGCAAGATCCTCGGAACGACTCCGCAGACCATCGTTCCCTTGAGCAAGACTACGCTCTCCAATGATTGCTTGTTCCAGCAAGAGCAGTATTTCTTTGGGACCACGTCACCCTACTCGTTTGTGGACTGCCTGCGTGTTTTGTCCTCTGACTCACCGTCTGTGGTCCCACTCCAGTCGAACAACGGGAACTGGGTTTTCGCTGCGGGCTCGACAGAATTCTACCAAGTCCAGGCGATGTATCATTCAAACAAAGTCGTCGAGCGCATGATGGGCTCCATGCAATTCATCCACGAGCAATTACACGTCGCGGGCAGCAAGAGCCTTCCGCCAGCAGTCCCTTACGACCTCGCGGAAATGGGCACCTGGTGGTTCAAGTACCTCGCCAGCAAGAGTCAGATGACCAAGACAGCGCAAATGACGGTGTTCTCGTCGATCACGGACGAATCACTTCGTAACAACGCTTTTTACGAACCAGTTTCCAACTCGGTCAAGCTCGGCTGGACTTCGTACCCCGGATACTCCACTGGCAAGCCCTTCTCGGTTCTCATGGTGCAAGACCCCTCAGTCATCTACCACGAGATGGGTCACGCTTTCATGACTCTCTTCCTGAACATGCGCAACGCTGAAAAAAACGGCGCCGTGTGGGATCCACTTAAATACCAAGCTTTCCCCTACTATGGTTTCTACTCTGAGCTCGGCGCCATGGGCGAAGGCATCGCCGATTACTTCTCCTACGCGATGAACGCTCGCCCATCTTTAGGTGACTGGGCCTTCGGTAATTTCGTGTTTGGCCGCCGCCCTATGACCGAAGAGCACGTGCTTCATGCTCCGGGTATCAGCACCGCTGCCGATGAGCGCGTGTCTTACCCAGACTACCTCTTGTATGAACCCTCGCAGCCGCAGTTCCCTCTAGAAGATACGCACAACGGCGGGATGTTCACGTCTCACTACCTCGTAGCCCTCACCGACAGTTTGAAGAATGAATGCTTCATGGATCACAACACGGCCGTTGATCACGTCATGCTCGTCATGGCCGAATCATTCGCGTTCTTAGGGGACATGACCGGTAAGGGCTCCGACTATAATAAGACGGGTAAATCCATCGTCAACCTTCACCCTGACGCCGCGTACGACTGGTACTACTCTGTTCGTCAAGTGACTGCTCGTCGCTGGGCCCAGGCGATGGCGCGCAACATCTACCACTTCATCTCCCGCGACGCCTGTTCGAATTTCACGAAAGAGAAGTCCGAGAAGCTCCTCGACATGTACGGGCTCTTGCTGTTCCGCCATTACGATGACAACGGGACCTTCTCAAGTTCTTCATCTGACACAACGACGCGCCAAGACTCTTTTGCCATGACCAGCCCGACAGGCCTCATCAATAGCACCGTGGGAGGATTCTTTTCTTCCATGTTTGGTAGCTACTTCCCGAACACCATCAGCGGAACGAGAGCGGCACCGACCTTGGTTGACGAAGTCAACCGCGTGAAGAGCGTGCTGGTTCCCAAAGCTGCTCTCGACTACGAAGACACCGGCGCCTACTCGACGATCTTCATCGACGACAGCCAGGGCTTCGGCCAGGCCATCGCTTCGAACGTGCTTTTCCAAGGCCGCGTGATCTCGCCTACAGTGGGTATCGCGGGGCCCGAGTACAACAACGGCAACAACCGCATCTCCCCCGGAGAAATCGTCGGGATCGGGTTGGACATGGTCAACCGCTCGAACGTCCCGTTGGGTGGAGTGACAATCTTAGCGACGCCGTGGGCACACATGAAGGTGACCAACAACTCCTACGCGAGCCCTCAGACTCAGCCCTGCTCGATTAACGGTTTCCCCAGCACGAGCGAAGGCGGCGTGGCCTGCGCAGACGGAGACATCCTCCCGGCCAACGGCGCACGCTTTAAGAAGCCTGCCACGAGCTCGAGCACCTATCCATCGAAGGCCCTCCATCCAGTCTGCTTGGTGCAAACATCAAGCAACAATGAGACGCGCTGGGTATCTCAAGATTTCTACCGCAAAAACATTCTCCAGATCGAAGACAAGGACTGCCTTGGCTTTGGTACGCCCGACTTCGCTCCAGCTGAATGCCTCGCTCGCTTCGTTCCAGGCATGGAGATGGCGTTCCTCGCGAAGATCGAACCGCAGTTGAGCTACATCGAAACACTCACGAAGCCCTACAACGACTTTAATCTCACAGCACCTACGGAAAAAAAGATTCCACCTAACCAGATTCCAGGGCCCGCCTCCTCGAGCGTCCTGTTGCTTGAGATGCATAAGTGGATTCCACCGGGCACAACGTTTACGTGCCGACTGCGTGCCCAGTTCACCAACTGCTCCGACTGCTTCGAATCAGCTGCGGGCCAAGACGAGTACACCGACATCGAGTACGGTGGGCACAAACCCTTTAAGGTGCTTGACCTTAGTTTCGTCGTTCTTGAATGAATCGCCGCCATATCCTTCGCATCGCACTGATTTTTGGAATCATCGTCACAAGCGTCATGCTGTGGCAGCGCAGGGCCTCCACCCCAGATGTGGTTGCTAGGCCCACCCCGAAGACAGGCCCTGAGGTCCTTACAGAGACGCCTGAAGAGCCTTCTCGGCGTGGTGATGAGGTGATCGCTCCCGCACCTCTCAAAAAGGGCACTCGCCCGTTTTACGGGACTCTCCCACCAGGTGTGCAGAATATCCGTGAGCTCAAGATGGCCAACAAACCCTCACCCGAGTGGCGCAAGAAACTGAGCACGCACATCAAACGAATTGGCGGCCCTAATCTTAAGACCTACTCGGTGACTCCAGAGGAATCCTACGTGGTTTCTGATGGAGATGCGGGGAGGTACGTGGAGAGGGTGACCGTTAAGATCACGGGTAAGAAAGGTGAATACACCAGCTTCTTCGCCGAAGTCGATTCAGAGACTGGCTACGTCATCAAGTCTTGGGGCGCGGCCATTCCTGAAAAGCGTCGCCACCGTCATTAGACGGTAGCTTTCGCCTTCAGCTTTGCATCGAGCTCTTCAATTTTCAATGGATCAATTTTTGGCACGAGGCCCTCAGGTACAACCTGTAGCTTGAAGCCGTTAGCAAAAACTTTCTTCAACGCTTCAATATCTCCACGATAAATCGCAGCGACACTGGCATCACTAGGCTTTAATCCGAAGTAAGCGACGATTTTTTCCGATAATCCTGGGACGTATGGAGCAAGCAAAACACCAAGAGCAAGAGTATAGGCCGAAGCCGTAGCAATCGTTTCAGCGGCTGCGTTCGTATCCGTCTTAAACTGAGTCCAGGGAGCTTTCTCGGTGATGAATTGATTGACCATGGCACCAAGCTCCATGATGTGCTCTTGGCCTTTCTTGATTTGATGCGAGTCTAGAAGTGCGTGCTGTTCTTTGATGAACTTTGCCAACTCCACGTCACGTCCCTCTTTCACAAAAGCTTCAAACGTCGACGCAGGAATTCCTTCCGGCCATTTGCTGGCGAGGAACTTCATCGCACGGTTCACAAAGTTGCCTAGATTGTTCGCAAGCTCCGAGTTGATCTTGAGCTCCAACCCTTTCCAGGTAAAGCTTGAATCCGATGTCTCAGGAATGAGCGACGTGAGATAGAAGCGCAAGGCATCGGCGCCGAACATGTTGATCGCTTCATCGGCATCCACGTACCAGCCTTTCGATTTCGAGAACTGCTTCCCTTCCAGGTTCACATACTGGTTGGCCGGGAGCTCTGTCACAGGATTCACGATTCCACTCGCCATGCTCATGACGGGAAAGATGATCGAGTGGAAGATGATGTTGTCTTTGCCGATGAAGTTGGTGATGACGGTGTCTTTTGAGTTCCACCAGTCTTTGAGATAGTCGTCTTTCGATCCGATCGTCTCAAGCCACTTCTTGGTGTTGCTTACATAGCCAATCGGCGCATCAAACCACACGTAGAGTTTTTTGCCTTTGGCTTCCGGCAACGGCACATCAATGCCCCAATCTAAGTCGCGGGTAATGGCACGATCAACCAGCTCATCTTTTGAAAGTGATTCTACAAACGGCACCACGCTCTTGCGCCAGTTCTGCTTGGTCTTAAACCAATCTTGGAACTTTGCGTGATACTTCGAAAGCTGCAAATACCATTGGTATGAATCTACTGCGAGCACGTTTTTGCTGCTGCAGAATTTACAAACAGGGTTCTTCAATTTGAGCGGCTCGATCCAAGTTCCACAGTTAGGACACTCGTCTCCGCGGGCCTCTTTATAATCGCAAACGTAACACTCACCTTCCACGAATCGGTCCGGGAGCATGTTATGACAGTCTTGGCACTGGAGCTGCTTTTCCGCACGTTTTTCGATCATGCCTTTGTCATTGAGCACCTTAAACCACATGAGCGTTTCTTCGCGGTGATAGTCGCTCGAGGTTTGTCCGAAGAAATCAAACTGAATTTGGTAACGATCAAATAACTCTTTATGAGTGTTGTGCCAGTCGTTGACGTAGTCTTGGTACTTGCGGCCGGCTTTTTGGGCGTTCTGCATAATCGCCACACCGTGCTCATCCGAGCCAGAAATATGAACGGCGTGCTCGCCCTTAAGCTTCAAGTGGCGAGTATAAATATCAGCGGGTAAATAAACTCCAGCGATATGCCCAAAATGGAGGGGCCCATTGGCGTAGGGAAGAGCTGAGGTATTGAGGTATTTCAGTTTTGTCATAGCGAGCATTTTAGCCCATGACACACTGAATTGTCCAAAGGAAGGCGTACCTTTGAGTGACAGTTTAACCCCGGGCCCATAGACTGATTTACCCATGATTTCACTCTCAGGACTTAATCCCGAACAACGTGCCGCCGCCGAAACAGTCGATGGCCCGGTTCTTATTCTTGCGGGTGCTGGCTCTGGAAAAACACGCTCAATCACGTATCGCATCGCTCACATGCTAGAGAATCTTCACCTGCCTGGGCATCAAATCCTCGCCGTAAGTTTCACCAATAAAGCCGCCGCAGAAATGCAGGAGCGCGTGAAAAAGTTGGTCCCGCAATCGAAGCTGCGAAAAGGGCTCACCATGAGCACCTTTCACTCCTTGGGTATTCGTATCTTGCGCGAAGACATCCATCACCTGGGTTACAACAACCTCTTCACGATTTATGACTCTGCCGACCAGATGAGTATAGTGCGCGAGGCCCTCAAGAATTACCGTGCCAACAAAAGCTTTGAGAAAGGCATGGTGCAATCCAAGATCAGCTGGCTCAAAAACAAAGGCATCTCGGCCGAAGAATTCGTGAAGAGTGAATACTACGATCCAGAGAATCCCTACGATGGCGCAGTTGAAATGGTTTACCCTTTCTACCAAGACAAGCTGCGTTTCTATAATGCCCTCGATTTCGATGACATTCTCTTCCTCGTTGTGAAACTTTTTGAGGCCCATCCCGATGTCGCTAAGAAATACTCCGAGCGCTGGAAGTACCTCATGGTCGATGAATACCAAGACACTAACGGTCTGCAATTTCGTTTTATTCAAGGTCTCACCTCAACTCATAATAATATTTGTGTGGTAGGTGACGATGACCAGGCAATCTATTCATTTCGTGGCGCGGACATCAGCAATATTTTGAATTTCGAGAAACGCTTCGCGGGTGCTCGAGTGATTAAATTGGAAGAAAACTATCGTTCTTATAAGCCTATTCTTGATCTCGCCAATCTCGTGATTCAGGAAAACAAAAACCGTAAAGACAAAACCATGCGCACCTCACAAGTCGGAGGTGAAAAACCATTCTTATGGTCTGCCGCTGATGGCGACCATGAAGCGTCTGTGGTGGTTGATGACATCATTCAGCTTCAGAAAGACGGTGTGCACCTCGGCGAAATGGCACTCCTCTATCGGAGCAACACTCAAATCCCGCCTTTTGAGGATCAGTTCCGCCTCAATCAAGTTCCTTACAACATCATCGGTGGACAGAAGTTTTACGAGAAAAAAGAAATCAAAGACCTCATCGCTTATCTCACCGTGATCATGAATCCACGTGATGAGCTTGGCCTTCGACGCATTCTCAATACTCCAAACCGTGGTATCGGGAACGTGACGCTGGATAAATACCTCAAGGTTTCAGGCGAAACCAAAACGCCGCTCTTTAATGTCATCGAGCAAGAAGCTCCGAAAAACAAACGCGCCGAGCTCACGACCTTTACAGAGCTCATTCGCGACATGAAAGACGTGTTCGAGAAGCAAGGCCTGGTTGAAGGTGTCAAAGAAGTCATTCGCCGGACGGACTACCTCGCCTACGTAGAAAAGAGCTACGACAGCACCAAGTTCGCCGCTCGTAAAAAAGAAGACGTTGAAAATTTCATTAATTCGGCCATTCGTTTCCAAGATCGTTTTGGTGAAGATGCCAGTCTTCGGACATTCGTCGAGCGCCTCCTCTTATCCGACTCCCAAGACAGCCGAAATACCGGCGGTGGCGACGAAAAGCGCCATGAAGTGACTCTCATGACCCTTCACTCGTCGAAGGGCCTCGAGTATGACTACGTCTATCTCGTGGGGATGGAAGAAGAATTGCTTCCACACAAAAAGACCATTCAAGAAAACGGCGATATCGGTGAAGAGCGTCGTCTTTGCTATGTAGGTATCACACGTGCGCGTAAGCGCTTGGTGATGACGTATGCTAAACAGCGTAAGATCTATGGACGTGAAGTCCCTCGCCACCCGTCACGCTTCGTCGTCAGTCATGAAGAAGCCATGACCGTGCAAGACCGCACGACATTTGTCGGCATGTCCGAGGAAGAGATCAAGGACGTCAAAGACGACTTCCTCGCCGATCTCATCAAATCCCTCTCCTAGCCTCCCCAAGACATACTGAAATTTTCATAACTGGATGAGATACTAGGCGCAAGGAATGAGCGACTGAGGCGTAGTGATAACTACGTTGAAGGAAGCGAATGACGAAGCAACAAAGTAGCTCGCCAGTTATGGAAATTGAGAAAAAGGAGGGGGCCATCCATGGCCCAAATTATCCATCCTTGGAAGACAGTCTTCCTGACGGTCAATACATTACGGTTGAGTTGTTGTTGTCGGTTGCGGAGTCGCATCGCCATCGGTGTACCCCGTGATGGTCCACGCTCGTGGAAGGTAGATACCGAATGTGAGGAAACTAATGAGTTGATCAGCAGGACTCTTCTGCTCGTAGATGATGGCTTTTGAAAGTGATGTGTAACCGGCGCGCTTCACTTCTTCGTCTACGAACACGACGGCGAAGTCAGGATCGGCGCCCCACCAAAAGAAATCGCGCTTACCTTCAATAACAACTTCTCTTTGGTGTTCGGGATTCCCAAGGAACGTGACTGGCACGACATTGTTCGAACGGAAATGGATGGTGGTGCAGCTAGAGAGCAAGAGCGTGGCGATTAGGCCGGCAAACATTTTCATGACGTATCCCCTTAAATCCATTGTTGAGAGGACAGCGGGCTATGTCAAAAACATATTTTACTCGTTCAGATAGCTCGCTGGCGTTCGACTGAGTAAACCGTCCACGGCACGTTGATGGTCCGATGAGCGCTGGGTGATCGCTTGGAAGGCGGCAACTACATCCAAGTGCTGTGGAAGTGTAGATTCGTAGGCGTGTTGAAGCGCCTTTTTAGTGAGTTGCACTGCTATCGGCGGCAGAGATGCTAGCTGGTCTGCGAGCTCGATGGTGCGACGAACCAACTGGTCCGATGGCACGATCTCATGAAGAAGACCCATAATCTGTGCTTCGGTAGCAGAATAATTTTTTCCGGTGAAAAACATTTCGGTGGCTTTGGCATGTCCAACCGCCCGGATAAGGAACCAAGCACCGCCATCACCGGGAACTAATCCTACTTTTGTAAAAGTTTCGGCGAAGACTGCTGTATCAGCAGCGACACGTAAATCCCCCATCGCCACGAGGTCACAGCCTGCACCGACGGCGGCTCCTTGAACCATCATGATCAACGGCTTTTTGAGACGTGCGATCGCCAAGGGGATCTGCTGAATTCCTTCCATGTACCGTTCGCGCAGTTCATTGGCTTCGCCAGCAAACATACCGGTACGATCTTTCATTGCTTTTACATCGCCACCAGCACAGAAATTTTTCCCATGAGCAGCTATGACAACGACGCGCACCTGGCGGTCCTTGTTAGCGGAGTCCAGGACAGCAGGAATATCCAGCACCATACTCTCTGAATAGGCATTGCTGGCATCAGGGCGATTCAGCCATACCCATAGGACATGCCCCTTCATTTCCGTTTCGATATGCTCGTGAGCAGTTTTCATACAACTCCGGTGTTCAAATAAGCTCGCAAGAACTTTGAGGCGGTGTCTTTGCCGACTTTTTGCAGAATGAAGCTCGAGGCTGCGACGAGCTTATCCAGATCGACACCTGTCTTAAGTCCCAAGGAATGACAGAGGTACCAAACGTCCTCCGTGGCGACGTTTCCAGTGGCACCTTTGGCGTAAGGACAGCCTCCCAATCCACCAGCAGAAGCATCAAAGGTCGTGATTCCAGCTTCAATACTTTTAAGAATGTTTGTTAGCGCCATGCCGCGGGTATCGTGAAAGTGCATGGCCAGTTTGGAAGCACCAAACTGAGGTACGAGCGTCTTCAAGCTTTGCTCGACCTGTTTTGGGGTCGCGATACCCGTGGTATCCCCGATTGAAACCTCATACACATCCATCGCCATGAAATCTTCGATGACCTTCGCGAGCTTAGAAAGCGAAATGTTTCCTTCGTAGGGACACCCGTATGCCGTCGACACATAAGCCCTTACACGCACTCCATGTTTCTTTGCTTCCAGAGCGACCGGTCGCATGCGATCGAACGTTTCTGCTACAGTGGCATTAACATTTTTTTTAGCAAAGGTATCTGACGTGGCAGAGAAAAGAGCAATCTCCTTAACTCCCAAGGCCAGAGCATCATTGAAACCATGCAAATTCGGCACGAGGCACGGAAAACTGACTCCCGTTTTACCAAGCTGATCGCGTACTCGGGTGTAGAGATCATGCGCATCCGCCATTTGCGGAATGGCCGGCGCTTTCACAAAGCTCGTGGTCTCAATCGTCTTAAGACCTGTCTCACTCAAGAGACGAATGAACTCGAACTTATCATCTGTTGAAAGAATACTTTTTTCATTTTGCAGACCATCGCGGGGCCCGACTTCTACAATACGAATCATTCAAGCTCCGCGAGGGTCATGCCCCCCTGAACGAGATCTCCCTCTTGGAAAAGAATCTTGCGAACCTTGCCGTCTTTGTCCGCCTTGATCGCATGCTCCATCTTCATCGCCTCTAGCACGAGCAGAGTCTGACCTTTCGTTACGGGTTCACCAGTTTTCACCAGCACCTTAAAGACTTTGCCTGGCATAGGAGCATTCAAACCACCAAGAACGGCTGGTTTCTTCTTGCTCCCGGCCGTAGCATCGGTAATCTCAGCATCAAGGCCACAGCCTGAAACTAGCCCTGAGGTCACTTGCAAGCGATGTTGCACACCGTGAGCATCACGTAAAACAACCGTGTCACCAGATCGTTGAATAAGTTCGAAGCTGTGAGTACTTCCGGCCCACTCAAAACTAACTTTCTCAGCATTGATCATGCCGACATTCACACTTACGACAGTTTGATTCAAAAGGAGATTACGTTTCATACTAATTCCTTAATCCAGAGAGGCTCGTCCAGGGATTCTTCTTGGCCACTCCCTCGCTACTGACTGAAGTCTTAGTTCCTGCCAACAAGTAAGCGGCCACATGCACTGCGAACTCTTTACTGTCAGCTGGAAGTGGCTTCAGGGACTCGCTATGGTCTGGAATAAAATGTGTATGCGTTTTACCAGCTTTGAAATCGCTATGGCGTAAAAGTCGGCGCAAATAATCACGATTAGATTTCAGACCTGCAAACACCACTTCATCCAATGCCACCAGCATTTTATTGATGGCCTCTTCGCGTGTGGGTGCCCAAGCAATGAGCTTTGCCAGCATGGGGTCGTAGTTCACTCCCACCACACTACCGTCAACATAACCACAATCTAGGCGCACATCTTTCAACGTGGCCGTACCAATCTTTTTAATGGTTCCTACTGTTGGCAGAAATCCGTTATCAGGATCTTCAGCGCAAATCCGACATTCAATGGCATGACCATTCTGACGGATATCACTTTGTTTAAGATTGAGCTTTTCACCTGAAGCCACTTGAATCTGTAAGCCTACAAGATCAAAGCCCGTGACCATTTCGGTGATCGGATGTTCGACTTGCAGACGTGTATTCATCTCGAGGAAGTAAAATTTCTGATCCGCACCCATGATAAATTCAACCGTGCCCGCTCCGCGGTAGTTGATGCCTTTGGCAATTTCAACCGCCGTCTGGCAGATGGCTTTTTGTGTCTCAATTGACAACCGTGGCGCTGGAGTTTCTTCAATGACTTTTTGATAACGGCGCTGAATAGAACATTCGCGCTCGAAGAGATGAAAATGCTGTCCATGAGTGTCACTCATGACCTGCACTTCAATGTGGCGCGGTTCAGTCACATACTTTTCAATAAGGACGGCATCATTGCTAAAGGCTTTTGCCGCTTCACTCTTGGCGCTGGCAAGGGCCTCAAGGAATTCGCTCTCTGCATGCACAATCCGCATGCCTTTTCCGCCGCCGCCGGCCGAAGCCTTGATCAGCACAGGAAAGCCAATACGTTTAGCTTCACCCGAAAGGAACGCACCGTCTTGATTGCTACCATGATAACCAGGAATCATCGGCACATTATATTTTTCAACGGCAATCTTTGAGCCGATTTTGTCACCCATCAGCCGAATGGCTTCGGCCGTTGGCCCGATAAAAATCAATCCTGCTTTTTCAACGGCTTCACAGAATCCCGCATTTTCAGACAGGAATCCGTAGCCGGGATGAATCGCATCGGCTTTTGTGTTTTTAGCTACTTCCAGAATCTTCGCTTGATTGAGATAAGTCTCTTTGAGTGTACCCGTGCCTAGGCAGTGGGCCTCATCGGCCATCCACACATGAGGCAATTTTGCATCATCATCGGCATACAACGCCACGGTTTTAATACCCATGGCACGTGCGCTTTTAATCACCCGCACTGCAATCTCACCACGGTTGGCAATCAGGATTTTTTTGATCTTCATGCTTTCACCCACTGAGGTTTGTCTTTTTCCAGCAACGCCCGCATGCCTTCCTGCCCTTCCGCGCCGATACGAACTTTGGAAATACGACGGCACGTTTCATCTTCTACTTCATGAGACACCCGCACACGAAATACGAGAGATTTGGCAGCACGCGCTGCTTCTGGCCCAGCGGCCAAGAAGCTCTTCTTCACCGCTTCAATTGTCTCATCGAGTTTTTCCGCAGGAACCACCTGATGAACCAAGTTCATACGCAAGGCCTGCTCTCCTCCAAAACGTTCACCTGATAAAAACCACGCACGTGCCTGAGACTCGCCAATTTTAGCGATCACATACGGCGAAATCACCGCTGGCAATAAACCTAAGCGTGCCTCAGTAAATCCAAACAAGGCCTTATCAGACGTTACCACATAGTCACAGCAAGAGATCAGCCCTGCTCCGCCACCCAAGGCATGACCATTGACTCGGCCAATAACTGGGAAAGACATTTCGTTCAAAGCCCGAAACATCGCCGCAAGCTTCTTCGCGTCTTTAAAATTTTCTTCTTCCGTCCATGTCTTCATGGAACGCATCCAATTTAGATCTGCACCAGCACAAAACGAGGCACCTTCACCGGTGAGAACCATCAAACGCAAAGATTTCTTCGCGAGCTCTCCAAAGAGCACAGTCGCTTCAGCAATCAATTCTGCATTGAAGGCATTATGAACATCTGGACGATTCATCGTCACAGTCGCCACGCCATTAGATTCTAAGAGTTTTAAGTACTGCATGCTTACATCCTGAACACACCGAATTTGGCTTCACCAAACTCGCGATTGTGTCCTGTAGAAAGGCAAAGTCCGAGCACATCACGGGTTTGGGCCGGATCAATCACCCCGTCATCCCAAATACGCGCGCTTGAGTAATAGGCGGAGCCTTCGCGCTCATATTTCTCAAGTGTCGGACGTTTAAATTCTTCCAGCTCTTTTTCATTCATCTGTGCTTTGCCTGTAAGTTTCAAACCGTCTTGCTTCACTGTCGCAAGCACATTTGAGGCCTGCTCGCCGCCCATCACTGAGATGCGGGCATTCGGCCACATGAACAAAAAGCGTGGAGCAAAGGCACGGCCACACATCCCGTAGTTGCCTGCGCCGAATGATCCACCGATCACGATGGTGTACTTCGGAACTTGCACGGTTGATACCGCCATCACCAGCTTCGCGCCATTTTTAGCGATACCTTCATTTTCGTACTGCTTACCGACCATAAAGCCGGTGATATTTTGTAAAAACACGAGAGGAATTTTGCGCTGACCGCACAACTCAATGAAGTGCGCACCCTTCAGCGACGACTCTGAAAAGAGAATCCCGTTATTGGCCACGATGCCGACGAGGTAGCCATGCACTTTGGCAAAACCACACACCAGTGTACTGCCGTAGTTCTCTTTGAACTCTTGGAACTCTGAACCATCTACCAAACGCGCGATAATTTCACGCACATCAAAAGGCTTACGTGTATCACTCGAGAGCACGCCGTAAATCTCATCAGATGGATAAAGCGGTGCAGTCACTTCACCCTTAATGAATTTTCCAGGATGAGTCGGTTGATAATTTAATGTCGCGACGATATCGCGACACTTCGCGAGTGCTTCTTCTTCGTTCTCTGCAAAGTGATCGGCCACACCTGATTTTGATGTGTGCACGACAGCTCCACCCAAATCTTCCGCACTGACTTCTTCGCCTGTCGCAGCTTTCACGAGCGGCGGCCCACCTAAAAAGATGGTGCCATTACCTTTCACAATAATTGTTTCATCACTCATGGCCGGCACATAGGCGCCACCGGCCGTGCAAGAACCGAGCACCACTGCAATTTGCGGAATGCCAGCTGCACTCATTTGCGCTTGATTAAAAAAGATACGACCGAAATGCTCTTTGTCAGGAAAGACTTCATCTTGCTTCGGCAAGAAAGCGCCCCCTGAATCCACCAAATAGATACACGGCAGATGATTCTCGCGTGCGATCTCTTGGGCGCGTAGATGTTTTTTCACCGTGAGCGGGAAATACGTCCCGCCTTTGACTGTGGCATCGTTGGCGACAAACAAACATTCCACTCCATGAACGAGACCAATACCCGTCACCATGCCTGCTCCTGGCACGTCATCGTCATACACACCATCAGCGGCCAGGGTGCTCAATTCTAAAAATGGAGATCCTGGATCAAGCACGCGCTCGATGCGCTCACGCGCCATAAGCTTGTTGCGGCTTTTGTGTTTTTTAACAGCATCATCACCACCACCCGCGCGGGTTTTCTCTAGACGCTGCTGGAGCTCTTTGAGCAATGCTTTGTTGTGTTCAGCATTTGCACGAAATTCGGGGGATTGAGCATTAATGGAGGTCGCCAGTGGTTGCATAAAGGCATCCTAAATATGAAGAAAATTAATGATTTATGATATCTTAAGGGATTTTTGAGTGGCAACTACTCACCGCACACAAAGGGCCAGCGATTACGCTGAAAACCGTTGTGGAGGTACTGAATAAAAAGTTGAGACTCAGACTGCAGATTTGTCAGCTCAGTTCTTTGAATCTCGCCGGTTTGTGGATTCCAAAGCGACTCAACGGGCGTTTCATCTTCTACCCAGCGCACCACGCGCTGACCTTTGAGATACTGCCAGCCGGGCTGCAAAAAATGCAACGCACGGCCCTCGCCTGGGACTAGTACCGACTCACCAACGAGATTCAGACCTTTGTCAGATACATCTACAAAATCAAGAATTGTTGCCGCGATGTCCACATGCTGCGTGGTTTTTTTCGTACTCACTCCGACCAAACTCACACTCGGATGAAATAGTATTAAAGGCACACGATAGAGTCCTAAACTATTTTGAAATTTCTTCGAAGCAATTTTTTGTGTGTGATCGGCAGTTATCACAAAGAGGGTATTTTTGTACCAAGTTGATTTCTCTGCGGCCGCAAAAAACTCACGCAGCATCTGATCTACATAACCCACGCTCTCATGAATTTCGAGCGTGCCTTTGGGAAATTTTCCTTTCCACTGCACAGGAAGAGCATAGGGCTGGTGCGAACTCAGAGTGAAAATCCCCGCAAAAAATGGCTGTTGAAGTTTACCCATCTCCGCATTGGCGAATTGCAAATACGGCCCATCAAAAATCCCCCACTGCCCGTCAAAGTCACTTGAAGGTCCTTTATAATCCTCCCGTGAAAAGTATCGTTGAACTCCATGAGAGAGCGCATAGGCTTCGAACCCCATAGATCCGCGAGCTGCTCCATGAAAAAACGTCGTTGCGTATCCTGAATCTTTAAGGCGCGTCGCTACGCCTTCTAAGGGCATGCCTTGCGCATTAGATTTTGAAAATGGCACCTGCTGTACCGACGGTACTCCATCAAAAAGCGATGAAAGCACTTCGATGGATCGACGGCCATTGGCAAAATGGCGAGGAAATAGTGCGCCCTTCTCTGCGAGTTCTTTTAAAAAAGGCGTGAAGCCTTCTTCGAAGTATTCGAGAGAGACACTTTCCAGGATCAGCAGAACGACGTTGTGTTGGGGGTGGCCCGGATAATTGGGGACCTGATGAATTGAGGTGAGTTGATTGCGCAATTCCTCCTCTGAAAACCACTTCTTCTTTATGGTCTTGGGAGTATTGAACGTGCGTAAAAAATGATAAGGCGTATTGAGAGTGAGATGCCCAAGTTCATTGGCACCTTGAATAAACGCGGATTGTACCTGAATGGATTTGTGCTGAAGACCGCCACGAATGCTTGTAAAACAAAGTGCTACAAGAACGACCCAACTTGGTACTGCCCACTTGAGAGCAAGATGACGGTCGTAGACTTTTCTTCCGATACTGCTGTCCATCCACCACAGCAGTCCTGCAATGGTGAGTCCTATGACCGGCAAGTACCAGTAGTACTGTATAACCTGTAGCAGTTGTTGCCACAGATCTTCACCGAGCGAACTAAAGAACTCGATCGAAAGTCTTTTACCGTTAAAGGTAAAAAGTTCGATGTCATTAATAGAGCTGATGAGAAAGGACCCGTTAAGTACAAAAAATATTCCCCGCTCCCACTTCTGAGGGAAATGTGGAATCACGGCAATGATAAGAAAAATTGAATTGATCCAGCAGAGAGCGGCCCAATCAAAGCGCAGGCCATGCCCAAAGCTTGCGAGAAGTGTGCTTACACTATGAGCAGCGTACAGCTCCCCATGAGCAATCATAAATGCCAAACGTAATACTGAATACACTCCCATCAGGAAGAGCATTCGTAGTGCCAGCACTTGAAACGGTTTTGTGTTCATGGCAAAAAAAAAGCCCTCTTTCGAGGGCTTCTTAAAATAAGGTGGGTGCATCTTGCTATTCTCACACCTAGTTCCCCAGGCACTACCTTCGCCGCAACTGAGCTTGACTTCCGGGTTCGGG
>Ga0115549_1000022_pt1 | contig 143162 bp, 132 predicted proteins | sample COGITO_mtgs_1004_2_FD_87176 | JGI IMG/M metagenome (GOLD analysis project Ga0115549, IMG submission 87176) | Pelagic marine microbial communities from North Sea - COGITO_mtgs_100430 | ecosystem: Environmental > Aquatic > Marine > Epipelagic | place: Germany:Helgoland, sampling site Kabeltonne...
AAACCGAGGACGGGGTGTCCCGTCCCGGTGCCGTCGAGGTGCCTGCTCATAGGTCTACTCAAGCACCTGCCACCGACACTGCTGGATGGTGAATCTGGCTCAACCACGGGGGTTGTGGACAACCCATGTCATCCACAGAGCTGTGGATGACTCGTGGGTAGACGGGGGTGCTGGAGGGTTGTCGGCTCGCCGGGTCTCGAGGTTCGTCGCTGGCGCTCCTCACGCCTCGACCAGCGTCGGCGCGGGGTTGCGGGAGGGCGGTCGGCTCGCCGGGTTTTGTCGACGCTCGCTGGCGCTCGCTGCTCAACCTCCGGTGGGTTCGAGGTTCGTCGCTGGCGCGCCTCACACCTCAACCACCGTCGACGGCAAGGTCAGCGCACCAGCTCGACCACGGTCAGCGTGGCGAGCAGGACGCACACGCCGGCCCCGACGAAGTGCAGGACGTGCAGCGCGACGACCTTGAGCAGGCTCCGGCCGACGATCACGGCCAGGGCGCTGACGGTGAGCAGCGCGGCGAGCGCCCCGACGAAGACGCTGAACGGGGCCTCGTAGCGCGCGACCAGCGAGAGGGTGAGCAGCTGGGAGAGGTCGCCCCACTCGGCCGCGAAGAGCACGAGGAACGACGCCAGGACGGCCCGCCAGCCGTTCGCCGGCGCTGCCTTGGCGGCGTACTCGTCCCCGTCGTCCTCCTCCGCCGCCCGGGCGTGGCGCCGCCCCTCGCGCAGCAGGAGGGCAGCCCCGGCCAGGAACAACACCGCTGCCGCGCCGCGGACGACGTCCTGGGGGAGCAGGGTGGCGGCCTGGCCGAGGCCGACGGCGACGCCGGTCTGCACCGTGAAGGCGAGGCCGACGCCGAGCCAGACCAGGAGGGGGCGGTACTTCGTGGCCAGCACGAGGGTGGCCAGGAACGTCTTGTCCGGCAGCTCGACGACGAAGATTGCGCCGAAGGTGAGCACGAGCGCGGCGAGGTCCATGCGCGGCATTCTTCCCGGCGTCACGGCGCTGCGCCGAGGCGGGCTCTCCTGGCCGGATTACGGTGTCGCCATGTCCGAGGTCCTGGCCGCAGCAGCGCTCCTGGTCGCCGTCGCGGCCCTGGTCACCGGGGTCCTGGCCCTGCGTCGTACGACGCCACGCGCCGACGGCTCGGACCTGCCGACCGACGTGCTCGGGCTGCGTCAGGAGGTCGCTGCGTTGCGGGCCGAGGCGGTGGCGGGGCTGCGCCACCTGGCCGTGGTGCGCTACGACGCCTTCGGCGACATGGGCGGGCACCTGTCGTGGACGCTCGCGCTGCTCGACGACGCCGGCGACGGCGTGCTGCTGAGCTCGATCCACGGCCGCAGCGAGGCCCGCACCTACGCCAAGAACGTCTCCAGCTGGACCAGCGACACCCAGCTGTCGCCCGAGGAGGACGAAGCGATCAGCCACGCCCGCCCCTGACGACGCGTCGACTCCTCACGACTCCGGGGCGGTGACGAAGCGCTGCAGCAGTGCGACGAACGTCGCGACCTCGTCGGGCGAGAGGTCGTCCATCTGGGCGGCCAACGTCGTGGCCTCGACCTGACGCGCGGCGGCCAGGGTCTCGCTCACTCCAGGACGCAGGTGCAACCGCTGGGTACGGCGGTCCGCCGGGTCGCGCCGGCGGGCGACGAAGCCGCGGCTCTCCAGGTCGTCGGCGATCTGGACGACGCTCGCGCCGCTGATCCCGAGGTGTCGCGCCACCTCGGACTGGGTCAGCGACCCGGACCGCTCGAGGATGTTGAGCGTGCCGAAGAGCCGCGGCTCCAGGTGCAGGGGCGCCAGGTCCTCGAGGAACCTGCGGTGCATCCGGGTGTGCGCCCGTCCGATCAGGAAGCCGATGTTGCCACGCACGGCCTCGGCGGTGTCCTCGCCCACCTCGGGCCCGGCGACCCGCAGCAGCAGCCCGGCGAGCAGCTCGCGCTCCTCGTCGGTGAAGCCCCCGATCAGCCGCTCCTCCACGGCGTCGGTCCGCTCCCGCCACAGCCGTACGGCGCGCGCTCCGGCGTCGGTGGGGGTCAGGGCGTAGGAGCGTCGGTCCCGCGGGTTGCGCACCCGCACGACGAGGCCCTCGGCCACCAGTGCGGCGGCCACACGCACCATCGTCGTCCGGCTGATCCCGACCGTGTCGGCCAGCTCTTGCTGGGAGCGCGGCGCACGGTCGGGGGCGCCGGCCAGGTCACGCAGCACGGACACGGCGTGCAGGTCCACGCCGGCCCGCTGCTCCTCCTCGGTGGCCGCGGCGACCCGGGCACGGGCACGCCAGAGAAGGTGTCCGGGACGGTCGGCCAGCGCCGGGTGCAGGACTGGCCGCAACGGCGGCGTGCTCACGACGTACCCCTCCTCGTCCCCGCGGCCGGTGTGTCCCGTGTCACCGGTCGTTCACCTTCGGAGGGTTTGCCGAACCGCGCATCAGGCGTACCGTACCGCACATAACCATTAACCACGTGACGATTTGTCCGTCCGATGGCAGGAGCAGAGCGTGACCACCCAGACCGAACCCACCGCGGAGCCGCAGACCCGCGACCCGAAGTGGTGGACTCTTGCCGCGGTCTGCACCGGCGTCTTCATGCTGCTGCTGGACATCACGATCGTGAACGTCGCGCTGCCCGACATCCAGCTCGACCTCGATGCCTCGCTCTCGGACCTGCAGTGGGTCATCGATGCCTATGCCCTGAGCCTGGCTGCGCTGCTGCTGACCGCCGGCTCGCTGGCCGACCTCTACGGACGCCGGCTGGTCTTCGTGATCGGGATCGTCCTGTTCACGGTCGGGTCCGTGGCGTGCGGGCTCGCCCAGGACGTCCTCTTCCTGTCGATCGCCCGTGCGTTTCAGGGGATCGGCGGTGCCGCGATGTTCGCCACCGCGCTCGCGCTGCTCGCCTCCGCCTTCAGTGGCCGCGACCGCGGGATCGCCTTCGGCGCCTTCGGTGCCACGACCGGCGTGGCCGTGGCGGTCGGACCGGTCCTCGGCGGCGTCCTGACCAGCGGGCTGAGCTGGCGCTGGATCTTCTTCGTCAACATCCCGATCTGCCTCGTGGCCCTCGGCATCGCGATGCTGCGGGTCAAGGAGTCGCACGACCCGGGTGCCGGAGCCCCCGACTGGGCCGGCTTCCTGAGCTTCAGCGGAGCCCTCGCCGCCCTCGTCTACGGTCTGATCCGCTCGGGGGAGAAGGGTTGGGACGACGGCGTCGTCCTCGCCTGCCTCGGCGGCGCGGCGTTCCTCTTCGCGATCTTCCTGCTCGTGCAGTGGGGGGCCAAGCACCCGATGTTCGACCTGAGCCTGCTGCGCAAGCCGACGTTCAACGGTGGCCTCATCGCCGCGTTCGGTGTCTCGGCCTCGATCTTCTCCCTCCTGGCCTACCTGGTGCTCTACATCCAGGGCGTGCTCGGCTTCACCGCCGTGCAGTCCGGCTTCCGGCTCGTGCTGCTCTCCGCGATGGCCTTCGTCTTCGCCGCGCTCGCCGGGCGCCTGACGGAGAAGGTGCCGACCAAGCTGCTCATCGGCCCCGGCTTCCTGATCCTCGGCGTCGGACTGTTCCTGCTGCATGGCATCCCGGCCTCCTCCGACCCGGACTCGTGGCACCACCTGATCCCCGGCCTGCTCGTGTGCGGCGTGGCCATCGGACTGATCAATCCGCCCCTGGCCTCCACGGCCGTCGGCGTCGTGGCCCCGCGGAAGGCCGGCATGGCGTCCGGGGCCAACTCGACCTTCCGCCAGGTCGGCATCGCCACCGGGATCGCGACCCTCGGCTCGCTCTTCGCCAACCAGGTCGGGCGCGAGGTCACCGACGGCGTCGCCGGCACCCCCGCCGAGAGCAACGCCGACCAGATCGCGGCCGCGATCACCGGCGGGCAGGTGCAGCGCGTGGTCGATGCCGCTCCGGCGGCGGCGCGGGACCGGATCTCCGAGGTGGCCACCACTGCGTTCGTCGACTCCCTCAACCACATCATCCTGATCGCGATGGTGCTCGCCTTCGCGACCGGGATCCTCACGCTCCTGCTGATCCGGCAGCAGGACTTCGTCGTGCAGGGCGGGCCGCCTCCGGTCGACGGGGCCGAGGCGGCCGGCACCGCGGCGGGTGGTGCCGAGGCGGCGCCCGGCGCGCCCGCGGACGGCGCCCCAGCGGACGGCGCCCCAGCGGACGAGGCCGTGCCCGCGGGTGCCACCGCCAGCGGGGCCCACGTCCGCGAGGAGGACCCGGGCAAGCACCTGCCCTGATCGGGTCGGCGGTGATCAGTCGTCGGACTCGGCTTGGCGGGCGAGCTCGCTCGCCATGGCGCCCATCAACGCCTCGAGGCCTTTGAGCGGGCGGACCATCACGGTGAACGACGTGAGCCGCCCGTCGGGGCCCCAGCGCATCATGTCGATGCCGTGCACCGACTTGTCGGCGATGGTCGCCTCGAACTCCAGGATGGCGCTGCCGCTCCCGTCGTCGCTCTCCGACGTCCACTCCTCGACGTAGTGCAGGGACGGCCCGAGCACGTGGATCGCCGCGGTCAGGTAGGCCGTGGTGATCGCCTTGCCCTCCTGTGGGGTGTGCACCGCCGGTGATCGGAAGACGACGTCGTCGGCGAGCAGTACGTCGAGCGCCGCGGCGTCGCGGGTCTGGGCGATGCGGTGCCAGGTCTCGAGGGGTGCTGGACGGCTCATGTGGCCAGTCAATCACCCCTCGTCGCGGCGGGAAGGGTCGCTGCTCAGCGCGGCACGCGCACCAGCAGCCGGCCGTGGATGCACTCCATGTGCAGCTCACGACCGGGTCCGATCGAGTCCCCGTCGAGCTGGCGGGGCGTGTCGACGCCGGCGCGGATGGAGACGGTGCGTCCCGTCATCCGGTTGATGGTGTCGTCGGTGCGGGTGCGCTTGGCCAGCACGCGCACGGCCAACGGGATCCAGGACAGGAAGCGGCGCGGGTTGAGCAGCACCACGTCGAGCAGGCCGTCGTCGATCGTGGCGTCGGGCAGCAGCGGCATGCCCGCCTGGAGGTAGCCGACGTTGCCGACCATCACCATCCGGGCGCGGTGCTTGGTCCACTCCCCGCCGTCGACCGAGAGCTCGACCTTGGTCACCGGGAACATCAGCGACTTGAGGGCGGAGATGACGTAGGCCAACCAGCCGACCTTGCGCTTGATGTCCTCGTTGACCCCCTCCATGATCGCGGCGTCGAAGCCCATGCCGGCCATCACCATGAAGTGGCTCTCGATCCCCGGCGCCGTCAGGTCGCCGTCGGGCTCTCCCTCGGCCTCGGGCGGACCATCGGGCTCGTCGTCGCGGTCTCCCGCGGCGTCGCCGGTGACCTTGACCATGTCGATCGCCCGGTCCTGACCGGTCAGCGCGATGTCGATCGCGGCCCGGATGTAGAGCGGGATGCCGAGGTTGCGGGCGAGCAGGTTGCCGGTGCCGGCGGGGATGATGCCCACCGGGATGCCGGTGCCGGCGAGCTCGGCGCAGACCTCGCGCACGGTGCCGTCACCGCCGCACACGATGACCAGGTCGGCCCCCTCGACGGAGGCCAGCTCGGCCTGCCCGGTGCCGGAGTCCTCGGGGGTGGTCAGGTGCCAGGTCGGTTCGCGCCAGCCCGCCTCGACGGCCATGGCGGCGACCGTCGACTGGAACGCCTCGACGTCCTCGACCTTGATCGGGTTGAGCACCACCGAGAGCCGCTTCGCCGACGGTACGGCCTCGGGCAGCGGCTCGATCTTGAGGGCGTGGCTGCGGGGGTAGGGGCTGTAGAGCGCCAGCCCCACGAGCACGAACGCGGCGCCGAGGAGCGCGCCGCCGACGACGTCGGAGGGAAAGTGGCGACCCAGCAGGATCCGGTCGGCGCCGACCACGACCGCGACGACCACCATGGCGGTGCCGAGCAGCCGGAGGATGGCCTGGCGTCGTACCAGCATGGTGACCAGCACCAGCACGACCCCGGTGAACGCCGCGATCGACGAGGCGTGGCCCGACGGGTAGGCGCCGTTCTCGAGGAACTCGTCGAGCTGCTGCCACTCCGGCCGCGCGCGCCCCACCAGCGTCTTGAGCCCGGTGGTCGCCAGCGCCGTGAAGAGCATCACCCCGAGGGTGAAGTACGACGCCCGGCGGTGGCCCTTGAGGAACATCGCGATGGCCAGCACCAGCGTGTACGCCGTCATCGCGAGCGTGCCGGCGAGGTCCTCGACGCTCAGCAGGACCCGTTGCAGTCCCGCGTCGCCGTCCCCCCAGTCGACGGCCGACTGGGCGCGCTGGTCCAGGTCGACCAGCCACTGCCAGTCCTGCGAGACCGCGATCGCCAGCAGGCCCAGCACCGTGAGCAGCACGGCAGCCACGCCGAGCTGGGTCGCGCGGGAGCGGTCGAGCACCGGGTGGCTCCGATCGGTCGAGTGGGTGGGTGGCGCGGGCGCGCCGGGGAACGGGGGAGAGTCGCCAGACAGTATGGCGAACCCGCCCCGCCGGAACTCAGGTGAGCCGGGCGTGGGTCGCCCGATAGCCTCGCATCGTGATCGACCCACGAGTGCTGCGAGACGACCCCGACCGCGTGCGAGCCGCCCAGGCCAAGCGCGGTCTCTCTGCCGACGTCGTGGACCGAGCCCTGTCCGCCGACACCGCGCGCCGCGCCGCGATCGGAGCCTTCGAGGCCAAGCGGGCCGAGCAGAAGCAGCTCGGCAAGCTGATCCCGCAGGCGCAGGGAGACGAGAAGCAGGCCCTGCTCGCCCAGACCAAGACCCTGGCCGCGGAGGTCAAGGAGGCCGACGCCGCCCAGATCGCGGCCGAGGCGGAGTGGCACGACGCGCTCGTCTCGATCCCCAACCTGGCCGCCGACGAGGTGCCGGCCGGCGGTGAGGACGACTTCGTGGTCCTCGAGACGATCGGTACGCCGCGCGACTTCGCCGCCGAGGGCTTCGAGCCGCGCGACCACGTCGAGCTCGGCAAGATCCTCGGCGCCATCGACCTGGACCGCGGGGCCAAGGTCTCGGGATCGCGCTTCTACTTCCTCACCGGGGTCGGCGCCGAGCTCGAGTTCGCGCTGGTCAACCTGGCCAACGAGACGGCCCGCGAGCACGGCTTCACCCAGGTGATCGCACCGTCGATGGTCAAGCCCGAGGCGATGGAGGCGACCGGTTTCCTCGGACAGGCCGCCGACGACGTCTACCGGATCGAGGGTCAGGACATGTACCTCGTCGGCACCTCGGAGGTGCCGATGGCCGCCTTCCACGGCGGCGAGATCCTGGACGGGGCCTCGCTCCCGCTGCGCTATGCCGCCTTCAGCCCCTGCTTCCGCAAGGAGGCCGGCTCGCACGGCAAGGACACCCGAGGCATCATCCGGGTGCACTGGTTCGACAAGGTCGAGATGTTCGTCTACACCACGACCGAGGACTCCTACGCCGAGCACCAGCGGCTGCTGGGGATCGAGAAGGCCTTCCTCGACAAGCTCGAGCTGGCCTACCAGGTCATCGACACCGCGGCCGGCGACCTGGGCCTCTCGGCGCAGCGCAAGTTCGACTGCGAGGCGTGGATCCCCACGCAGGGCAAGTATCGCGAGCTCACCTCGACGTCCAACTGCACCGAGTTCCAGACCCGCCGTCTCGACACCCGGGCCCGCTTCGACGACAAGGTCCAGGCCATCTCGACGCTCAACGGCACGCTGTGCGCCATCCCGCGCGCGATCGTGGCGATCCTCGAGACCCACCAGCAGGCCGACGGCTCGGTCCGGGTGCCGCAGGCGCTACGCCCCTACCTCGGCGGCCGCGAGGTCCTGACCCCGGTGGCCGGCTCGTGAGCCAGGACCTGGGCGACAGCCCGGCGCCCGGCGCCGAGGGGTGGCGCCCGCGGCTGATCGCGCTCGACATCGACGGCACCCTGCTCAAGTGGGTCGAGGGCGCGGGCACGACGTACGAGCAGATCGCGCCGCGCGTGCACGACGCCATCTGGCGTGCTCACGCGGCGGGGGCGCACATCGTGCTGTCCTCGGGGCGTTCCCCGCACGGGATGACCCGGATCGCCGACCTCCTCGCCATGAAGGGTCACGAGGACGAGCCGCTGTGGGTGGTGGCCAGCAACGGTGCGGTCGTCTTCCGCTACCTGCCGGGCGGCGAGGTCGACGTCGTCCACGAGGAGACGTTCGACGCCGGCCCTGCCGTGCGGGCGATCCTCGAGGAGCAGCCGACCGCGCGGGTCGCGATCGAGGACCGCGGCAACGGGTACCGCGTCACGACGCCCTTCCCCGAGGGCGAGCTGCACGGCGAGATGACGGTGACCGACGTCGAGGAGCTCGTGTCCCGTCCGGTCAGCCGGGTGATCATCCGCGACCCCGACGCCACCGCCGACGACTTCGTCGACCTCGGGGCCCGGCTCGGACTGCACGGCACCGACTACGTCGTGGGCTGGACCGCCTGGCTCGACCTCACGCCCGTCGGGGTCTCGAAGGCCTCCGGGCTCGAGCACGTCTGCGCCGAGCTCGGCCTCACGGCCGCCGACGTCCTGGCCATCGGCGACGGGCGCAACGACATCGAGATGCTCGCGTGGGCCGGCCGGGGGGTGGCGATGGGCCAGTCGGTGCAGCCGGTGATCGACGCCGCCGACGCCGTGACCGACCCGGTCGACCTCGACGGCGCGGCGGTGGAGCTCGAGCGCTGGTTCGGGGCGTGAGCGAGACTCTCGCGCTGCCCCGGGACCTGGCCTCCTCGCGGCTGCGACTGATCCTGGTCTCTCCCGACGATGCCGCCGCCATGCTCGCCGGACGCCGGCAGAGCCGGTGGCACCCCGACTACCCGCGTCGCGACGACGTCGACGCGGCCAGCCTCGTGCGCCCGGGCGGGCCGGCGGACCCGTGGGGTCCGCGGCACATCGTGTGGGAGCAGCAGGCCGTCGGCTCGATCGGGTGCTTCGGCCCACCCGTCGAGGGCGAGGTCGAGGTCGGCTACGGCCTCGTGGAGCAGGCCCGTGGCCACGGCATCGCGACCGAGGCGCTGGCCTGCCTGCTCGCCGCGACCGATGCGCTCGCCGTACGCGTCCGGGCATCGGTGGCACCGGCCAACCGCGCCAGCGTGCGGGTGCTCGCCACGGCCGGTTTCACGGAGCTGCGCGGCAGCAACGACGACGGAGAGCTGGTCATGGCTCGGCCGTTGGGGTCGGGGTGACCCGCCCGGCCCTGATCGCGTCCGACCTCGACGGCACGCTCCTGCGCTCCGACGGCACCCTGTCCGACGTCTCGCGCCGCGTGCTCGCCGCCGTGGAGGACGCCGGTGTGCCGGTCGTCTTCGTCACCGGCCGTCCCGTGCGGTGGATGGAGGCGCTCTGGGAGGTCGTCGGTGCCCACGGACTGGCGATCGTCTCCAACGGCGCGGTGCTCTTCGACGTCGCCCAGCAGTCCGTACGACGTGTGGACGGGCTGGCGCCCGAGCCGGGCCTGGCGATGGTCGAGGTGCTGCGGGAGGTCGTGCCGCAGCCGCGGTTCGCGATCGAGTGCCTCGACGGCCTGCGGCTCGAGGCGGACTTCCACGACCCCCACCGGGTGCCACCCGGCTCGCCGGTCGGGCCGCTGAGCGACGTCTGGGAGGACGTCGCGGTCAAGGTGCTCGTGCGCCACGACGGCGCCGACGACGAGGTGCTCGCCGACGTGGCTCGGGCGGTGGGTGACCAGGCGGTGCCCACGTGGTCGATGCCCGGGCTCCTCGAGATCAGCGCCCCCGGCGTCACCAAGGCGGCCGCCCTGGCCCGGCTCTGCGCCGACCTCGACGTGCCAGCCGAGGACGTCGTGGCGTTCGGCGACATGCCCAACGACCTGGCGATGCTGGGGTGGGCCGGGACGTCGTACGCCGTGGCCAACGCGCACCCCGACGTGCTCGCGGCGGCCCACCACACGGCGGAGACCAACGACACCGACGGCGTGGCGCGGGTGATGGCTCGACTGGTGGGTCTCACCGACGATCTGGTGCAATGAACCTCGTGACGTCCTGCCCGCACCACCGCCGCCTGCCCCGAGCCCTGCTCGCGGGCGTGCTGGCCTGGGCGATCGCGCTGGTGACGGTCGTCCTGGCCGCGCCGGCCCAGGCCACGGCCCTGCCCCCCGGCGGAGCGGCCGAGCCCGACGACGTCTTCTCGGCCAAGATCGAGCGCGTCGAGCGCGACCCCGGCCCCGTGGGTCGCCCGACGCGCTACACCTACACCGTCCAGGTGCAGCAGGTCTTCGGCGAGAGCGACATCACCTCGGTGCGGGTCCGCGTGCAGACCACCTCGGCGTACGGCGAGTGCTCGACCCGGCCGGACTCCAAGGGCTCCGACCTCTACGTGTGGAAGCTGACCCGGCAGGGCGACCGTCTGCTCGCCAGCGGCTGCCGCAACGTGCTCAAGGCCACCGACACCCGCCTGGCCGAGGCCGAGGCGGAGTACGGCGAGCCGCGCTCGCCGATCGACACCTCACCCAGCGAGCCCCAGGTCGAGTTCCCCGAGGTGAGCTATACCTGCCCTGCCACCGACGAGGCGATCTCGGACGTCACGAGTGCCGAGGGCACCTGCTCCGAGGTCGCCGCCGCGCAGTCCTTCGACCGCGCCGCGGCCCCGGGCCTGGCGCTGGTGATCGTCGGCCTGCTCGGCTGGATCGTCGTCCTGCGGCTGGGTCGCACCCGCCGCTCCTGACCTCACCAGCTGGTCAGAGATACATCCCGCCGCTGCCGGGGTGCTCGTCGTCGCCACCCGGGGTCGCGCCCGGGCCACCTGGACCGCCGGGGCCACCGGGACCCGCGGGACCGCCCATGCCGGGCGGCATCCCGGCACCCTGCGGCAGCGCCTTGCGGATCTGCTCGAACTGGGCGCGGGCCGCCATCTGCTGAGCGTAGATCGCGGTCTGGATCCCGTGGAAGAGGCCCTCGAGCCACCCGACCAGCTGGGCCTGCGCGATCCGTAGCTCACCCTCGGACGGGGTCGCGTCGTCGGCGAAGGGGAGGGAGAGGCGCTGGAGCTCCTCGACCAGCTCCGGGGCCAGGCCCTGCTCGAGCTCCTTGATCGACGAGCTGTGAATCTCCTTGAGGCGCAGGCGGCTCGCCTCGTCGAGCGGTGCGGCCTTCACCTCCTCGAGCAGCTGGCGGATCATCGAGCCGATCCGCATCACCTTGGCGGGCTGCTCGACGAGGTCGGTCAGCCCCCGCTCGTCGTCATCGTCGCCGTCGCTGTCCGCGGTCATCCCCTGCGCCGCGAGCGCGGAGGCGGAGACCGTGCCGATCGGCTGCCCGTCGGGGCCGATGATCATGATCTTCTGCTCGTCCGACGGGGCTGCCTCGGGTGCGCCCGGTGCGGCGTCGGGTGCGGACTCGGTGCCCACGGGGGCCTGTTCCTCGCTCATGGCTCCACCGTATCGGGAGCCTGGATCCGTCAGAGGGTGAGCAGGAGCTTGCCGGTGTGCGAGCCGGCGTCCATCGTGCGGTGCGCCTCGGCGACGTCCTCCAGGGGCAGGCGGCGGTCGATGATCGGACGCACGGAGCCGTCGGCGACGAGTGGCCACACGTGCTCCACGACACCGGCGCAGATCGCCGCCTTGCCGGCAGCGGGGCGGCCACGCAACGACGTCGCGATCACCGCCGCGCGCTTGTTGAGCAGGGCCGCGATGTTGAGCTCGCCCTTGATGCCGCCCTGCATGCCGATGATCACGAGCCGGCCCTCGGTCGCGAGGGCGGACACGTTGCGCCCCAGGTAGGAGGCGCCCATGTTGTCCAGGATGACGTCGACGCCACCCGAGGCCTCGGCCTTCGCGACCTCCACGAAGTCCTCCTCGTGGTAGTCGATGGTCACCGCGGCCCCGAGCTCCTCGCAGAACGCGCGCTTGGCCGCCGTACCCCCGGTCGTCAGGACGCGTGAGCCGAGCGCCGTGGCGAGCTGGATGGCGAAGGTGCCGATGCCGCCCGCGCCGCCGTGCACGAGGAACGTCTCGCCCGGTTGCAGGCCGGCCACCATGAACACGTTGGACCACACCGTGCACGCCACCTCGGGCAGCGCTGCCGCGCTCACCAGGTCGATCCCGTCGGGGACCGGCATGACCTGTCCGACGGGTACGACGACCCGCGAGGCGTAGCCGCCACCGGCGAGCAGGGCGCAGACCTCGTCGTCGACCGACCACGGCTCGCCGGCGACGACGTCCGGACCGAGCGCGGCGATCCGGCCGCTGCACTCGAGGCCGATCACCTCGCTGGCGCCCGGGGGAGGCGGGTAGAGACCCTGCCGCTGCAGGGTGTCGGCTCGGTTGACCGCCGTGGCGGCGACGTCGATGGCCACCTCGCCGGGACCAGGCTCGACGTCGGGGACCTCGCGGACCGAGAGGATCTCGGGGCCACCCTTGCCGTCGGGACCGCCTGCGTGGACCGCTCTCATTCTTCCTCCTCGTCCTCGTCGGAGACGTCGAAGCCCAGCTCGACGTCCGCCCGGGTCTCGTCGTCGTGGTCGTCGGGGTCCGCGAGCACCGGCTTGTCCCACCGCTCGGCGAGCTCCTGGGCCCGCATCGCCAGCGCCTCGACGCCGGCCGGACCCGCTCCGGTCGCACCGGCGGCGTACCCGAGCAGGTAGGCGGTGATCGGTCCGGCCCCGGTGTCGACGGTGTCGGAGGCGAGCTCGGCCAGGTCGCCGACGAGCCCCTCGTCGACCTCGGTCTCGAGGTCGAGGACGTCGCAGAGCTCGTCGATCCAGTCGTGGAGGTTCACGGGGGTCAGCCTTGCGAGCGCGCGGGTGCGATGCAAGCCCGCGCCGGTGAGCTCACGTGGCGCCGCCGGCCCGCTCGGCTCGCGCGTCGCGCAGGTCGGCCCAGGTGTCGACGTCGCGGTGCTCGTCGTCGACGGCCCGTACCTCGGCCAGGTCCAGGTCGGCGAGGAGCGCCCGGACCGACATCCCGTGCTGTCCCTCCAGGTCGGGTCGTACGGCGGAGAGGCGCTCGCTCCTCAGGGCCAGGGCGAGCTGGCGGCGACCGTCGGGGCCCACGAGCACGGCGCCGTCGGCTCCCCCGGCACCCTCGCAGAGCCGACGGATCGTGCGGTGCGTCAGGTGCGGCATGTCGACGGCCGTGACGACCACCAGCGGCGTGGAGCGCAGCAGCAGGTCGAATCCGGTGAGCAGCGCAGCGACGGGACCCCCGAAGCGCGGGCTCTCCAGCACGAAGGTGACCGGCCGCTCGGTGGGCACCTGCTCACCGACCACGACCACCTCGGCTGCGTCGACCACCGCGTCCAGCGCGAGCTCGAGCATGGTGCGGCCGGCGACCTCGGCCGACGCCTTGTCGAAGCCGCCCAGCCGGACGCCCTGCCCTCCGGCGAGGACGACGGCTCCGTAGCTCAGCAGGCCTGCGGTGCCGGTCATGACCTCCATCCTGGCAGTCGGACGGGCAGGAGTGGCAGGGTGGGAGGCGTGACCGGCGACCCCTCTGACGACGACCTGCTCCGGCTCGCGCTGGTGCAGGAGGCCTCCGGCCTCGACCCGGCGGAGAACCGTGCGCGTCTGGCCGGCCTGGTGCCGTCCGGCGCCGACCTGGTGGTGCTGCCGGAGGCCTTCGCCCGCGACTTCGGGGAGGCCGGCTCCGACGTCGGCCCCTACGCCGAGGCGCTGGACGGCCCGTTCGCCACCGAGCTCGGCGCGGTGGCCGCCAGCCGCGCGACGACCGTGGTCGCCGGCCTGTTCGAGGCGGTCGACGACGTGACCGAGGACCGGCCCTACAACACCCTGGTGGCCCGCGGCGCCGCGCACGCCGACTACCGCAAGATCCACCTCTACGACTCCTTCGGCTACCGGGAGTCCGACCGGCTCCTGGCCGGCGAGGTGCACCCGACCCTCGTGGAGGTCGGCGGTTGGCAGGTCGGCCTGATGACCTGCTACGACCTGCGCTTCCCCGAGCTGGCCCGTCTCCTCGTGGACGCCGGGGCCGAGCTGCTGGTGGTCCCCGCGGCCTGGGTGGCCGGCCCGCGCAAGGTCGACCACTGGCGCACGCTGCTGCGCGCCCGGGCGATCGAGAACACCGTCTACGTCGCCGCGGCCGGCCAGCCGGCACCCCGCTACAGCGGCCACTCGATGGTCGTCGACCCGCTCGGTGACGTCGTCGCGGAGGCCGGAGACGGTGCCGAGGTCGTGCGCGCCGAGGTGAGCCGCGCCACGCTCGCCGCGGCACGCCGTACGAACCCGTCGTTGCTCAACCGGCGTCTGTAGCCTCGGTCCCCATGCCCAGGATCGAGAGTCGTCGCCGCTCGTCCGGCTCGACGTACCCTGTCCCGGACGACGCGTCGGGGACGGGCGGCGGCCTGCCCCGCGACCGGCGTCGCGGCAACGGCTCGAGCGTCCCCGAGGTCGGGGACTCGTCGGCGCGCCGCAGGCTGGGCAGGCGGATCGAGTCCTTCGGCGAGTCACGCTGGCCGATCGTCGGGTGGGGCCTCCTGGTCGCTCTCGGTCTGGGCGCGATGATCGCCGCGATGGTGCCGACCGGACCCGAGTGGCTCGGCGGGGCCGGGGCGGTGGCCGTCTGCAGCGCCTACTCCTGGGCGCTGGCAGGGCGTACGGGCGGTCGACCCGTCGTCTTCGGGACGCTCGCCGCCGCCCTGGGGATCGGGGTCCTCGTCTCCGGACGCGACGACCTGGCGACGGGTGCCGCCGTGATGACGTGTGTGGTGACGGCCGTCTTCGCGGTGATGGTGACCGTGCCCGCCGTGACCTTCGCGCACGCCGCGCGCGAGTGCCTGCTGGCGGTCGTCGTCGCCGGGGTCGGCGCGCTGGCCACGATCGGCTTCGAGCCGACCATCAAGGTCGAGGACTTCGAGTACGTCACCTTCGGGCTGGCGCTCGCGGGCATCTTCGCGGTCGTCTACCGCCTGGGGGCCGGGCTGCACGGGCTGGGCCGACGCGGTGTCGTGATCGTCGTCGTCGGAGGCCTCCTCGTCGCCGTCACCGTGCTCTACGCCGAGCTGCTGCGCCGCTACGGCACGCCGTCGCTGGTCGACTCCTCCCTCGACCTGGTGCGCCACAGTCGCGACACCCTCGGTGCGTTCCCACGCCCCATCGAGACGGTCCTCGGCATCCCGGCGCTGGCGTACGGCGTGCACATGCGCGCGCGTCGTCGGCAGGGCTGGTGGGTCTGCGCGTTCGGCGTGGCGGCCACCGCCGCCGTGGCCAACAGCCTGGCCAACCCGGCCATCGCGATCACCGAGAGCATCCTGTCGGCGGTCTACGGGCTCGTGGTCGGCCTCGCGATCGCCTTCGTGGTGATCCGGCTCGACGTGTTCCTGACCGGTTCGGGCAGCACCCGCAGCAGCCGGGGCCGCCGCAGTCGGGTCGACGAGGAGGCCGCCGCGGTGCGGCCCGAGCCACGCCGTACCCAGCCCCTGCACTGAGGTGCCCGGATCTGCAGGCACTGGCGCAGAGTGCCGGCCGAGTGATGCGGAGTACCCAGCAGTAACGGCTAGCGTGCCGAGCATGGCCCGTGAGCAGCTGATCCAGATCGTCTCCGAGATGGTCGCAGGCGTCCTCGGTGTCGACGTCGAGGTCGGTGCCCGCGTGGAGATAGGCGACGAGGTCGCGCTGCTGGAGTCGATGAAGATGGAGATCCCCGTCATCGCCGACACCGCGGGCACCGTCACCGCGGTGAAGGTGGCCGCGGGCGACGTCGTCCAGGAGGGCGACGTCCTGCTGGTGCTGGTGCCGTAGGCCCTGTCCTAGACTTCTCGCGTGCCACGGCCCCGGCCGTGCCACGGAGGGGTGCCGGAGCGGCCGATCGGAACCGCCTTGAAAGCGGTCGTAGGGAGACCTACCGCGGGTTCGAATCCCGCCCCCTCTGCCGATCTCCCGTCGAGAGGCGGGTCCACCGATCAGGATCGCTGGACGTGGCGGGCGACGTCGTTGACGACGCGCCCCACGTCCGCGCGCACCTCGTCGACGTCGGCGTCCTCGAGCACGCTTCGACCCAGGTCGGCGAGACGCGCCAGGAGCTCGTTGCGCTCGGCGAACGCATCACCGCCGCGGGCGTCGATCCAGGCGCCGCCCGAGGAGCCGGACTGCTGGACCAGCTCGGCGCGCACGGCCGCCACCTGCTGGCGCACCGACCAGCGCCAGCTGGAGGCCGAGGCGCCTTCGCGCAACGGCGTGCGCGCCGCGGCGGCGAGGGCGCTCAGGGCGGTGTCCATGGGGGTGCTGCTCAACGGTGCTCCTGCCTCGTGACGGGGTGAGGAGGGCCGCATCGGGCCCGCCGTCGTCGACACTATCCGGCGGACGACAGACTGGTCTCGTGACCGACTCCCCTGGCGACCCCCTCGTCTACCGTCTGGCGCCCGCCGTCGCGGCGCGCCTGGTCGGCCTGGCCTTCCTCGTCCTCGCGCTGAGCATCTTCGTCGTGACCGCGGTGGTGCTGAGCCTCGGCTGGGCCCCGGACCTGATCGTGGCGGTGCTGGTCCTCGAGCTGCTCGTGGTCCTGGGCGGTGCCGGGTGGCTGCGCTCGGTTGCGTACGTCGTCCGGCTCGACGCGGAGGGATACCGGGTGCGTCTCGTGCGCGGCGCCGGCGTCCGCGACGGGCGCTGGAGCGAGGTGAGCGAGGCGCTCGCCGCGCACCCGCGCGACGTACCGTGCCTGGTCCTGCACCGCACGGACGGCACGACGACCTCCATCCCGGTCGGGATGATCGCGGCTGATCGTGACGACTTCGCCCGCGAGGTCGGCGCGCGCCTGCAGCAGGCTCACGGCAAGGCCTGACCGGGTCGGTGCTCGTGCGGGGCGCGTGCGGAGCGGCAACCGATTGGCCCGTCCGGTGGGCCGCCTTGTAGCCTGGGGGCGCTGCCTGCGTGCCGGGCAGCATGGAGGTGTCGCCTAGTCCGGTCTATGGCGCCCGCCTGCTAAGCGGGTTGAGGGCTACAACCCTCTCGCGAGTTCAAATCTCGCCACCTCCGCCGATCGTGTCCGTCTCCAGCGTGCTGGAGGCGGACACGTCCGCGTCGGCCGCCACGCGGGGTGCTCTTGGCGAAGAACGTCTTGCCAGGCCAGGTTTCGTGGCGCACTGTGGTGGGTAGTGGGTCGAGGTCCGGCCCGCGTCGGACGTGTGAGACGTGCTATTTCCTCGGGTTGCATGTTTCTGCACTGCACAAAATTGGTGGGGCCGCGACGGTGCGGGATACCCCTCAGGGCTTGAAGATTGGTTGCACGGGTCATTCCGTGGACCCGAGGAAGTTGGTGCTTCATCATGAAGATCGCTCGCAAGTTCGCCCTGGCAACTGCCGCCGGCATGTTGACCCTGGGTCTCGTCGGCGTCGTGACGCCCGCCTCTGCTGCTGACAGCGCGTGGGGCTGCGGTGGCTGGTGCAAGACCGGTGGCGGGGGCAAGCCCTGACCTGACGGTCCCGGCCGCGCCGGGTCCGCACCGCGCGTGACCGAGCCCTTCGAGGGGCTGGGTCAATCCTCGATCGAGGCGTCGTCGGCGTCGGAGTGGCCCGAGACGCCGGCCTCGCCCATCGTGTAACCGAGCTGGAAGCGGGTCTCGGCCTCGTACTCCGTCTTGAGGTCGGCGATGTAGCCCGCGTACGTGCGAGGACTCACTCCGAGGCGCTTGGCGCTCACGGGATCGGAGTGGCCCTCGATCAGCATCCGGATCGTCATCGAGCGCTGCTCGATCGCGATGCTCTTGAGCATGGACGTGTCCCGGCTGGTGAACGGCCGCGCCCGCTCCCACGTGCGCTCGAACATGTCGACGAGGAAGTCGACGACCGACGGCTCGCTGACCGCAACCGCGCTGCGGTTGTCCTCGCTCGCCGGGATCACCGCGACGCGACGGTCGATCATGATCATCCGCTTGAAGAACTCGTCGAGGGTGCGCACCTCGGCGCCGCGCTCGGTGACCTCGGCGACGTACTTGTGCGTGAAGGTGCTGCGCCGGGCGCTGTGCTGGTAGAGCGTGCGCATCTTGATGCCCCGGTCCAGCGCCGCGGTGTCGCGCAGCACGGCGCCGGCGACGGTCTGGGCGTCGCGGCCGCTCTGCGGCTGGGCGGTGATCAGCTCGAACTCGGCCTCGGCGATCAGCGTCGACAGGTAGGGCCCGATGGCCTCGTCGCGCAGGTAGGTGAAAGGGCCCTGCCCCTGGCCCTGGGCCAGCGGCGAGCGGCGCCACGACTGGGTCAGGCCGTTGAAGGCCCGCGACCACTGCGAGGACTCCTCGAGCAGCTTGGTGGCCTCGGTGCTCAGCGGCGAGACGACGCGTGACTGCACCGTGGAGGGGTCGACCGGCAGCCAGGTGTCGGTCGTCGTGTCCAGCTGCAGCAGTCCGAGACTGACCAGCAGGTCGTGCGCGGGCCGGTCGGGCCCGCCGTCGGCGATGCGCGGACTGTCGGCGGCCAGTCCCTGGGCCGAGGTGATGTCGTCGTACAACGCGGCGGCGCCGGACTCGAAGAGCGCACGATCGTCGGGACCGTAGGACATGAGCGCATCGTCGCACAGGGCCGCGCACCGCGCTCGGCTTCTCCTGGCCCCGCCGCCGGGCCGGTCCCGTCCTCGGCCGCCGGGCGCCGATGCCTCGGGAGGTGCCGGTGCTCGCCAGCGGCTGACATCCTGGGGTCATGAGGTCCAACTGCGCCCTGTACGTCGACGCCGGCTACCTGCTCGCCTCGGCCGCGACCCGGGTCTCGGGCACGTCCCTGCGCAACGGCGTTCACGTCGAGTACGGGCCGCTGGTCGACGGGCTGATCAAGCAGGCCGAGGAGCTGTCCGGCCTGCCGCTGCTGCGGGTGCACTGGTACGACTCCGCCAAGGACGGCGTGCCCGACGCCCAGCAGGGTAGGATCGGGGAGCTGGCGAAGGTCAAGCTCCGGCTCGGCCGGTTCGGGGTCGACGGGCAGCAGAAGGGCGTCGACCTGCGGATCGGGCTCGACCTGGTCACCCACGCCCGCAACGCGGCGGCCGACGTCTTCCTCCTGGTCTCCGGCGACGACGACCTGACCGAGGCCGTCGAGGAGGCGCAGGTGCACGGCGTGCAGGTGATCGTGCTCGGCGTGCCGCACTCCAGCGGTCGTCCGCACGGCGTCAGCCGGCACCTGGTGCGCGCCGCCGACGAGCTGACCACCATCCACGCGGCCACGATCGACGACACCGTGATGAAGAAGGAGCGGCCGGTGCCGGTGCCGGCTCCGCCGCCCGGCGAGCCTGCCGGCCAGCAGAGGCCGGCCGCAGGGGAGCGACCCGCCGCGGCGGCCGCGGCGCGCGTCGTACCGGCGCCGCACGTGCCGAGCCCGCTCGACCTCGCCGGCAAGCGCCCGCACCCGCCGGCTCCGCCGGTCGCGCCCGCGGCGGTGCTCGCCTACTCCGGGGCCACCGGCCAGCCCTCCCACATCGTGGGTGGGTACGCCGGACCCGACGACGTCGCCGAGCACGTCAGTGCCGTGGTGACCAACCTGTTGACGTCGCTGCGCAAGAGCGCGGCGGAGGAGGACCTGGAGGCCTTGCTGCGAGGGCGACCGTCGATCCCACGGGAGATCGACAAGGCCCTGCTGCTCGACCTCTCCGACGCGCTGGGCGTCTACGACCTCAACGACACGGTGCGCTTCGAGCTGCGCCACCGGTTCTGGGAGCTGTACGACGAGAGCGCCTGAGCGGGCTCACGGCTGAGCGCCGCCACCGTCGACGCTGACGGTGGCGGCGGGTTCCTTAGGGATCCGGCGGCTCAGGCGCCGAGGCGGGCGCGCAGGCCGTCGAGCTCGGTCCAGAGGACGGCCGGCAGGTCGTCGCCGAACTTCTCGAACCACTCCTGGATCTGCGGCAGCTCGGCCTTCCACTCCTCGTCGTCGACCGCGAGGGCGGCCTGGAGGGCTTCGGTCGTCATGTCGAGGCCCTCGAGGTCGAGGGAGTCGGGCGTGGGCACGTGGCCGATGGAGGTCTCGACCGCGGCGGCCTGGCCGTCGATGCGCTCGACGATCCACTTCAGGACGCGGGAGTTCTCGCCGAAGCCGGGCCACAGGAAGGATCCGTAGTCGCCGTCGTCCTGCTGCTCCCTGCGGAACCAGTTGACGTAGAAGATCCTCGGCAGCTTGGCGGCGTCGTTGTCCTTGCCGATGTTGATCCAGTGGCCGAAGTAGTCGCCGGCGTTGTAGCCGATGAAGGGCAGCATCGCCATCGGGTCACGCCGTACGACGCCCACCGCGCCGGTCGCCGCGGCCGTCGTCTCGCTCGACAGGGTGGCGCCGAGGAAGGTGCCGTGGGTCCAGTCACGCGACTCGAAGACCAACGGCACCGTGGTCTTGCGGCGACCGCCGAAGATGATCGCGTCGATCGGGACGCCTCGCGGGTCGTCGAACTCGGCCGCGAGGATGTCGCACTGCTTGATCGGCGTGCAGTAGCGGGAGTTGGGGTGGCTGGAGACGAAGTCGCTCTCCGGGGTCCAGTCCTCGCCCTTCCACGACTTCGCGGTGGCGGGCGGGTTCTCCAGGCCCTCCCACCAGACGTCGCCGTCGGGGGTGAGCGCGACGTTGGTGAAGACCGAGTTGCCCTTGTCGATGGTCTTCATCGCGTTGGGGTTGGTGTGGTTGTTGGTGCCGGGCGCGACGCCGAAGAAGCCGTACTCGGGGTTGACCGCCCACAGGCGGCCGTCCTCGCCGATCCGCATCCAGGCGATGTCGTCGCCGATGGCCTCGACCTTCCAGCCCGCGATGGTCGGCTCGAGCATGGCGAGGTTCGTCTTGCCGCACGCGCTGGGGAACGCGGCGGCGACGTACTTGGTGACGCCGGCGGGGCTGGTGAGCTTGAGGATGAGCATGTGCTCGGCCAGCCAGCCCTCGTCGCGCGCCATCACCGAGGCGATGCGCAGGGCGTAGCACTTCTTGCCGAGCAGCGCGTTGCCGCCGTACCCGGAGCCGAAGGACCAGATGGTGCGCTCCTCGGGGAACTGCACGATGTACTTGGTGTCGTTGCACGGCCAGGCGACGTCGGCCTGGCCCTCGGCGAGCGGCATGCCGACCGAGTGGACGGCCTGGACGAAGGGGGCGTCGAGCTCGGTGAGCCTGTCGAGGACGTGGGTGCCCATCCGGGCCATCACGCGCATCGAGGCGGTGACGTAGGCGGAGTCGGTGAGCTCGATGCCGAACATCGGGGACTCGGCCTCGAGGTGACCCATCACGAACGGGATGACGTACATGGTGCGGCCCTTCATGCAGCCGGCGTACAGCCCGCGCATCTTGGCCTTCATCTCGGAGGGGTCCATCCAGTTGTTGGTGGGCCCGCAGTCCTTCTCGTCGACCGAGCAGATGTAGGTGCGGTCCTCGACGCGCGCGACGTCGATCGGGTCGCTGGCGGCGTAGAACGAGTTGGGCTTGATCGCCGGGTTGAGCCGGGTGAAGGTGCCGGTGCCCTCGAGTGCGGTGGTGAGCTGCTCCCACTCCTCGTCCGAGCCGGTGCACCAGTGGATGGCGTCCGGCTGGGTCATCTCGGCGACCTCGATGACGAAGTCGATGATGCCCTGGTGGGTCGTGGGGAACTCAGCGCTGTCGAGCGTGCTGCTGGCGTCCTGCGTGGCGGTCATCCGTGGTCCTTTGGTCGCGACGTACGTCGTGGAGCAGTGATCGATCGCGCGGCGTCGTTGCAGGCGCCCAGCGAGGGTATCCACGGGTCGAGACAGCGCATATTGGATCGATCAAGCGTCGGTGACCCACGCCACACACGCCCTGGCCGTGTCGGGTGCGAGGCAACTCGATTACGCATCGCCCCGCACCTCGGCTATCCTCGTCCAGTCCTCGCGGGAACGTCGTGGGGCCTGCGCCTGTAGCTCAACGGATAGAGCATCTGACTACGGATCAGAAGGTTTGGGGTTCGAATCCCTACAGGCGCGCACATCGATCAGGCCCGGTCGTCGTGACCGGGTCTGATGCGTTTTCGCAGGTCAGAGGCGATGTAGCCAAGTTCTGGCGGGTTGCGCAATGCCTCGACTCAGCTGGCCACGCAGCCCGGCGGACGCTCTGCCGCGGCCCCAAAACCCGGCCCCAGAACCCGGTTGACGCTCTCCGACGCACCTCCCGGATCTGAGGCACCATCTCGGCGTGACTCTCTGCGGCGGTGCACGGACCCCTTCGGGTCCTCGTATGTGCCCGGGCATGCCAAACTGAATCGCCCCGGGTTTCGTGGAGGCTCGGTTATGTGGAACCAGCCCCGGTCGGGACGGGTGTCTCAGGGTAGTGCTGGGTGTTGATCTGGGCCCAGTGGTTGTCCTCGTACTCGGCCGGCGGGACGAGGCCGATCTCGCCGTGAAGGCGTCTGTGGTTGAACCAATCGATGTACTCAGCGACGGCGATCTCGACGTCACCGACGTTCTTCCAGCCGCCGCTGGGGCGCATCACGGGGTTGCGGATGCACTCGGCCTTGAAGAGCGAGTTCAGCGCCTCAGCCATCGCGTTATCGTAGGAATCGCCCTTCGATCCGACCGATGCGACGGCCTCAGCTTCAGCCAATCGCTCGGTGTACCGAATGGCTCGATATTGGACTCCGCGGTCGCTGTGATGGACCAGGCCGCTCACGTCGTGCCCGGCTCGTTGGCGCGTCCACAGGCCCATGTCGAGGGCATCGAGTGCCAGATCGGTACGCAGCGACGTGGACACCTGCCAGCCGACGACCAGGCGACTGAAGACGTCGAGGACGAACGCGACGTAGGTCCACCCGGCGTGGGTGCGCACGTAGGTCAGATCCTATGCCGACCTCCGGACTATGCCGATGCAGGTGAGGGTCGTGCAGGTCATGGACGGGCGATGGACTGAAAGGTCGGCATAGTCCCGACGTCGTGAGCACGCTTCAGACACAACAGAGTGTCTGGAGGTGAGGTTCGTGACGAAGAGATCTGCAACGGCTCGGTCTTATCCGGTTCGGATCCAGCGTCTGCCGGTCGGCCCGCTGGCACCGACGGTGCTGGACGAATGCTCGCGTTGGGTCGCAGCGAAGGGGTACTCGACGGGCTCGGCATCCGGAGCCGTGAACCTCGCGCAGCGACTGAGCGCCTGGATGCAGGAGGTCGGCGCCGGGGTCGGTGACATCGACGAGGAGCTCCTCGATCGGTTCGTGGCAGCGGAGCGTTCCCGCGATCGGCCGTGCTCTTCGGTGAAACGGTGGATGGGCGCGCTCCGCCGGTTCCTGACAGCTGCCGGCTACCTACCGGCGGCCGGGGCCGACGAAGAGCAACTCACGCCGACACAGGCAGCGGTGACTGAGTGGTGCACGTGGATGCGGGCCCAGCGCGGGCTGACCGAGAAGTCCATCGCTCGGTACTGCTACTACGCAGCCGGTGTCCTGGATGCGGTGACGGCGGCGGACGGGTCGGTGAGCTGGGATCGGCTCACCGCGTCGGTCCTCAACACCTACGTCGCTGACCGCGGCCGTCCTTACGGGGTCGTCGCTCGGGCTCACATCGTGGGCTCGGTCCGTTGCCTGCTGCGGTGGGCGCTGAGCACCGGTCGTCTGGACCGGGATGTGACCGCTGGGATCCTCAGGCCTCCCGGGACGAAACGGTCGGTTCCTCGGGGAGTGGCCGCCGAGCAGGTTGCCGCGTTGCTGGCCGTCTGCGACCCGTCCACGGCGATCGGGGCACGCGACCGGGCGCTGGTGTTGATGCTGGTCAGGCTCGGCCTGCGATCCGGCGAGGCTGCCCGTCTGATGCTCGACGACATTGACTGGGCCAGCGGACAAGTGACAGTGACAGGTAAGGGTCGCGAGCACGTGCTGCCCCTTCCCGTCGACGTGGGACAGGCGTTGGAAGCCTGGTTACGGCTGCGACCGGACGCGCTGGATCGGGCCGTGTTCGTGCGCCTGCGGGCGCCACGCCAGATGATGACCGCCTCGGGAATCTCAGGGGTCATCGCCCGCTTGTCGGGCTTGGCCGGCATTGACCCGATCTACGCTCACCGGCTCCGTCACACCGCAGCGATGGACGTCCTGGCCGCGGGCGGCACGCTGAGTGAAGCCAAAGAGTTGCTGGGCCACGTCTACACCGTCACCACGATGACCTACGCCAAGGTCGATCTTGCCTCGCTACGCGAGCTGGTCGTCCCGTTCGGGCAGGTGCCGCAATGACCGCCCCAGCGAGAACACCGGTGTCGACGTTGCGTGATCGGCTCGATGAGTACCTGGTGATGCGCCGGGCGCTGGGGTTCCAGCTCAACGATGTCGAACGGCAGGTCGGCCTGTTCTGCACCTGGCTCGAAGCCCGCGGTCAGACGACGACTTTCACCATCGATGAGGCTGTGGCCTGGGCCCGGCTCAACCCTGACGCGCACCCCTCGTGGTGGTCGACACGGCTGTCGTTGGTTCGGCGCTTCGCCGGCTATCTGAACGCGAACGGTGTCGACGTCCCGATCATCCCCTCGGGGCTGCTGCCAGCCAGGAAGCCCCGAGCCGTGCCCTTCATCTACAGCCAAGACGACCTCGACGCGCTGCTCGCCGCCTGCGACACCGTGTTTAGTGACGAGCGGATCGCCGCGACGCTGCGCACGGTCATCGGGCTGCTTGCCGCCACGGGGCTGCGGATCGGGGAAGCGCTGAGCCTATGTGTCGACGACATCGACCACGTCAATGATGTGCTGGTCATCAAGGCGGCGAAGTCCGCTGAACGCCTCGTGCCGATCCACCCGTCGACGACCAAGGCCCTGGCGCAGTACCTCGTTCTGCCATCCCGCGTAGCCACCCACCCTGACCCCCACGGCCCGGTCTTCGTGACCGCCAAAGGGACCGGGTACGTCTACGTGACCTTCCAGTCGAGATTCAAACGTGTACGAGAAGCGGCCGGGCTCGTTCCTCGGGGCAAAGCACGTCCCCGCTTGCACGACCTGAGACACACCTTCGCCACCGCGCACATGACCGCCGCCTACGCCCACGACGGTGACCCCGACAGGGTGCTGTCGCTGCTCGCGACCTGGCTCGGGCACTCCGACGCCGCCCACACGTACTGGTACCTGAGCGCGACCGGCGAGCTCATGGCCCGAGCTGCCGGCCGCCTTGACCTCAACGCCGGCACCACGGAAAGAGAACCGTCATGAACGCGCTGTCCACCAGTCTGCAGACCTACTTCACGATCTTCGCCCACAGCCAACGGGACCTATCGAGCAACACGATCGGCTCCTACCGCGACACGTGGCGGATGTTGCTGAAGTACCTGACCGCGACACTCGGGATCGCCGCGGACGCGATCGACTTCGACGCCGTCACCGCGACGAACATCACCGGCTTCCTGGACTACCTCGAACACGAACGTGGCAACAGCGCCAAGACCCGCAACGTCCGCCTGACCGCGATCCGCGCCGTGCTCAACCGCGCACTACCCGACCACCCCGAACACGCAGCGACGATCACCCAGGTCCTCGCGATCCCACCCAAACGCACGACCAGACCGGTCATCGAGTTCCTCACCCCCGACGAAGTCGTCGCGCTCCTCGCCGCACCCGATCCGGCGACCCGGACCGGACGACGCGACCACGCGCTTCTGGCCATGACCGTGCAGACCGGTCTTCGCATCAGCGAGGTCTGCACCCTCGTGGTCGACGACGTTCAACTCGGCACCGGCCCGCACGTCACCTGCACCGGCAAGGGACGACGCCAACGCATCACCCCGTTGACCAGTGTGACGGTGGGCGCGATGACGGCCTACCTCGCCGAGCGGTCCACCCGTCCCGGGACCGCGCTGTTCTGCGGTCCCCGCGGACTTGCCCTGTCCCGCGATGCGCTCGAGCATCGCCTTGCTACGCACATCACGGCCGCGGCGATCGCCTGCCCAAGCCTGGCCGGCAAACACGTCACAATGCACACCCTGCGACACACCGCAGCGATGAACCTGCTCGCGGCCGGAGTCGACGTCGCAGTCATCGCGTTGTGGCTCGGGCACGCCGACACCCACAGCACCGACGCCTACCTCCATGCCGACATGACCATCAAGCAAGCAGCCCTCGACCGAACGCGACCACCCGACGTGAAGCCCGGGATCTACCGCCCCGAGCCCGACATCCTCACCTGGCTCGCAGCCCTCTGACTATGCCGACCAACCGACACCGGAGCCCGACCACTACAACCGATCATGAGAAACATCGGCATGGTCCGGAGGTCGGCATAGGATCTGCAATGCCGACGTCGGCATTGCAGATCGGCGACCCACAGCTGGTTCGGCGCGGTCGCTGCGAACTTGCGGTCGACGAGGTCCTCGGGCCGCTCGGTCTCAGCACCAGCTGGGATGGTCGTGCGACGTGTCTTCTCCCGCGCGATGCCGCGTAGCCCCTGGGCGCGCATGAGGCGCTCCACGGTGCACCGAGCGACCGCGGTGCCCTTGCGGTTCAGCTCGGCATGAATCTTTCGGGCGCCGTAGACACCGAGGTTCGCCCTGTGGGCGACCTTGATGTCCTCGACCAGTTCGGCGTCACGCACGGCACGTACCGAGGGTTGCCGGTGCCTCGCGGCGTAGTAGGTGCTCGGGGCGATCTGGACACCGGCCTCTTTCAGCGCGGTGCAGATCGGCTCGCCCCCGAACCCTCGCGGTGCTGGTCGATGTAGTCGACCAGCACCGCCGTGGGCACTGCTACTTGATCTTGCGGTCGAGCTCCGCAGCGGCGAAAAACGCTGCGCTCGTGCGGAGGATCTCGTTGGTCCGACGCAGTTCACGGACCTCGCGCTCGAGCTGGGTGATCCGCTCGGCCTCGACCGACGTGGTGCCTGCTCGCAGGCCGCCGTCGATCTCGGCCTGGCGGACCCAGTTGCGCAGCGTCTCGGGGTGCATCCCGAGCTGCTCGGCCACCCTGGCGATCGCGCCCTGCTTGGTCGCCGGATCGCTACGGAGCTCGACGGCCAACCTCGTGGCCCGCTCACGCAACTCGTCTGGGTACTTCCTCGGTGCTGCCATGACTCTCATCCTCCATCGGTTGAGAGCCTCCATCAGACCCGGGGCGATTCACAACACATTGCAACTCGGAAGCCGTTTGCCCTCATTGCGAGCCTAGGCCATTTCGAGCGCTCGCCCACGACGCCGTCGGCAGCACCGCTGCACCTGCGACTGCGGCTCTCTAGTTCGCTGGACCGGACCGTCAGCCCGACCAGACGTGTCGGGCAGCCGAGCAGAGCATCGGCGTCGACGTAGGTCACCCACTCCCGATCATCGGTCACGACGGCGAGGGTAGATCGATCCACCGCCTGTGGAAAGGCCTGTGCAAGACGAGACCGTCGGCGCGTCGTCCTAGGCTGGCCGACGTGACCGTTCGACTCCTCGCCCGCTACCGCCCCATCGGTGACACCCACACCGACGCCGTTGAGCAGACCGTCGAAGCTGCCGACTACGAGGCCGCCCTGGCCCAGGCGCGCGCCCGGGCCGCCGACGGCGACCTTCTGCTCTCCGTCGTCGTCCTGGACTGACCTTGGCCACGATCGCCGCGACGACCTGCTCACCTACCGGTCCGGATCGCTACGACCCCGCGTGCGACGAGGCTCTCGACATCGGCGCCGGAATCCAAGTGATCCTGATCGTCGTAGCAGCGCTCATCGCGGCGCTCGGGACTTGGTGGCTCAAGCGGCGCGGACACCGCTGAGATGGCCGGCGGCATGGGCAGGCCTGACGGCGTCCCGCTTGGCGCCCGCGTGCGGGTCGGCCACACGACTGTGAACCGCGACCCGCGCCGTCGACCCGGACCCGAGCCACTGACCTACGGCGAGACCGCCGACTACCGCGACCTACCCGACGGCGCCCGCCATGTTCGCGTCAACCTCGGCGACGGACCACAGCCTGGACTGATCCTCGGTTGGCGCAAGCCCGACCAGCTGCCCTGGGAAGGTCACGTCCACTTCGCCCAACTCGTCGACGGCCGCTGGGTCCACGCGGACCGGTGGGTCCTGGCCAGTGCGATCGAACCCACTCACGAGGCCTAACGTCCCTGTCAGTCCTCGCAGGCCGTCCCGTCCTTGTCCCGGTCAAGGTTCGAGTTGTTCGCGGCGTAGACCCGCTGAGCGCGCGTCCCGTAGGCCAGGCGGCTGTTCCCGCGCTGACCTGCTTCTGCGCCGCGGCCGCGCTCTTCGTGACATCGTTCGGGAAGACCTTGGTCAGGTTGGCGCACGCGCGCTGTACTTCGTCGCGGCCTCGGCCGATCGGACGTCCGCAACCCACGGTGACGGTCATACCTTCTGATGACGAATCAGAAGGCAGCTTCGCTGGCCGCTCGATTGACCTGCGATCCGGATCCGATCCTGCGCGTCGCCCGGCCGCGCGACCGAACGTGTCGTGCTGCGCGAAGTGGACCTGCACTGGTCGCGAAAAGGTGAGGGCATCGGGCTCCTGGTTGGAGGTGTGGGACCTAAACCCTGGACATATGTCCGAAGTTGAAGTTATGGTTCTTCCACGTCCGATCCAGCACCGGGAGTCCCCATGTCGAGCACCACCCCTCCAGTCCAGGCGCGTGTCATGCGCACCGCTGTCCGCGCGCTCGGCGCTCTTCCAAGCCCGGTCAAGCGGCTCCTGGCCGGCTCGCCGATCGTCGTGGACGGCCAGCAGCTCAACGTCGAGGCCCAGGTCGGCATGCGCCTGCTCAACCTGACGGTGGGGGAGACGTTCGAGACCCTGCCGCTCGTCAAGGGCCGCGCCCAGATCGACGACGAGGCCTGGGTCTTCGGCTTCGAGCACCCCGTCGCGACCGTCGAGGACATCACGATCCCCGGCGAGGGTGGCTCGATCCCCGCGCGGGTCTACCGCCCCGGCGGCGTCGAGGTGCCAACCGCGTGCCTGGTCTACTTCCACGGCGGCGGTTGGGTCCTGGGCGGCCTCGGTTCGGGCGACTCGGTCTCCCGGTTCCTGGCCAACCAGGCCGCCCTGACCGTCATCTCGGTCGACTACCGCCTGGCTCCCGAGCACCAGTTCCCCGCCGCCGTGCTCGACGCGGTGGCCGCGTTCGACCACGTCGTGGCCCACGCAGCCGAGCTCGGCATCGACCCCCGCGCCATCGGCGTCGGCGGGGAGTCCGCGGGTGGCAACCTGACCGCAGTCGTCTCCCTGGAGACCGCCCGGGAGGCCAAGGCCGACCCGACCCGCGCCACACCGGCCTTCCAGGTCCTGTTCAACCCGGTCACCGACCTGTCGACCAAGCACCGCTCCTACGAGCTCTTCAGCGACGGCTACTTCCTCACCGAGTCACAGATGGACTGGTACAAGGACCACTACCTCGCCGACCCCGCCCAGGCCACCGACCCGCGCGTCTCGCCGCTGCTGGCCGACGACCTGTCCGGCGTCGCGCCGGCGTACGTCGTCGTGGCCGGCTTCGACGTCCTGCGCGACGAGGGCGAGGCCTACGCCGCCCGGCTGGCCGAGGCCGGCGTGCCGGTCACGCTGCGCCGCCACGCAGGCCTGACCCACGGCCTGATCAACGCCACTGGCGTCGGCCGCGCCGCCCAGGACGCGCTGCGCGAGGCTGCCGGCGCGATCCGCGTCGGCCTCACCTCGCTCGCTGGCGTACCGGCACCCATCACTGCCGGCGCGCCGGCCGAGGGGCTGACGTCGTGGTGAACCAGACCGACGTCGTCATCGTCGGCGCGGGCCTGGCCGGCCTGACCGCGGCCCGCGATCTGCACCGCGCGGGTGTTCGCGTTCACATCCTGGAGGCCCGCGACCGGGTCGGCGGACGCACCCTCAACCACGACCTCGGCGACGGCCAGGTCGTCGAGGCCGGCGGTCAGTTCGTCGGCCCCACCCAGAACCACGTGCTCAAGCTCGCCGCAGACCTGGGCGTCCCGCTTTACCCCGCCTACGACGAGGGCAAGGCGGTCTACGTGCGGGGCAGCAAGGGACGCCGGTTCGGCGGCGACATCCCGCCCGACTACCTGTCCCTGCCGGACATCGCCGTCACGATGCTGCGCCTCAACGCCGCCTCGCAGGCGATCCCGGTCGACGCGCCGTGGGAGGCCAAGGACGCAGCGGCACTCGACGCAATCACCTTCGAGACTTGGATCCGCCGCACCACCGTCGGCCGCGGTGGCCTCGAGCTCCTCAACGTCCTGCTCGCCTCCGCGTTCGGCGCCACCGCTGCCGACGTCTCCGCACTGTTTGGGCTCTGGTACGTCGCCGGCGCCGGCGACGAGAGCCACCCCGGCGCCGTCGAACGGATGATCGGCGTCGCCGACGGCGCCCAGGAGAGCCGTCTCGAGGGCGGGTCGCAGCGTCTGTCGCAGCTGCTCGCCGACGAGCTCACCGAGCACCTCGCTCTGGGCGCGGCCGTGCGCCGGATCCGTCAGGACGCTCGCTCGGTCACCGTCACCTCAGATGCCGGCACCTGGAAGGCCAAGCAGGTCATCGTCGCCGTCCCGCCGCCCCTCGCGGCACGCATCGACTTCCAGCCCCTGCTGCCCGCCCAGCAGGACGCCCTGTTCCAGCGGATGCCGTTCGGCACCCTGATGAAGTGCGAAGCCGTCTACGATCAGCCGTTTTGGCGCACCGAAGGACTGTCCGGCCAGGGAGTGTTCCGCGGATCGTCCTCACCGCTGTGCTCGATGTTCGACAACACCCCGTCAGGCCCTGCCGGTGACGGCCCGGGCGTCTTGATGGGTTTCCTCGGCGGCGCCGAGTGGCGGGCCTGGTCACACCGGCCCGCCCGCGAGCGCCAGGGCGCCGTCCTGCGCAGCTTCGCCAAGGTCGTGGGCGACCGCGCCCTCCACCCCGCTGACTACTTCGAGCAGGACTGGACCGCCGAGGAGTGGACCCGCGGCGGGCCGACCTCGATCCTCGCCCCCGGTGTCCTGACCAACCTCGGCCGCTGGCGCGACGTCCCGTTCGGCAAGGTCCACTGGGCCGGGGCCGAGCACGCCCACTACTGGAACGGCTACATGGACGGCGCGATCAGCTCCGGCCACACCACTGCTGCCACCGTCCTCGAGGAGATCTGAACATGAGCGAACCTGCCCGCAGGACCGTCACCGTGACCCGCGATCTCCAGGTCACCCCCGAGGAGATCTGGGAGGTCGTCTCCGACACCTCGCGCTATGCCGACTGGGTCGACGGCTGCCTCGCCGTCACCCGTCACCACGGCACGGCCGCGGTGGGGGAGACCTACGCCGAGCGCAACCGCACGGTCGGGCCGGTCACCACCAACTCGGAGTGGACCGTGCTCGAGGTCGTACCGCTGCGCAAGCGCGTCGACTCCGGCACCGGGTTCGACCCGCTGCACGACATGGTCAACACGTTCACCTTCGAGCCGCTCGACATCGGCGGCACCCGGATGACCTACGCCGTCGACGTCCGCATCGGCCTCGGCCCGCTCGGGCTGCTCGGGCCCCTCGTCGCCGCCGTGCTGGGCAAGACTCTGCGCGCCGAGTTCACCACCTCGATGCGCCAGCTCGAGGAGCTCATCGTCTCCGAGCGCACCATCGCCGACCGCACCGAGGTCCAGTGATGGAGCTCCGGACGCGCCCCTCGCTGCTGATGCACTACGCCTGCTTCTACCTCGCCCGCACGCCGACCAAGAAGACCCTCGGCGCCCCCGCGCTCGTCGAGGCCGACCGCGTCAAGAACCGAGCCGTCGGCCCGGCGCCCTTGCCGAAGAAGCTCACCAAGCGACTCACGACCACTCGCACCTCCCGCCCGGGCCTCGAGACCATTGAGGTCGTGCCCACCGGTGTCGCCGTCGAGCGCACGATCGTCTACGTCCACGGCGGCGGCTACCTCAACCCGATGGTCGCCCCGCACTGGGACCTCGTCGCAGCCCTCGCCGCGGAGAACCGGGCCCGTGTCATCCTGCCCCTCTACCCGCTCGCCCCCGAAGGCACTGCCGCGACAGTGTTACCGGTCCTGGTCGACCTGCACCGCGACCTCACGGCCTCGGGGGAGGGCATCGTGTGGGCCGGCGACTCGGCCGGCGGCGGGCTGGTGACCGCTCTGGCGTTCCGGCTCAAGGACTCCGACCTGCCCCAGCCCGAACACCTGGTCCTGCTCGCGCCCTGGCTGGACCTCGAGATGAAGAACCCCGCCCTGCCCGCCGTCGAGCGCCGCGACCCCACGCTGGCCTCGGCAGGCCTGCACTACTGCGCCTCGCTGTGGGCGGGCGGGACCGCGCTCGACAGCGTCGACAACAGCCCGATCAACGGTGACCCGGCAGGTCTGCCGCCGATCACCCTGTTCGTCGGCACCCGCGACCTGCTGGTCGCCGACTGCCGCGACTTCGCCCGGCAGGCAGAGGCGTCCGGGGTCGACATCGAGCTGTGGGAGGCGCCCGGCGCCTTCCACGTGTTCGTGGCCGGCACGATCCTGCCCGAGTCGCGCGCGGCCCGCGGGATCATCACCGGCCGCCTGCGCGCGGCCGTCACGGCCCCGGGCCGATGACGAGCGACAACCTCCAGCTGCTCCGCAAGCAGGTCGCGACCACCGCTCGGCGCCTGGCCGCTGAAGGTCTGCTGGTCGGGACTGCCGGAAACGTCTCGGCCCGCCTCGGCGACCTCGTCGGCGTCACCGGCACGGGCGTCGTGCTCGAACAGTGCGCACCCGACGACGTCAGCGTCGTGACGATGGCCGGCGACCTCGTCGGAGGAACCCTGGTGCCCAGCTCGGAGACCGGCCTCCACCTCGACCTGTACGCCGCAACCGCCACCGCGGCCGTCGTCCACACCCACGCGCCGTGGGCGACCGCGGCGGCCTGCGTGCTCGACGAGCTCCCGGTCCTGCACTACCAGCAGATCCTGCTCGGCGGGACGATCCGGGTCGCGCCGTACGCGAGCTTCGGCAGCCCCGAGCTCGCCGGCCACGTCGTCCGGGCCCTGGAGGACCGCCAGGCGGCGCTGATGGCCAACCACGGATCGGTCGCCATTGGCGCCACCCTCGACAAGGCGCTCGAGAACGCGCTGCTCTTGGAATGGCTCGCCGCCCTGCACCACCGCGCCACCGCCCTCGGGACGCCGCACGTGCTTGACGCGGACCAGCAGGAGGACGTGATCGTCCAGGCCATCCGACTCGGCTACGGCCACACCCAGGAGGCAGTCTCATGACGACCCACCCACCCACGATGAAGATCGCGACCATCGGCGTACACGTCCTCGACACCCACGTCATCGGCGTCGAGTCAATCCCCGAGGGGTCTGACGGCGCGCTGGTCGAAAGGATCCACCTGTCCCCGGCCGGCACCGCCGGCGGCACTGCCGTCGTCCTGAGCCGCCTCGGTGCACGAGTCCACAGCTTCGGCGCCGTCGGCACCGACGCGCTGAGCGACGTCCTGCTCGCCAAGCTCGCCGAGGAGGGCGTCGACATCGACGGCCTGACCCGCACCGCCGAGCACCAGACCTCCGCCTCGGTCATCCCCGTGCGACCCAATGGCGACCGGCCCGCGTGGCACCGCATCGGCGCTAACGGCGCCTTCACCGCCGACGCGCTCGCCGACGTCGACTTCTCGGCCTACACCCACGTTCACCTGGGCGGCCCGGAATTCCTCGGCGGCGAAGCCGCCGGTCAGGTACTGGCACGCGCTCGCACCTCCGGGGCCGTCACGTCCATCGACATCCTCGCTCCCGGCGACCCCGACATGCTCGCCTGGATAGCCGATGCGCTGCCGCACGCCGACTACCTGCTGCCCAACGACGAGCAGGTCCTCGGCTTCACCGGAGCATCCACCCTCCTCGAGGGAGCCCGTGCGCTCCTCGGCACCGGCGTCGGCTGCGTGGCGGTGACCCAGGGCAGCAAGGGCGCGATTGTCGCCACCCGCGACGAGACCATCGAGGTCCCCGCCTTCACCATCGACGCGATCGACACCACCGGCTGCGGCGACGCGTTCTCGGCCGGGTTCCTGCGCGGACTCTCGCTAGGACACGACCTGCGCCGGGCCGCCGTCCTCGGCTGCGCCACCGCTGCCCACGTCGCCCAGGGCCTGGGCACCGACGCCGGCGTCTACGACCTCGACACCGTCGAGGCCTTCGTCCAAATGCCGGCCGGCTGAACTTGGTCCACATCCACCCCTCGGGAGGCACCATGAACCCCACGACGACGATCCTCGACGTCAACGTCGTCGACACACGTAACGGTACCGTCACCGCACACCAAGACGTCGTCCTCGCGAACGAGCAGATCGTCTCGATCATCACTAGCAGACCCAGTGTTGTCGGAACCGCCAGAGGCAGGAGTGTCGAGGGCCGCGGACGGTTCCTCGTGCCCGGCTACGTCGACATGCACGCCCATCCGCTCAATGGAGCGCGACCCGACACCGACGCGCTTGCCCTGATGCTCGCCCACGGCATCACCGGGTTCCGACAGATGGCCGGCTCCCCGCAGCTCCTGCGGTCACGACGCGAGGGCACGCTGGACCTCGGCCCCCGATCGCCACGACTCCTCGCCCTGCCGGGATCACTGCTGACCCCGCTGAACGCCGGCACCTCCGAAGCTGCGGTGGCCGAGGTCGCGCGCCAGGCTGCGGACGGCGCCGACTTCATCAAGGTCGCCCTGGTCACGCCCGACGTCTACTTCGCCGCCCAGGCCGAGGGCGACAGGCACGCCATCCGGCTGCTGGGCCATCTCCCGGCCGGCATCGACGTCCGCGCGGCCTCACGCGCAGGCTTCCGGTCCATCGAGCACGTCGGACCAGGACTCGGCGTCATCGCCGGCTGCTCCCACCAGGAGCACCAGGTCCTGGCCAGCGTGCCATCCAGCGCGGTCAAGATCCCGTCCCTGCCCACCATCCCGCTGCTGTCGCGGCTCGTCGACAAGGTCGTCGGCCGGATGATGAAGAAGCTCGTCCTCAACCCGGCCATGGTGACCAAGCCCGACGAGCTCGCCGCGATGCGGCACGCGATCGACACCTTCGAGGAGGACAAGGCTCGTGAGCTCGCCCGCGAGCTCCTCGCCAACGACACCTGGAGCTGCCCCACGCTGATCCGCGTCCAGGCGCAGCAGCTGTGTGACAACCCGCGCTTCGGCGACGACGAGGACCTGCGCTACCTCCACCCGCACCTGCGCCGGACCTGGGCTGGTGCTGCCTTAGCGTTCCACGACACGTTCGACCCCGAGCAGCGCGAGGTCTTCGCTGCCCAGTTCGACCTGCAGCGCCGGATCGTCGGTCTCTTCCACCACGAAGGTGTGCCGATGCTGGCGGGGACCGATGCCGTCGGGGCCGTCTGGGTCGTCGCAGGCTCCTCACTCCACCGCGAGCTCGGCCTCCTCGCCTCGGCAGGCCTGAGCCCGTTGAGCGTCCTGCAGAGCACCACGCTCAATCCGGCGCGATTCCTGGGACGTGAGGCACGAGGGGGGTCGGTCGAGGTCGGCAGGGAGGCAGACCTCGTGCTGCTCGAGGCCGACCCGCTCGAGGACGTCGCGAATCTGGCGTCCATCTGTGCCGTCGTGCGTGACGGGACGACGTACGACGCGTCGGACCTGGCGGCGATCAAGGACGACGTCGCCCGGCGCGGGCTGCGTTAGTCGAGGCCTGCCGGTAGACCGCAGGGTCAGGCCGGCGCGCGACCTTCACCTCGGTAGGAGTCGAGCAGACGGCGCAACACGGCGGTAAGAGCAGCCCGGTCCTCCTCGCCCCGTGACCACGCGATGCGGTGCAGGGCGAAACCGTCGATGACCGCGACGAACTGACGCGCCACCAGGTCGGCATCGACGACCCCGACCGCGCGCAAGGCCTGCGCGGTGGCTGCGTCGAAGCCACGCATGATCTCCTGCACCGGCGCCTGGAGGTCGGGCCGGCGCTCGGAGGCCAGGTAGGCCTCGAACTGCACGCGCACGAGCTGCGGCCGCGCGTCGGACATCAGCTCCACGAGCTGGTCGGCGAACTCGTCCTCGTCGACCACCCCTGCGGTGGCCGCGGTGATCAGCTCGTCGACGGCGGTGACGACCTGCTCGGCGATCGTGGTGATGGCCGCCCCGATGAGCTCGTCGATCGAGGTGAAGAAGTAGCTCGGGGTCGAGGACGGCACCTCGGCCCGCGCCGCCACCGAGCGGTGGGTCACCCCCTCGATCCCGCGTTCGGCGATGACCTCGATCGTGGCCTCGAGCACCTTGGCCCGGCGCGCGTGCCCGCGCGCGTAGTGGGACTGTGGGCGGACCGGCATGCTCGACAGACAACCACAGCGCACCGACGCCGTGGCAGGCAACGCCACCCGCGGGTGGTGGGTCAGCTCGCTCGGGTCAACGGCACCCCGAGGTGGGCGGCGGCCACCAGCTGTACTGCCTCGCGCAGGAGCTCGTGGTCGTCGGGCCGGGGGTGCGCCAACCGGTTGATCGCGAACCCGTCGAGCACCGCGACAAGGTGGCGACCGGCACGCTCAGGATCTGTTGCGCCCAGCGCCCCGAGGACGGTGGTCGCGGCACTCTCGTAAGCCTGCACGATGCGTTGGACGGGCTCGACCAGCTCGACGCGCCGGGTCGAGCCCAGGTAGGCCTCGAACTGGACCAGGATCTGACGCGCGCGAGGTGCGGTGATGATGTCGACGAACCGGTCGATGTAGCCGTCGATCGACGAGGTTGCGGCCATTCCGGCCGCGTCGGTCAGCAACGAGTCGACGTCAGCGAGCACCCCGTCGGCGATCCGGGTGACGGCGGCCCCGACCAGCTCGTCGAGGGATCCGAAGAAGTAGGACGTGGTCGACAGCGGCACCTCTGCAGCCCTGGCCACGGCACGGTGGGTGACGCCCTCCAGACCGTGGTCGGCGATGACCTCGACGGCGGCGTCGAGCACCAGGGCGCGTCGGGCCTCGCCTCGGAGGTAGTGGGTACGAGGCCGGCTCACGACGACGACGTTAGGCGAACTACGGACATTTGTCCAAGATTTTCGGGCAAACTCTGGACGTCTGTCCGATATTGCTCCTACCCTTCTCGTGAGCAACATCTCGCCCACACGCCGTGGCCGAGGAACACACAGCGGGAGCGAAGATGTTTGAACCGGTAGTGGTGGCCCGAGGTCTGTGCCGGACCTACACGGCACCCGACGGCAGCACCCTCAAGGCACTCGACGACGTCGACGTCGACATCCTGCCCGGTGAGCTGACGGTCATCGCCGGCCCCTCCGGCTCGGGCAAGTCCACCCTCCTGCAGGTCCTGGCCGGCCTTGACCGGCCCCAGGCCGGCTCGGTGCGCATCGGGGGCGAGGAGATCACCAAGAGCGGGGACCGGTCCCTGGCCCGGCTGCGTCGTCGCAGCCTCGGTTTCGTCTTCCAGTCCTTCAACCTCATCGACTCGCTCTCGGCGCGCGAGAACATCGCCCTGCCGCTGCAGCTCGACGGTCGCGCCGTCAACGACGACCGCCTCGTCGAGCTCGCCACCGCGCTCGGCATGGAGGAGCGTTTGGACCACATGCCCCACCAGCTCTCCGGCGGTCAGCAGCAGCGCATCGCCGTTGTACGGGCGCTGTTGGCCGACCCGCACGTCGTGTTCGCCGACGAGCCCACCGCCTCACTGGACCCCACGGCCGGTCAGCAGATGATCTCGGTGATGCTCGACGTCGCCCACACACACGGGCACGCCGTCGTCGCCATCAGCCACGACCCGGCCGTCGCTGCGCGCGGCGACAAGGTCTACCGGATGGCTGCCGGCCGTCTCACGCTCGTCGAGGACCGGATGACCGGATCCACTGCCGGGTCCTTGGCCGGGTCCTCGGCGGTGTCGACCAAGATCATCGGGGTCGGCGCGTGAGCATGGGTGCGCGCACCGGCGAGAGCCGGACCTCGCGCCGGGTCTTCATCGTGCTGCGCCGCCTCGCGGTCGCCGAGGCCCGCAAGCGCCCGGGCCGCGTCATCGTCACCGTGGTGATGATCGCCCTAGGTGCTGGCGCCCTGAGCACGGCCCTCGTGGTCGGTGCCAGCGTCCGGTCGGCCGTCGAGGAAGGGCTTGTCGTCCAGTACGACGGCATCGACATCGTCGACAACGCCGGGCTGTCCACCACCCAGGACGCCATCGGCACCGGCGGCGGAGGCACCGGTATCTCGCGCAACGACGTCACGGAGATCACCGCGCTGCCGGGTGTCGAGGCCACCGGCTCGGTGTTCAACACCGTCGCCGTCGCCCAGGTCGGCGACCTGACCCGTGGCGTCACGCTCAGCTCGCTCAACAGCAACCCCGACTTCGTGTGGCAGGACTGGTCCGAGGGCCGCGCGCCCACCGCCAGCAATGAGATCGGCCTGACGCCCTACACCCTCGACCAGCTCGGGATCCGGCTCGGCGACCAGGTCGCCATCGGTCGCCCCAGCACCGGAGCGGGCCTGGTCCGCGTCGTCGGCGTCATCGACACCCACGGCAGCCGCGAGCAGGACAGCAGCGCCTTCGGGGTGGTCACCGAGCAGGTCGTGCGCAACCTCTCCGGCCTCGACGCACCCAACGAGGTCATGATCGCCACGGTTCCCGGCACCGACCTCGACGCCCTGATCAGCGACATTAACCGGGTCGCCCCCACCGGTCTCCCGCAGACCACCGAGGACATCCTCAACGCCGACCGCGGCGTCGCGCTGACCCAAATCAACGCGATGGAGGCGGTCGTCACCGCACTGGCCGCCGTGTCGTGCCTAGTCGCCGCCATCACCTCGGCAACCACGGCAGGGGCCAGCCTGGCCTCACGTCGTCGCAGCTGGGCACTCCTGCGCTGCGTGGGCGGCTCGCGCCGCCAGGTCGCAGGACTCGTCACGGGGGAGTCGCTTTTGCTCGGCCTCCTCGGCGGCATCATCGGGGTCGTCGTCGGCCTCGGCCTAGCCCGCGCCACCTTCCCCGTCATCGGGCTGGTCCCCGGGCTGCCCGAGCTGCGCGGCTCCTCCTACACCGTCGAGGCCACCGCGATCTGGATCCCGGTCGTCGTCGCGCTGCTGCTGGCCGCTGCCGGCTCCGTGGTTCCGGCGGTCCTGGCCGCCCGCATCCCGCCCTCGGCGGCGCTGAAGACCTCCAGCAACCCGGCCAAGCCCGTCAAGCGGTGGCGCGTCGCCCTGACGGCGGGCGTCCTGGTCGTCGGCGCCGTGCTGGCCTACCTCGCCAGCGACGGCGGCTCCGGCATGGTCGTGCTCGTAGGGGTCCTGCTCAGCGTGGCCGCCTTCGCGACCCTGATCCCGCAAATCCTCGTCGCCGCCGCGCGCGTCGGTGTCGCCCGTGCCCGCTCCACCGACTCCCGCCTGGGCTACACCGACGTCCTGCGCCGCCCGCGTGCCGCGACCATCGAAGCGGTTGCCGTGATCCTGGCCGTCGGCATGATCGCCCTGTCGTGGGTGGCGCTGTCCTCGGTGCAGGAAGCCACCTCGGCCCGCCTCAGCGCCACCGACTCACCCGACCTCGTCGTCGGGGCCGTCGTCTCCGCGTCCCCGGTCTCCCAGGAGACGCTCGACCAGATCGCCGCCGTGCCGGGCATCGAGACCGCGGTACCCGTCCCGTTCGGCACCGACGTCTCCATCGTCGGCAACGGCACCGACGGTCGCGTCACCCTCACCACCGGCACCGCAGCCGGCCGGGCCGACGAGCTCGGATCGGCGCTCCCGCTCGGCTCGCCGGTCAGCGACGTCCGAGGCGACACCGTCTACCTCCCCGCCACCCCGTTCCCGGCGTTCTACGCCGACAAGACCGTCAGGCTCATCGGCCCCGACGGAACGGTCCGTGGCCTGAAGGTCGCCTACGTCGAGGGCCTGCAGCTGCCCTCGCTCGTCAGTCCCGACGTCCTGGCCAAGGTCAGCGCCGACCCCCAGGTCCGTCAGGTATGGATCGCCCTGGCCGACGGCATCGACCGAGCCAAGGTCGTTGATGAGCTCACCGGCGTCGCCATCCAGAGCGGCGAGCTCCCGATCAGCGGCCCCACCATCCTCGACATCCGCACGGCCAGCGCCTTCACCACCGCCAGGGCCGCGGCCGTGGCGATCCTGGCGATCTCGGTCCTGGTCGCCGTCATCGGTGCTGCCTCCACCGCAGCCCTCTCCATCGCAGAGCGCAGCCGCGAGCACGCCACCCTACGTGCCCTCGGCCTCGAACGAGCCAAGCTAGGACGCCTCCTGGCGACCCGGATCGTCTTCGTCGGTCTCCTCGCCGGACTGCTGGGCGTGGCCATGGGCAGCTTCCTCGGTGTCGTCGCTTCCCGCCTCGTAGCCAGCACCCTGACCCTCGAACCCCGCACGAGCCTGCCGATGGTCCCGGTGCTCGCGTTCGTCGTCGTCACCGTGCTCGCCGTCCGCATCGCCGCGCTGCTGCCCATCGAGCGGGCCTCCTACATCCCACCCTCACGAGCACTGGCCCAGGCGTGAGGAGTCGACCCATGAACTCGTTGTCGACGACGCTCGCCGGCGCCGGGGCGCTCGCAGCGACCCTGCTGTGCCTGACCCCGGCCGTTAGCGCACACGCTGCGGGCAAGCCCATCAAGCCTGCCGCGATCTCCTACACCTGTGCCGCCGACGGCCAGCTCGTCGGCGACGTGGCCACGGTGACCTTCGCGCTCGACAACCCGCCGACCGAGGCCGTCGCGGGCGACCTGCTCTACCTGCAAGGATCCCTCGAGATCACGCTGCCCGACAGCGCAACGACCCTCTCGCGCCTCCAGCTCGCGACTGAGGTCGGCGTCGAGGCCTCCGACTTCAGCCTCGCCGTCCACATCGGCTCCGTGACCAGGACGGTCAAGGTCTCCGACGCCATCGGCGCGCGGCAACCGATCGCCTCGCCCACCAAGGTCGTGGCATCCGTGCAGCTCCCGCCGATCAAGGTACCCGCGAAGTCCACCGACGTCGTCACGCTCGAGATGCCCACCCAGGCTGCCATCGCGGGCACGGTGACCGGCGCGCCGGAGAAGGTCGTCTTCGGCACCCAGCTCAGCCAGGACAGCCTCCTGATGCCCCTGCGCTACCTCGACTGCTGGCTCCCCGAGGCACCGGTCAAGGCCGCTGTCGTCGCCCGTGTCCCTGTCGTGGCACCCAGCACCCCGGCGCCGACCGATCCTGGTGAGACCTCGAACCCTGGTTCGCCCGCACTCCCGGACACCGGCGGCGGACTTAGTGCCCCGACGACCTCGACCGGCGGCGACGTCGTGACCCCACCGGTGGGCGCGCCGTCCGTCGACGAGACACTGACGGCGCCAGACGACCAGCTTGCCCCGAACGCGGCCGCACCCGCCAGCTCCGGCCCTGCGCTCGCCGAGCCGGTGCTCGCAGCCGCAACCGTGCAGATCCCGCCGCAGACCGTCGGCCAGGGCACGTTCGTCCCGGCCTGGAGCCTGGCGCTAATCACCACCGCGTTCCCCGCCACGGCCGTGACCTACGCCGTGCGTCAGCGGCGCCGGCTCCGACGCCTCCTCGCCGACGGTGCCGGCACCTCGATCACGACCTCGAACGCCCAGCAGAAGGAAAACCGATGAACCGCTCACGACACGCACTCGGCCGCCTGGGCGTGCTCCTCGCTGCCCTGCTCGCCCTCGGCTTCACCTGCTCGGGCGTCTCGGCCCAACCCGCCACTGCGGCGGCAGCCGGGACGATGTCGCTGACCGCACAGACCGCCTACTACTGCGAAGCGTCCGCAGCAGGGTCCGACAACGCGTTCTACACCGTCACCATGAGGATGCAGCTCGACGTACCGACCTCCGTGCAGCCCGGACAGTCCCTGGCACTCGGCGGCGTCCTCACCCTGCAGTTCGACGAGACGCTCTACCGCAACGCCAGCCTCGCCGGGGTCAGCAGCGTCGACGGCTACTCGCCTACACTCTCGGCAACCTCGACGATTGACGGCCAGAAGAACGTTGTCCTGGCCAACCGGTGGCAGACCAGTCCGGCGCCGCTGCGCGACCCCATCGTCGTCTCCGCCCCGGTCACCTTCCCGGCCTACACCGTCCCGGCCGACGCCAGCGGCGACATCGCCCTCGGTCTGCCGCAGAACGGCACCACCAAGAACATCGTCTCCAACGCGCCATCCATGGTCGCTTGGACCGGCGTCGCCAACGCGGAGTACGCCGGCGGCACCATCCGCTTCAACCTCGCCTGCAACGTCAAGAGCGGTCAGCCCGGCGTGCTGGGAAAGATCCCAGTCACCCAACAGGCCGCTAGCGGTGCCCCAGCCGGCGACTCGGGGACCGCTCCCACCCCAACCCAGGACACGAACACCGCGACTGGGTCGACGGCAGCCCCGGGTGGCACCACGTCCACGACCGACCCGAGCGCAGCAAGCCCCGTCGAGACGAGCGCAGACCAGACCAGTGACCAGGCCGGCAACCAGACGGGTGCCCAGACGCCCGGCACCGCGGTGGCGCCGGGCGGCCCCACGGCCAGAGCTCCTGTTGCCCAGCCCGGCCAGACGGTCACCACGGTCGCTGCCCCCACCTCAGACCCGGCCAGCGGCGGCCTCTACCTGCCTACCGGTCTTCTGGTCCTTAGCGGCGCCGCCGTCTGCTTCGTCGCCGTGGCATATGCCGGCCTGACCAACTACCGGCTCCGGATGATCCAGAAGGCCATGGACGGCTGAGGCTATGTCCGTCTCGAAGAGACCGGCGCCGGGTCTCTCACTGACCAGCGCCTGCCTCGCGGGCACCACGTGATGACGTGTCGCGGCTGCTGCGACCTAGGGGGTGCGGGTCTGCGTGGAGGCCATCACCTCAGCCGGCTCCACCGACCCCGCAAAGATCAACGACGCGATCGCCGCCACCGACCTGGAGACCCCGGTCGGGCGTGTGGTGTTCGACGAGGAGACCCATACCTACGCCACGCCGCTGTACGTGTTGCAGTGGGACGACGGCGACGCCGAACGGGTCTACCCCGAGGGTGGCGACGCCCGTTCGCTGGCTGCTCCCGTCTCGGGTCTGGGCTGAGATGGACCTGTGGAACGCCGTCGTCCAGGGGGTCCTGGTCGGAGGTCTCTACACCGCGACCGGCCTCGGGCTCATGCTCGTCTTCGGGGTGCTGAGACTGGTCAACTTGGCACATGGCGAGCTCGTTCTCCTCGGGGCCTACCTCGCTTACGTCATCTGCGATGTCACGAGCTTTGACCCGCTGCTGAGACTGCCCCTGGTTGCGTCGTGGTGGCGGCCGCCGGGTGGCTGCTGCATCGATTCCTGCTCTCCCGGTTGGCAGGCCACGGCGGAGACGCCCCGATGGTCGCCACCTTCGCGATCGCATTGATCCTCCAAGCGGCGTTCAGCGCACTGGCCGGCAACGACCCGCTCTCGCTCACAGCGCCGTACAGCGACTCCGGGGTCGACGTGCTGGGCGTGCGCGTGCAGCAGGTCTACGTCATCGTGCTCATCGTCGCACTCGTGTGCACCGCCGCGACCTGGTACGCCCTGCACCGGACCCGATGGGGCATGGCCGTGCGCGCCTCAGGCCGCGACCCCGTCGTCGCGGGGGCGGTCGGCGTCGACGTCCGCTCGCTGCACGCGACGGTCTTCGCCGTCGCAGCCGCGCTTGCCGCCGTCGGTGGTGTGCTGGTCGGCGTGGCCACGAGCTTCAATCCGGCCGCCGGCGCCGGCTACCTGGTCTTCGGGTTCGCAGTCGTCGTGCTCGGTGGCGTCGGCAGCGTCGGTGGCCTGCTGCTCGCCTCGCTGTCGATAGGTGTCCTGCAGGCGCTCGCGACCGAGACGATCGGGGGCTCCTGGCGTGACCTGGTCGTCTACGCAGCGCTGCTCGCCATGATGGCGCTGCGCCCCCAGGGCCTGCTGGGCAAGAAGGTGGTGGCATGAGCGCCCGCGGTCTCGCCGCCGGAGCAGCCTGCCTCGCGGGGTTCGCGATCGTCCTGGGCGTGGCTCGCGGGATGACGCCGTACGACCTCGACGTGGCCACCTCCTTGCTGCTGTTCGTCGCCGTAGCCCAGGCCTGGAACATCCTCGCCGGTTTCTCGCGACAGTTCTCGCTGGGGGCCAGCGCGTTTGTCGGCGCGGGCGCGTACACGGCGGCGTCGGTGTCGATCCACCTCGAGTGGAGCCCGGTCTTGATGCTGCTCAGCGCAGGCGTGGTAGCCGGCGTGCTGGCCTTGGTGCTGGCGGGTGCGCTGCTGCGTCTGCGCGAGGACTACTTCACCATCGGGTCGCTGGCTGCGGCCCTGGCCGTGCACGCCTTCGTAACCAACAACCAGTGGCTCGGCGGAAGCGCCGGGCTCAACCTTCCCTTCGACAACCTGCCGACGCCGATGGGAATCTTCCACATGGCGGCCGTGTGCGTGCTGCTCTGCTCCCTGTGCACTGTGTGGCTGATGCACAGCCCTACCGGCCTGCGGATGTCGGCGGTGGGCCAGCACGAGGACGCTGCGGTGACCCTCGGCGTCAGCGTCCGCCAGCTCCGACTCTCGGCCATCGTGCTGAGCAGCGTCCTCACCGGACTTGCCGGCGCCGTCCTGGCCATGCAGCAGGTCTACGTCGAACCGGTGGGCTCACTCGGGATCTCGTGGACCATCGCCGCCGTCGTCATCACCGTGGTGGGCGGGGTAGGCACCTTCGCCGGGCCGTTCGTCGGAGCTGTGGTGATCTACCTGGGCCTCACCAAACAGCTCTCGGAGCAGCCGATCCTCGGTCTCGTCGTCGAGGGCGTCGTCCTGGTCGCCGTCGTGGTGCTTGCGCCTCGCGGTCTGTGGCCGACCTTCGTGTCGATGGCGCGACACGTCGCAGGCAGAGTGACGCAACGACGCGCCGTTTCGACGGTGGCGCACCGCGACGGGGACCGGTCAGCAGCGAGCACCTGAATCACCGAGCAGTCACGATGGCGGGCCGTTCATGCCACCACGTACGCCCTGGCCCACTTGTGGTCCTTGGCCCCCGCCGCGCGGACCCGATATCGACAGCTCGACGACCGCATCCAAAGCCACACCGACTCCGGCACGACCGACCGTGCATCAGACGGCGTTGGTGCGTCTGAGGGCCTGGTGTCCCGGGACGATGACAAGGGCAACCACGGTCAGGCTGAGACCGAGGAGGATGGAGCTTCCGAGCAGGGCGGAGGCGAAGTGCTCGGTGGCATCGGCTGCGTCCGCGGACACGCTGATAAGGAAGGCGAGCCCCAGGGCCATGCCCAGCTGGTGGAAGGTGTTGACCAGGCCCGAAGCGGCGCCGGCGTCTTCAGCGGGCACGTCGACGATGCCGAAGGACGTCAGTGGTGCGAAGGCCAGGCCTTGGCCTGCGCCGATCAGGAGCATCGGCGGGGCGACGGCGGCGAGGTAGCCGCCCGCGGCGTCGGCCTGGCTGAGCCACGCGGTGCCGACGAGGGTGATCGCGACGCCGGTAGCGAGCACGGCGGCGAGGTCGACGCGGCTCACCAGGCGTGGGACGCCTATGGCGACGGCAAAGTTGACAGCGGTCATGGGCAGGAAGCCGAGCCCGGCTTGTAGTGCGGTGAAGCCGAGGACACCCTGCATCAGCTGGGTGGTGAAGTAGAAGAAGCCGATCATCGCGCCGAGGTAGAGCGCACGAGCGACGTAGGCGCCCGAGCGGCGGCGGTCGGAGAAGAGCCGCAGCGGCATGATCGGTTGCGTCGCGTGGCGCTCGTTGAGCACGAGACCGGTCAGCAGGACCGCGGAGGAGACGACCGTGCCGACGACGGTGGGGTCGGCCCAGCCGCGGGATGCGGACTCGATGATGCCGAACACGAGGACGCCCGTCCCCAGGGTTGCCATGAGCGCACCGGTGAGGTCGAAGGCGCCGCGGCGCCGCGGGGTCTCGGGCAGGTAGCGCGGCGCCAGGACGATCATCGCGGCGCCGATGGGCAGGTTGACGAAGAAGCCCGCACGCCAGGAGATCCAGGTCGCCGCGGCACCGCCGACGAGGAGCCCGAAGCTGGCCCCGATGCCGGCGGTGGCGCCGTACAGGGCGACGGCTTGGGAGCGCGCCTCGCCCTCGGGGAAGCTCGCGGTGAGCAGCGACAGCGCGGAGGGGGCGACGACCGCGGCGCCGACCCCCTGCAGTGCCCGGCCGGCGATCAGCCACTCCCCGGTCGGAGCGGTGCCGATGATGAACGAGGCGCCGACGAACACGGCAAGCCCGGCGACGAAGACCCGACGCCGACCCAGGAGGTCTCCCAGCCGGGCGCCGAGCAGGAGCAGGCCGCCGAAGACGAGCGTGTAGGCGTCCTGGACCCACGAGAGCCCTGTGGGAGACAGGTCGAACGCGCTCTCGATCGACGGCAGGGCGGTGAAGACCACCGAGTTGTCGAGCAGGATGAGGAAGTAGCTGGCCAGGATCACCGCCAGGACAGCCCGCGGGTGGCCGGTCTGCTCGCTGGCTGCGGGAGTCGGGCCAACGGCGGCGCGGGTCGTGGTCATCGGACCAGTGGACCGCTGCGCGCGGGGGCGGGGGAGTCCCTGGTGTGGGGGGGGGGTACCAGGTGCCGACCTGGTGGTCGACGTGGCCGGGGAGCAGACGCTGCCACTCTCGGTCCGGGCGGTGCGGTACGGCGGGACGGTTGCTGTGGTGGGAGTCGTGAGCGGGATGGGTTCGGCGGAGCTGTCGATCCCGCACGTGATGCTGCGCAACATCCGGGTGGCAGGAGTGACCGTCGGGAGCGTCGCCGACCATCGAGCGATGGCCACGGCCGTGGCCGACGCGAAGATCCGCCCTCACCTGAGCCATACCTTCGACTGGCGCGAGGCCGAGGCCGCCATCGCGCTGGTCGCGGCCGCCGGGCATGTGGGCAAGGTCGGCCTCAGGATCGGCTGAGCAGGGTTCCTAGGGTCGCGTCATCGGCGAGCTTGAAGACCGCTGAGGAAGACGTCGACGCTGAACTCGAACTGGGCGCTCCCGTAGGTGTCAGCGGGGGCGGCCGCGATCCGGGCGAGGATGGGGTACCTGTCAGGATCTCGTCCGACCAGCGCAGACTTCAGTGTGGTCGGACGTAACCGGTCCTCACCCTGAGCCGCCAGGAGCGCATCGCGGGCGTGCCCCAGGCACAGGTTGGTGAGCAGGGCCAGGCCCCGTTGAGCGGTCTCGTCGTCGAAGCCGGCTCCGGTCATCTTGGCCAGCACTGCCTCGGCCTGCTGGAGGAACCCGGTGACGGCCGGATCGCCCAGGGGAAGGTGCTCGGCCAGCCCGCCGGTCGCGAGCACGGCGTCCACGAAGCCGCGGGCGTGCGCACGACAGGCGTCCTGCCAGCTGTCGGCCTCCCCGATCTCCACCACCGAGAAGTTCGCCGAAAGAGCGTCGACGGCAACCATCCGTAGCAGGGTCTCGCGGTCACCCACGTGGTGGTTCACGGCCTTGCGGTCGACGCCGAGACGGTCTGCGACGGCCTGCATGGTGAGCTCGCTCTCGGGCAGCCCTCGTGCGGCTTCGACGATGCGCGCCAGGTCGATGCCGGCGCGGGTGCCCCGGAGGCGACGCTCGGCGGGTGCGTCTTGACGAGGCATGTCGCCGAGCCTACGGTAACGACGAGGCAATTCCCGGACGGGAATTCAGGAGGATCGAATGAGCGCGACAGTGGAGTCCGACGACACGGCGTACCGGATCGTCACCAAGGAGCGTCTGGTCGGCAACGCCATGCGATGGCGCCGATTCGGCGAGCCGGTGCCTGCCGGGCAGTCGCTCAGCGCGGACGGCACGCCGGACTACGGCGTCTTCGGTCCCGAGTCGGTGGTGTGGGAGGTGCTGCTGCACCCCGCGACGATCGTCTTCCAGTACCCGTTCCAGGGGCTGATCCAGGCGACGTACAAGCCCATCATCGCCGGGGTGCGCGACGCCGACCCGATCTCGCGCAACGCGCGCAAGGGCACCCTGACCTTCTTCGACGTCTTCGAGCGCGGGCAGCGCAACTCGGGCATGCACGCCCCGATGTGGCTCGGCGACAGCGAGACCGCGCGCCGGATGGCCAAGCACCTGCACACCATCCACACCAAGGTGGCCGGCGACATCATCGACGTCGGTGCTCCCGAGCTCGGCGGGTACGCCGCGAGCGAGCCGCGGGACGCCATGTGGGCGGCCCTCACCGAGATGCACTCGATGCTGTGGCTCTACGAGCGGTTCGCCTTCCGCGACGGCCGACCCCCGCGTCGGCTGTCCCCGGAGAAGCGGGACCGCTACCTCGCCGAGGTCGCCGAGTACTGCCGACTGGTGGGTGCCGAGGAGGCGAAGATCCCGCACACCTTCGCGGAGCTCGATGCGCTCTACGAGGAGTACGCCGACCTGTTCGGGCCGAGCGAGACGCTGGCGATCATGCCGGCGACCGGCGAGAACTTCGAGGAGCTCGCCGGCGAGAACATGAAGAAGAACTTCCACCGCTCGCAGCTCCCGTCGTTCTTCTACGCGATCGCGCTCGACCACGGGCTGTTCAGGCAGCTCGCCATCGGCGCGTCCTCGGGCGGGCTACGCCGTTCGCTCGGGATGGGGCCGGTCCGGTCCCGGGTCGCGGTCGCCGGCGCCCGGCTGGGGCTTCCGCTGGTCTGGGTGCTGCAGCAGAAGCCGTTCGAGCGGTTCTACATGCGCCTTATGTGGGGGCCGGACGGCGTCCGCCTCATCGAGTCGGCTCGGGAGTTGCGCGCGCAGGTGCGCCGGTGAACGCCACGAGAGAGATCGCGTCCATCGCCGAGCGGGTCGCCCGTGCCCAGGCCTCGTTCGACGCCGGAACCACGCGCCCACACGAGTGGCGGGTCGCGCAGGGGAGAGCGGGACAAGGAACGCCTGCTCCGACGCGCGAGCAGGTGACTGCCTGGTGAACCAGCGGGCACACTGTGGGCACAGTCAGCGGTCCTGATCGGCACAGATCGGCACAGTTCTCGCAGGTCAGGGAGCGCGAGGACACGCTCAGGACGGCGGTACCGACTCTCTACGGATCAGAAGGTTTGGGGTTCGAATCCCTACAGGCGCGCAGATCGAAACAGCCTCTGACCTGCGGAAACGTGGTGCGGAGGCTGTTCGTCCTTCGGCTCGACCATCCTTCTGACGTGGGTCGGGCATCACCACCCAGCCGCGGGCGTTCTCGATCATGTCGGAATGGCGCGGCGAAGATCCAGAAGGGCAGCTTGACGAGACGGGCGGGCAGCTCGTCCACCGTGGCGTCGTCGTGCTGGGTCTCCGGCGTCGTTGTGATCGAGGCCCCGGGGTTGGCTACGACGGACGTCGAAGTGGCCCTGGTCGACCACGACCACTCGCTCCGAGTGAGCGGTTAGCCGGTCCCCTTCGCCGAGGAACGGCTCTACTGCGGCCGGACCGAGAACCTCCTGAGCGTCGGTGACGAGCACACGACTGTGTTGCTGCCCACGGCAACTCGTCCGCCCAGCACATTGCTCAGTGCGTCACCGACCACATCGTGTCAACCGGCTGGGAGTTCAGCGACCAGACGTGACCTTGTGGGCGACGGAGCCCGCTGCCGACGCGACCGACCTGGCGGCCGCAACGCGTCGTGCGCGACGCTTGTCGAGGTGCAGCGCGAGGAAGTTGAGCGTGCCCCAGGTCATGGTGGCGCCGAGGACCTTCGCCTTGGCCTCGTCGTCATCGACGCGGGAGGCCAGGACGATCCCGTCCCCGACGTCGCAGGCGATCCGGATCCACATCGCGGTGCGCACCGTCCGGTCCGAGCGACCCAGGATGCCGAAGGTGCTGATCGCCAGGTCGCGGACCCCGAAGACGTTGGCCAGCAGGTCATAGCCCGGCTGCTCGTGCTTGCCGGCGCCGAGCGCGTCGCCGAGGTGCTCGGGTCGGGCGAAGCAGAGCCCGGCGTACGACGCGGTGGCGGTGCTCATCAGGCGGCTCATCGGATAGCTCATCCTGTGACCCTAGACATCGCAACCGCGCCCGGGCTCCCCGTCAGGGGTGGTTGGCTGTCGCCTCTCGAGCCGCGGCGCCCCCGTCCTTGCAGACCGGGCTGGGCCGGGCAGCTCAGCCGCGGCTGGCGCGCAGCATCTCCTCGCGCGGCACGACCTTGATCCGCTCTCGACCGGCGGCCTGGCCCAGCGCGACCTCGTGGGCGTCGAGGCGCTCGAAGCCGTCGAAGGTGACGACCTCGACGCCGCGCTCGGCGAGGTGGGTGATCAGGGCATCGGGGTCCGACGACTCGGGCACAGGCAGTTGCTCGAGGTCGCTGAGCAGGTGGGCGACGGTCTGGGCGGCGTCCGACTTGGTGTGCCCGATGAGGCCGATCGGGCCGCGCTTGATCCAGCCGGTGACGTAGGTGCCCGCCATCGGGGTGCCGTCGAGGTCGAGGACCCGTCCCTCGGCGTTGGGGATGACGCCGCCTGCCTGGTCGAAGGGCAGGTCGGCGAGCTGGCTGGAGCGGTAGCCGACCGCGCGGTAGACCGCCTGCACGGGCGTGTCGACGTACTGGCCGGTGCCGCGGACGGTGCCGTCGCCCTGCAGCTCGGTGATCTCGGTGCGCAGGCCCTCGACGCGGTCCTCGCCGAGGATCTCGACCGGGGCCTGGCACAGGTGGATGTGGATGCGTCGCGAGGCGTCGGTGGGCTCGGCGTCGACGTGCTTGAGCAGGGTGTCGACCACCAGGCGTACGCCCTTGTTGCCGGCGATGGCCCGCTGGCTGGCCTCGTCGATCTCGAAGCCCTCGGGATGCACGATGACGTCGACCTCGGGGGAGTGCGACAGCTCGCGCAGCTCCATCGGCGTGAACTTGATCTGCGCCGGTCCGCGGCGTGCGAACACGTGGATGTCGCGCGCCTGGTTGAGCGCCAGCCCCTGGTGGACGTTGTCGGCGATCTCGGTGGCGAGCTGCTCGTCAGCCGGCTTCGCGAGCATCCGGGCGACGTCGAGCGCGACGTTCCCGGCGCCGATCACGGCGACCTCACGAGCCTCGAGCGGCCAGTCGGCAGGCACGTCGGGGTGCCCGGCGTACCAGGACACGAAGTCGGCCGCGCCGTGGCTGCCGGGGAGGTCGACACCAGGCACGTCGAGGTCGCGGTCGGTCATCGCGCCGGTCGAGAAGATCACCGCGTCGTAGGAGCGCTGCAGGTCGGTCAGCTTGATGTCGGTGCCGTACTCGACGTTGCCGAGGAAGCGGATGCCGTCGCGCGACAGCACGCGCCGCAGCGCCTTGACGATCTCCTTGATCCGCGGGTGGTCGGGAGCGACCCCGTAGCGCACCAGCCCGTACGGGGCGGGGAGTCGCTCGATCAGGTCGACGCTGACCTCGGCGTGCTCCTTGGTGAGGATGTCGGCTGCATAGATGCCGGCCGGACCTGCTCCGACGACGGCGACGCGGATGCTGCGCATGGTGATCACTCCTGCTGGACCTGGATTGCGGGCAGCCTCCGGTGAGGCCGCACGTCCAATCTCAGGGAGCGGTCTCCTCCGCGGTACCCGCCCTGCGCCTGTGACCTCACAATCGCGGCCTGTGGCTGCGGGGAGCGCGACGGGGCACGTGAGCAGACGCACACCCGGATCCCGTGGTTCTCGCCGATGACCCACCTACGGTGGGCGGCTGCCGGTCGCACACAGCGACCCGACAGGTTTCGAGGTGTCCATGCTCCACCCCAAGGTACGGCGAGCCGTTGCCGGCGGCGCGGTAGCCGCCCTGGCCGTGACCGTCCCGCTCGCCTCTCCCGCAACCGCGGACGGGCCCGAGGGATCGGCGCCACCAGCGGCCCCGACCGACGCCCCGACGAGCTCGACCGAGGCCGGGCTCGACGACGTGGCACCAGCCGTCCTGGGTCACCGGGTGCGGCTCCGGGTGAGGAACCAGGACGTCCGGTCGGTGCGGACGACACGCACCTGGGCGCGCAGGCTGCTGAACGACCAGGGCGTCAGCCACGACGGCAACGACCTGGTCCGGGTCAAGCGCGACGGCAAGCTGATGCGGGGCTCGCAGAAGCGCCGGCTCCGCGAGGGAGATGCCGTCCAGCTCGTCGCCGTCGACCGCAAGGTCCGCGTGCGGCGCACGATGATCGAGCGGCCGACGCGCACCCGCACCGTCTCGCACCTGCGCCCCGGGCAACGGAAGGTGAAGGCGAAGGGTCGTCCGGGACTGCGCAAGATCACCGTCGTCAAGACCCGCCACAACCGCGAGGTGGTCGACGTCGACCGCACCAAGCGCGTCATGCGGACGCCCAAGCCGCGCCGCGTGCTGGTCGGTGCCACGGCGCGCAGCGTGCCGGGCACCGGTCACCTCAACTGGCGCGCGCTCGCCGACTGCGAGTCCTCGGGCAACCCGCGTGCGGTCAACCCGGCCGGCTACTACGGGCTCTACCAGTTCAACACGGGCACCTGGCGCTCGGTCGGTGGCTCCGGGCTGCCGTCGAACGCCTCGGCGGCGGAGCAGACCTACCGGGCCAAGCTGCTCTACCAGCAGCGTGGGCGGTCGCCGTGGCCGCACTGCGGACGCCTGCTGTAGGTCGGCTCCTGGAACGGCCCCTCCCAAAACCGAACGTTCGCTAGGATGCTCGTGGTCGTCGGAACGCCCGGCGACCACGAGGAGGTGCCGGTGACGTTCCGCGACCTGATGCAGCAGCGGTGGAGCTGTCGCGAGTTCCTGCCCGAGCCGCTCGACGACGCATCGCTCACCGGGCTGTTCGCCACCGCGCAACGCACGGCGTCCTGGTGCAACACCCAGGCGTGGGGCGTCCACCTGCTGGGCGGCGAGGCGCTGGTGGGCTTCGGCAAGCGGCTGACCGAGCACGTCGCCGAGCATCCCGCCGACCTGAGCCCCGACGTACCCCTCCCGGCGCAGTACGTCGGCGCGTTCGCCGAGCGGCGCCGTGGTGCCGGCTTCGCGCTCTACGAGAGCCTCGGCATCGAACGCGGCGACCACGAGGCCCGCACCGCGCAGATGCTGCGTAACTTCGACGGGTTCGGGGCTCCGCACCTGGCGATCGTCACCAGCGACCGCGACCACGGCGTGTACGGCGCCGTCGACTGCGGCGGCTACGTCGCGAACCTGATGAACGCCGCGCTGGACGCCGGCATCGCCTCCATCGCCCAGGGAGCGATCGGGATGTACGCCGGCAAGGTCCGCGAGCTGCTCGACCTGCCCGAGGACCGGCTGGTGATCTGCGGCGTGGCCCTGGGTCGCCCGGCCGCCGACCACCCTGTCAACGGCTTCCGCACCGAGCGGGCAGCCCTCACCGACGTCGTCACGGAGATCCGATCATGACCAGCACCCCCGCCCCGGCCGTCGGCACCAGCCCCGGGGACGCACCGGCCGACCCGTTCGAGGTCACGGGCCTCGACCTGACGCCGTCCCCCCGGGCACGTGAGCTGCGTGCCTCGCTGGTCGAGTTCATGAACGACCACGTCTTCCCGGCCGAGCACGACTACCACGCCTACCGGGCGGCGGCCGGCCCCGAGGACCACACGCTGCCGCCCGTGGTCGAGGACCTCAAGGCCGAGGCCCGACGCCGTGGCCTGTGGAACCTGTTCCTCCCCGCGGAGTCGGGCATCTCCCAGCTCGACTACGCGGGGCTGGCCGAGATCACCGGCTGGAGCCTGGAGCTCGCGCCCGAGGCGATCAACGGCCAGGCGCCCGACACCGGCAACATGGAGCTGCTGCACCTCTTCGGTACGCCGGAGCAGCAGCAGCGCTGGCTCGAGCCGCTCCTGGCCGGGACCATCCGCTCGGCCTTCGCGATGACCGAGAAGGCCGTCGCCAGCAGCGACGCGACCAACATCGAGACCTCGATCGTCCGCGACGGCGACGAGTACGTCATCAACGGGCGCAAGTGGTGGACCAGCGGTGCGGCCGACCCTCGCTGCGCCCTGCTCATCGTGATGGGCAAGACCGACACCGAGGCCGTGCGACACCGTCAGCAGTCGATGGTGCTCGTGCCGACCGACACCCCCGGGGTGACCGTCGTGCGCGACGTCCCGGTCTTCGGCCGCCACGACCAGCACGGCCACTGCGAGGTCCTCTTCGAGGACGTCCGGGTGCCGGTCGGCAACATCCTCAGCGAGGAGGGCTCCGGCTTCGCCCTCGCCCAGGCCCGCCTGGGACCCGGCCGGATCCACCACTGCATGCGCGCCCTCGGGGCTGCCGAGCGGGCGCTCAAGCTGATGGTCGACCGGGCGCAGAGCCGCGTCGCGTTCGGCAAGCCACTGGCCGAGCAGGGCATGGTGCACGAGGCGATCGCCGAGTCCCGGATCGCCATCGACCAGGCCCGGCTGCTGTGCCAGCACACCTCCAAGGTCATCGACGAGAGCGGCAACAAGGCGGCGGCGACCCTGGTCTCGATGGCCAAGGTCTCGGTGCCGCGCGTCGCCCTGCAGGTCATCGACCGGGCCATCCAGGTCCACGGCGGCGCCGGTGTCTCCGACGACGTGCCGCTGGCCGCGATGTACGGCTGGCACCGGGCGATGCGGATCTTCGACGGCCCCGACGAGGTGCACCTGCGCGGGATCGCTCGCCACGAGCTCGGCGCGAGCTCGGTCCTGCAGCCGTGAGCGAGGCCCTGGTCCGGCTCGAGCGCACCGACGGGGTGCTCGTGATCGAGATGAACCGGCCCGGTCGGCGCAACGCGCTGGACCGTCGGCTCACCGACGAGCTCAGCGCCGCCTTCGACGAGCTCGACGACGACCCGACCCTGTCCGTCGGCATCCTCGCCGCGGCCGGCCCCGTCTTCTGTGCCGGCACCGACCTGCACGAGGAGGCCAGCCCCGCCACCGACCGTGGGGGCGAGTACGGGCTGGTCCGCCGCCGACGGCGAAGGCCGCTCATCGCGGCGGTGGAGGGCCCGGCCCTCGGCGGCGGCTTCGAGCTGGTGCTCGCCTGCGACCTGGTCGTGGCCGGTGCGCAGGCCTCCTTCGGGTTGCCCGAGGTCGCCCGCGGCCTGGTGCCGACCTGCGGCGGCCTCTTCCGCGGTCCCGACCGGTTGCCGTCGGTCGTCGCCGCCGAGCTGCTGCTCACCGGCGACCCGCTCCCTGCCGCGCGGGCGACGTCGTACGGCCTGGTCAACGTGGTCTGCGAGCCCGGTCAGGCACTGGTCGAGGCCCGTGCTCTGGCCGCCCGCATCACCAAGAACTCACCGGATGCGGTGGCCGCCTCGCTCCGGGCGCTGCAGGACGTGCGCGGCCCGGCCGAGGCCCTGGGGTGGACCGCGACCGACCACGCGATCGCGGCCGCCTCGCACTCGCCGGACTGGTCGGAGGGCACCGCGGCCTTCTTCGACAAGCGCGCGCCGCGCTGGCAGCGATGACACCGGGTCCCCACCGCTCGACGAAAGGCACCACATGACATCGGCGGCACGATCGGTACGCGACACCAGGGTGTTCGTCACGGGCGCCGGGCAGGGCATGGGTCGCGCGACCGCGATCCTCTTCGCGCAGGAGGGTGCGCACGTCGCGGTCACCGACCTGGACCAGGTCAACGCCGAGAGCGTCGCCGCCGAGATCGTGGCGGCCGGGGGCCGCGCCGCGGCCTGGAGCCTCGACGTCGGCGACCCGGCGAGCATCCACGAGGTGGTGCCGGCCGTCGCCGGTGGGCTCGGCGGGCTCGACGTGGTGGTCAACAACGCCGGCATCGCCGGCTTCACCCCGCTGGACGGCGACGACTACGAGGAGCTGTGGGAGCGGATGCTGCGGATCAACCTGACCTCGCAGCAGCGCATCATCCGAGCAGCGCTGCCGTTCCTCCGCGCGTCGAGCAGCCCCCGCATCGTCAACATCGCCTCCACCGAGGCGCTCGGGGCCACCGTCAACGACAGCGCGTACGCCGCCAGCAAGGCCGGGGTCGCCGGTCTCACACGAGCGCTGGCGATGGACTTCGGCAAGGAGGGCATCACGGTCAACTGCATCTGTCCCGGACCGATCGAGACCCCCATGACGGCGTTCGCCGCGCCCGAGGACAAGGCTCTCTACGCCCACCGGCGCACCGCCCTGCGACGCTACGGACTCCCCGAGGAGGTCGCCCACATGACCCTCAGTCTCTGCCTGCCTGCTGCGGGCTACGTCACCGGCACGGTCATCCCCGTCGACGGCGGGTTGGTCGCGCGCAACGCGTGAGCACCGTCGGCGCCTCGTCGCGCGACCGACCCGGTCACCCGACGAGGAGGTCTGTCAGGTCGTGCAGGCGGTGGTCGGGCACCCCGGCGGAGTGCAGGAACGAGCGGGCATCGCCGTAGGCATGGCGCAGCCCGGCCAGGAACTCGACCATCGTCTCCGGCACGGCTCCCAGCGACTCCACCGGGAGCGCGGCGAGGCGCTCGGCGTACCCGGGCAGCTCGCGGAGGCGAGCGAGCAGGTCGTCGGTGCGGCCCGCGGTGAGGGCGTAGTCGTCGACGATCTCCTCGTCGCGCACGCCGACGGCCGACAGCAGGACGGCGACCACGACGCCGGTGCGGTCCTTGCCCATCGTGCAGTGCACGAGCGCGGGCACCTGTCCGGGCTCGGTCAGGGCGGCGGTGATCGCGGCGAAGGCCGGCTGGGCGTGGTCGAGGAAGCGCAGGTAGTGGGCCGCCATGCTCGCGGCCGGGTCGTCGCGATCGGCAGCACCCCCGGAACCGCCCGAGCGCAACGGTGCGAGCAGCACGGCGCGCTCGCGCGCGGCGAGGGCTGCGCTGGTGGCACCCGCGACCTCGCCCCGGGTGCGCAGGTCGACCCGGAGCCGCAGCCCGAGGTCGTCGACGACCACGGAGGCCTGCCGGGCATCGAGGAAGTACGGCGTCGCGCTGCGCAGCAGTCGACCGGGACGCGTGCTGCGGCCGTCGTACGTCGTGAGGCCGCCGAGGTCGCGCAGGTTGGCCAGGTCGGGCAGCCCGGGGTGTCCGGGAGCCCCCGCCGCCCGGGGCGTCACCCGGCGGGCTGGAGGTACGGCGCGCGCACCTCGCGCTTGAGGAGCTTGCCCGTGGGCGTGCGCGGCAGGCTGTCGACGAAGTCGATGCTGCGCGGCGCCTTGTAGTGCGCCACCCGCTCGCGCACGTAGTCGATGAGCTCCCGCTCCAGCTCCGGCCCGACGACGGCTCCGGGGGCGGCCAGGACGACACCCTTGACCTGCTCGCCCATCTCGGCGTCCGGCACGCCGATCACGGCGACGTCGTCCACCTTCGGGTGGAGGGCGAGGAGGTTCTCGACCTCCTGCGGGTAGATGTTGGCCCCGCCGGAGATGATCATGAACGAGCGACGGTCGGTCAGGTAGAGGAAGCCCTCGTCGTCGAGACGGCCGACGTCGCCGGTCGTCGTCCACGTCGGGTGCCGCGGGTGCTGCGCCTCGGCGGTCTTGACCGGGTCGTTGTGGTAGACGAACGGCAGCTCGTCGCGCTCGAAGTAGACCAGCCCGGTCTCCCCGACCGGCAGCTCGGGCTGCTCGTCCTGCTCGTCGTCGCAGATCCGTACGACGCCCAGGCCGGCGCGGCCGACGGAGCCGGGGTGGGTGACCCACTCGGCCGAGGTGATGAGGGTGATGCCGTGCACCTCGGTGGCCGCGTAGTACTCCTCGAGCACCGGGCCCCACCAGTCGATCATCTGCTGCTTGACCTCGACCGGGCACGGGGCGGCCGCGTGCACGGCGACCCGCATCGAGGACACGTCGTAGCGTCGGCGCACCTCGTCCGGGAGCTTGAGCATCCGCACGAACATCGTCGGCACCCACTGGCTGTGGGTCACGGCGTACCGCTCGATCAGGGAGAGCGACTGCTCGGCGTCGAACTTCGGCATCACCACGACGGTCCCGCCGGTGGCCTGCGTCATCACGCAGTACCGCAGCGGTGCTGCATGGTAGAGCGGGGCGGGGGAGAGATACACGGTCTCGGTGTCGAAGCCGAAGCGGGAGCCGAAGACGGCCTCCAGGGTGCTCCACGGCTGGTCGATGGTCAGGGACGGCATGGGGGGCCGGATCCCCTTGGGTCGGCCGGTGGTGCCCGAGGAGTAGAGCATGTCCTGGCCGACCGGCTCGACCTCGTCGCGCACCGGGGACGCGGTGGCGAGCACGTCGTCGAGGTCGTCGAAGCCCTCGACCGCGCCCCCGAGTGCCAGGCGCACCACCAGCTCGGGCATCGCGGCGGCGACGCCCGCGGCGATCTCGGCCTTGGCGGCCGACACGACGAGCGCCTTGGCGCCCGAGTCGCGCAGGATGTAGAGCACCTCGTCGAGGCCGAGGTGGGTGTTGATGGCGGTGACGTAGAGACCGCTGCGCATCGCGGCCCAGTAGGCGTCGAAATAGCGGGGGTGGTTCTCCGAGAGGATCGCCACGCAGTCGCCGCGCTCCAGGCCGCGGTCGCGCAACGCGTGGGCGAGGCGCACCGAGCGGTCCTCGAGCTGGGCGTAGGTGACGACCTCGCTCTGGTCGCCGAGCGGGTCGATCATGACGACGGCGGGCTTGTCGGGGTGCAGGGCAGCGTGCTTGCCGGGATACATCGTCAGCTCCTGGTCGGTAGGTGTCTCGTGGATGGGGGCAGTCGGTCAGGCGCCGCGCAGGGCCGCGTCGCTCGCCGCCGAGGCGCGCTCCAGCGCCCGCTGCAGGAGCGGTCCGACCATGTCGCCGATGCCGTCGAAGCCGTCGCCGACGGTCGTGCCCTGCAGGTGGCGGCTGTGGATCTGCTCGAGGATGACGGCGATCTTGAAGTCGGCGAAGACGATGTACCAGTCCACGTCGTCGATGGCGAGGTCGCGTCGCGTGGCGTAGCCCTCGACCACGCCGCGCACGTCCGGGAAGCCCGGCAACGCGGTCGCCCCCTGGGTGATCGGGTTGAAGAACTGCCCGGCCTCGTCCCAGAAGCTGACCAGCACGCCCAGGTCGGCCAGGGTGTCGCCGAGCGTGGCCATCTCCCAGTCCAGCACGCCGAGGATGCGGGTGGGGTCGTCGTGGGCGACCATGACGTTGTCGATCTTGTAGTCGCCGTGCACGATGCCCGGGAACCGGGTGGTCGGCAGCGACCGGGTGAGTCGGGCGAGCAGCTCGGCCGGCTCGGAGCGCGGCGCCGTGGCGACCGCCTCCCACTGCCGGCCCCACCGCGAGACCTGGCGCTGCAGGTAGCCGTCGGGTCGGCCCCAGCCCTCGAGTCCGACGTCGGCGGGCTCGATCGAGTGCAGGTGGACCAGGGTGTCGAGCATCGACGCGCTGATGCCCGCTCGCTCCGGCTCGCTCATCGTCGCGGTGTCGGCCGGGGTGCGGTACGTTCGTCCGTCCAAGCGGTCCATCACGTAGAAGGGTGCACCGAGAACGGTCTCGTCCTGGCAGTGCACGAGCACCCGCGGCACCGGCACGGCCGAGTCGACGAGGGCACTCATCACCCGGGCCTCGCGTCCCATGTCGTGCCCCGAGGCGACGTACTCGCCGTACGGCGGCCGACGCAGGATCCAGTCGCGCGCGCCGTCGGTGAGGGCGTACGTCGGGTTGGACCGTCCTCCCGCGACCAGGTCGGCTCGCAGTGCCCCGGCCAGGCCCCCCTCGACGACCCCGTCGAGGTAGGGGGTGAGTGCGGCCAGGTCGAGTGCCGGAACGACGCGGTTGCCATCAGTCGCGGTCATGGATCCTCCTTGAGTAACCGAACGTTCGCTAGGTTACGCGAGAAGGCGTCATCACGCGACCTCGCGAGGTCACGGGTTCGACCGGCTCAGGTGGTCGGTGCGGCCCGGACGGTCGCCAGCGCCAGCTCGCGGTAGCGCTCGGCCATCGTCTCGGGGGAGGTGGTGCCGCCGAGGCGGTACCAGGAGGCGATCGAGTAGCCCATCTCGATGACGGCGCGCACGGCCTCGCGCGGATACGGGGTCGCGAACTCACCGTCGGCCACGCCCTGGTCGACCACCTCGCGGAAGAGGGCCTCCTGCTCGTCGCGGAGGGCCACGACCTCGACGCGCCCGGCCTCGTCCAGGCTCCGCAGCTCCGAGGCGCCGATCAGCGCCTCGGCCTGCCGCTCGGTGTGGAAGACGACCCAGGCCACCATCAGGGCGCCGAGTCGGTCGGTGGCGCCCGGGCCGGCTGCGTCGATCGCGGTCCGGGTCGCTGCCAGGACGTCGCCCAGGGTGCGCCGCATCAGCTCCTGCAGGATGTCCTGCTTGGACGGGAAGTGGTGGTAGATCGAGGCCACGGTCACGTCGGCGTCGCGGGCGATGTCACGCATCGAGGTGCCGTGGTAGCCGCGTTCGGTGAAGTTGGCTACTGCCGAGGTCACGATGACCTCCTTGCCACCGCGGGTGGCCGCCTTCGGTGGTCGTGCCATGGATGAGTCCTTCCGTGGGGCCGGGTGACCCGGCGTGCGCATCGTAACGATCGTTCGGTCATGGCTGTCGAGCACTCGCGCGATCACCTCTCGCCCACCCAGAGGCGCAGGGCGAGCGCGCCCGCCACCGGGAACCCCAGGAGCAGGACGGCCGTCCATGCGACACCCACGGCAGGGCCGAGGCCGCCGACTGCTGCGCCCATCCCGCCGGCGAGGAAGAAGAGCATGGTGGCGAAGCCGGTCGCCGCCCCGTCACTGGCGCTCTCGACCGCGGCACTCACGGCAACGTTCATCGCCGGTTGGGCGAAGGCGTAGCCGACGTAGGCCAGTGCGCTCGCACCCACCACGAGGCCGGGAGCGCGAGCGACATCGGCGACGGCGAGCGCGGCCAGGGCGCTGGCCGCGACCGTCAGACCGACCGTGAGGGCGGCTCGGGGCGGAGCCGTCGACAGGCGTCTCCCGACCAGGGGGGACAGTGCTGTTCCGAGCAGGGCGCCCGGAAGGACGGCGGCACCGATCAGCACGGCGGACCATCCGGCGGCGTCCAGCATGACGGGCACGGCGACCAGCAGGGCGAACCAGACCGCGGCGACGCCGGAGGCTGCCAGGGCGGGCATCACGACCCCTGGCTCGGTGAGAATCGCGTGCGGCAAGAAGCCCGACGGGTGCCGATCGACCCACCACCTGCACGCCGGCGCCGCGAGCGCCACGACGGCTCCGCCGAGCGCCGCGGACCACCATCCCAGGGCGATCGACTGCACGACGAGGAAGACACCGCCGGCGACGAGGGAGACGAGACTCGCCCCGAGCAGGTCGACAGCGGCACCGGAGCCACCGTGAGGAAGCAGCCGCCACAGCCAGATCAGCGAGACGAGGGACACCACCGGCAGCAGCATGGTCGCGCGCCAGCCCAGGCTGTCGGCCAAGGCTCCCCCGAGCACGGGGCCGCACGCGGTCACGGCCAGGGCCGTGCCGATCGCCCAGGGCAGGACGCGCACTCGCAGCTCGACGGGGTAGAGCACCCGCAGGGCGGTGATCGTGAGCGTCGGTGCAGCTGCGGCGCCGGCTCCTTGGACGAGGCGAGCGACGAGGACCCATCCGAAGGAGGGTGCGAGCGCGCCACCCACTCCGCCGCACACGAGGAGCACGACCCCGAGCGCCAGGGGAGCTCGGACTCCGTGCCGGTCCCCGAGCCTTCCGTAGGCGACCGTCGAGACCGCGACCATCAACGGGTAGACGCTGAGCACCCATGCCGCGTGCGTCGCCGAGACGTCGAGGTCGTCGGTCAGGTCGGGCAGGGCGACGGCCACCGCTGCGCTTCCCATGCCGCTGATCCCCATCAACGTGCCTAGAACGCCGGCCACGACGGTCGGTCGGCGCAGAGAGCTCACACGGCAACATACCGAACGTTCGCTAGGCTCAGCCTGTCGTGTCCACCTACTCCCCGGAGGCCCCATGCCCTCGTCAGCCGGACGGCTGCCCGCCCGCATCGCCCGACGCCTGACCGTGCCGGCGATCGCGGCGCCGATGTTGCGCATCAGCGGACCAGAACTGGTCGCAGCGGCCTGCCGCGCGGGAGTGATCGGTGCGTTCCCGACGGCGAACGCCCGGAGCGCGGCGGAGCTGGACGAGTGGTTGCGCGGCCTGAGCGAGGTCGACGACGGCTCGTTCGCCCCATGGTGCCCGAACCTCATCATCCGGCAGCCCCGCCTCGAGGAGGACCTTGCGGCGTTGGTCGAGAACGCGGTCGAGATGGTCATCACGAGTGTCGGATCACCAGCCGAGGTCGTGGGTCCGCTGCACGATGCCGGAAGCCTCGTGCTCGCAGACGTGGCCTCCCTGCGGCATGCGCACAAGGCGCTCGAGGCCGGCGTGGACGGCCTCGTGCTGCTGGGGGCCGGAGCAGGGGGTCAGACGGGGTGGTTGAACCCGTTCGCCTTCGTGCGCGCCGTTCGGGCCTTCCACGACGGGCCGCTGGTCCTGGCCGGCGGCATCGCCGATGGCGCCTCGCTGCGGGCTGCTCAGCTGCTGGGCTGCGACCTCGGCTACCTGGGGACGCGATTCATCGCCACCCAGGAGTCGCGGGCGGAGAGCGCCTACCGGGACATGCTCGTCGAGAGCGAGATGGACGATGTCGTGCTGACCCGTGCGTTCTCCGGGCTCCCGACGAGCATGCTGCGCCCCTCGATCCTGGCGGCGGGCCTGGACCCTGAGGACCTGGACGAGGGCGTCACGGCGGAGACGGCCGCCTCGATGTACGGCGCAGGAGCGGCCGGACCCCGTCGGTGGTCGCACATCTGGAGCGCCGGACACGGTGTCTCCTCCGTGCGCGACATCCCGACCGTCGCCGAGCTGGTCGCGAGACTTCGAGCCGAGCTCGACGAGCTCGAGTGAGCCTCAGTCGGCCAACTGGCCGGGCAGCCACAGGGCGAGGTCCGGGAAGGTGAAGACCAGCGCCACCACGGCGAGGGAGACCAGCAGGAACGGCAGCACCCCCTGGAAGACCTCCTCGAGCTTGAGGCCGGAGGTCATCGACACCACGAACGTGTTCATCCCGATCGGGGGGGTCACCAGTCCGATCTCGAGCATGATGACGAACAGGACTGCGAACCAGACGCCGTCGTAGCCGAGCTCGACGACCACGGGGTGCACCAGCGGGACCACGATGACCAGGATCGAGAGGGTCTCCAGGAACATGCCGAGGGGAATCAGGATCGCGAGGATCAGGACCACGATCACGGCGGGCGGCAGGTCGAGGTCCACGACGAACTCCGTCAGGCGCATCGGGATCCGTGCCATGACCAGGTAGGTCGACAGCACGCCGGCGCCAATGACCAGCGCGAACGCCATGGACGTCACCGAGGCGGCCTCGAGGATGGCGTCACGGCCACGAGTCAGCACGTCACGCACGCCGCCTCGAACGTTCTCCACGACCAGCATCACCAGGGCGATGACCGCACCGATGGCTGCGGACTCGATCACGGTGAAGAGCCCGCTGAACATGCCCACGACGATGGCGCCGAAGATGAGCCCGATCCACAGCACGCCACGGACCTGTTGTCCCGAGGTGGACTCCTCGGTGCTTGCGGCGAGGTCGCGGAGGTCGATCCCGGCCTCGTGGAGCCCACGCGCCGCGGCGTCGGTCCCGACACTCGACGTGGCGGCCGACGTGGACGCGGAGCCGCCCCCGGCCACGACCAGGCTGTCCTCCAGCCTCGCCCCGGCGGGCACGACCATGCTGCGCGAGCGCACCGCGATGAAGACCGAGTAGGCCACCGCGGCCAGGACGCCGGGGACGACGCCGGCGACGAGGAGGTCGGAGATGGACTCGCGAGCGATCACGCCGTAGAGGACCATGGCGACACTGGGCGGGATCAGGATGCCGAGGGTGCCGCCGATGGCGACGATTCCTCCGGCGAAGGGTGCCTTGTAGCCGCCCTTGACCATCTCGTGGACGGAGATCTTCCCGATGCTGGCCGCCGTCGCGACACTCGATCCGGAGACGGCAGCGAAGCCGGCGCACGCGCCGACGGTGGCGATGCCCAGGCCTCCGGGCACCCGGCGGAGCACGCGGGCAGCGAACCCGTAGACGCGCTCGGCGAGGCGGCCGTGCAGGGCGAACATGCCCAGGAGGATGTACATCGGGATGATGGCGAGGCTGTACGTCGAGGTCTCGCGGAACGGTACGGATCCCAGGGTGGAGGTGGCCAGGTCCGCGTCGCGGAGCAGCGTGATGCCGAGGGCCCCGGAGATCGCCAGGGCGAAGCCCACGGGCACCTCGGAGATCAGCAGGACGAAGAAGAGCCCGAAGACGATGGCGGTGATCAGGTCGGGGTTCATGCGCGCACCCCCTGCTCGCCGTCGGCCACGACGTCGGTGGCCTGCGAGGCGTGGTCGGGCAGCGATCCACGCGACGAGGCGGCAGGGGTCCCGGCCCTGACCCACCGCCGCCACGTGCCGAGCAGCACCTCCAGCGCGAGGAGGGTGAAGCCGACGGCGATCACGAGGCGCGACGGCCAGACCGGGAAGTCCACGAGACCCTGGGTGAACTCGCCTCGCTCCATGGACACCAGCGCGGCATCCCAGGTGGTGCGAGCGAACCACGCGACGATCACGAACGAGACAAGGCCACCGAAGGTGCGCACGACCCGCGCGACGGCTCTGGGCATCTTCGACGTGGCCAGAGTGACGCGCACGTTGGTCTCGGTCCGCTCCGAGTACGAGATGCCCAGGAAGACCACCATCACCAGGAGCATCGTCACGAGCTCGTAGGCGCCACTGATGGATCCGCGACCCGACACGCGGTTCGCGACGTCCGCCACCATCGTGACCATGATCGCCAGGGTGCACACGGCGGCGAGCATGGCCAGGAGGGTCGAGACCCTCCCCACCCATTCGTCGATGGCTCTCATCGGCCACGTCCTTCACGTCCAGGGCCGGTGGGGCCTGTGGCGGCCCCACCGGCGAGCTCGTGGCGGCCCCGCGGGTGCGAGGACGCCGGTAGGTCAGGCCGAGGCGCAGATCTCGGCGGTGGTCGGCGCGTCGCCGCTCTCCAGGTCCGCGACGCGGTCCACGTAGCTGTTGTAGAAGGCCTCGGCGTCGTCGGTGGCGCTCGACGCGCCCTCGACCCAGGTGCTCTGCTGCGTGCCGCCGGCGGCGGCGACCCAGGCCTCGCCTTCGTTCACCGGTCCCAGGGACTGCAGCTCGATGCCCTCGGCGGCGAGCGCGCGACAGTTCTCCTCGACGGCCGGGATGAGGAACTCGTCCACATAGCTGCCGGCGATCTCGGAACTGACGGAGTCGATCGCCTCCTGCTGATCGGCGCTGAGTCCGTCGTAGGCGCCCTGGTTCATCGTGTAGCTGTTCATGGCGTAGCTGCCCATCCACTCGCCCAGGTCGTAGGCGTTGGGAGCGACCTCGGTCAATCGATAGTCGACGATGCTCTCCACGGGAAAGGCTGCGCCGGCGACGACACCGCGCTCGAGGGACTCGTAGATCTCGGCGGGGTCGATCGCGACCGGGTTGACCCCCAGCGCGGAGATCCCGTTCACCATCGATCCCGAGGCCCGGATGTCCTTGCCCGACAGGGCGTCGAACGAGGTCACGGGGTCTTTGGTCACGAGGACAGGCATGGAGTTGTTGAACTGGAACAGCATGCGCTGGTTGCGGTCCGAGTACTCGGCCTGGAAGTCGGGCTCGTCGGCGTAGAGCGCATTGATGGCGTCGGAGTTGGCCTGGAGGTCCTTGGTCACGAACGTCGTCGAGCCGATGTTGGCCAGCAGCATCTCGGGCGTGTAGGCCGGGACCGCCAGCACGACGTCCGCCGTCCCGTTCTCGGCGCAGGCGATGGACTCCGGCGCCTCGCACAGGGAGGCGTTGTAGAAGGTCTCGAACTCGACGGAGCCGTCGGTGGCGTCGGTCACCTGCGACATCCATGCCTGGGCGGCGACGGACGCCGGGTGGTCCTCGGTGAGGAAGGTGCTGAAAGTCAGGGTTGCAGATCCGCCGTCGGAGCCGGCGGAGTCACCGGAGCAGCCAGCCAGGGCCAGTGGGAGTGCCATCGCGGAGACTGCTGCGGCGGCGAGCTTGCGGGAGTTCAGGTGCATGGTCCTACTTTCGGGTGCGGAATGAGACCGGCGATCGCAGGGCCCGAGCCCTGTGGTGAAAACCACACGAACGATCGTTCGGGAAGAGTAGATGTCGAGATCGGGTGGGTCAAGGTGCGTGGGCCGAGGCGAGCCTCGGGGAGTGGCGTGCCGCTGGGCGGCTGGACCGCAGGTGGGCGCGGTCCCGCGATCACCGTGCGGCTCCCTCGCTGACCTGCTGCTCGGCCCAGGGCCGCAGCTCGCGCTTGAGGAGCTTGGCGTTGGCATTGCGGGGCAGGGGCTCCGCCCGGGTGATCGTGATCCTCGGCCGCTTGTAGGACGCCAGCTGTTCCGCGCACGCGGCCTCGACGACGGCGACGTCGAAGTCCGGGTCGTCGGTGACGATCACCGCGACCGCCGTCTCGCCGAAACGCTCGTGCGGCACCCCGACCACGGCTGCCTCGACGACTCCGGGGAGCCGGTTGATCACGTCCTCGATCTCCTTGGGGTACACGTTCAGCCCGCCGGAGATGATCATGTCCTTGGTGCGCCCGACGATGGTGATGAAGCCGTCGGCATCGAGCTCGACGAGGTCGCCGGTGTGCAGCCAGCCGTCGCGGAACGCCTCGGCCGTCTGCTCGGGTCGTTCGTGGTAGCCGATCATCGTGGCCAGGGAGCGCACCAGCAGCTCGCCGGTGCCGGTGCGCCGGATCGCGCCGTCGGCGTCGCGGATCGCCAGATCGGTGTGGGGGAGCGCGCGACCGGCCGAGCCCTCGTGGTCGAAGACCTCGTCGGCCATCAGCACGGTGGTGATCGTGGGGAACTCCGAGAGTCCGTAGCCCTGGCACACGTCGACATCGGGAATGCCGCGACACACACCCTCGATCACCGAGCGCGGCACTGGCTCGGCACCGGTGACGATCCACTCGAGGGTGCTCGCCGACAGGCGCTCCATCAGGTCGGGGCGACCCACCAGCTCGCGCAGCAGGCTGGGGACGAGCATCACATGGGTGATCCGGTCGCGTTCGAGGCCGTCCACGATGGAGTCCATCGTGGCCCCACCCGTGCGCCGGATCTCGGAGTAGCCGCCAACCCAGACCAGGCTCAGGACGAGGTTGTGGAAACCGGCCGCCCAGGAGAAGGACGGGATCACGGCGTAGCGCACCTGAGAGGTCAGCGAGAGGCCCTGGATCTGCCCCATCGCGTTCCACAGGACGCCGTTGTGGGTGTGCACCGCGGCCTTCGGAAGCCCGGTGGTGCCGGAGCTGTAGTAGAGGATGAAGACGTCGTCGAGCGCCGGGCCGACATGATCGGCCGGCAGCGTGCCGCGCACGACGTCGTCGTACGCCGCGGTGCGGGCCCCCGGCGGGGCGGCGACGTCGCCCAGCACCACGACGGTGTCGAAGTCGACGTCGAGAGCGGCCACGCTGCGCCCGGCGACCTCGTCCATCACTAGGTGCCGAGCGCCGCTGTCGCGACAGACGTGGGCGATCTCCGGGCCGGTGAGAAGCACGTTGACCGGCACGCAGACGGCCCCGAGAGCGGCGAGCCCGAAGACCGTCTCGAGCCATTCGAGACGGTTGCCGACCATCACCGCGACCTTGTCGCCGGGCCGCACGCCGAGCTCGTGCAGGCCGCCGGCGAAGCCGAGCGCCGCATCGCGCACCTCGGCGAAGGTGCGGGTCTCGCCCTCGAACCCGAAGGCCGGGCGATCGCCGTACGACGCCTCGGCCGAGCGGTCGAGGACGCCGAAGACGTTGCGGGCCAGGGTCATGGGTGCCTCCAAGGAGCCGAGTTGCGGGAAGTGGTCTACGTCACTAGCCTAGCGATCGTTCGGTTTAATGCAAGCGCCTGATTCACAGATGCAGGAGACGGGTGTGGACCGCTGGGGGATGACGATTCCACTCGACGGGCTGTCGCTGAGCGAGCAACCAGAGGTGTGCCGCGAGCTCGAGGGTCTCGGCTACACCGACCTCTGGAGCGCCGAGGGCATGCAGGCCGACGGCTTCACGCCGCTGGCGGTCGCCGCCGCCGTCACCACCCACGTGCATCTCGGGATCGCCATCGCGCCGTCCTTCACCCGAGGACCGGCGCTCCTCGCTCAGACCGCGGCGACCCTTGCCGCCACCGTGCCCGGGCGCTTCACCCTGGGGATCGGGTCCTCGTCCAACGTCATCGTCGAGAAGTGGAACTCGATCCCCTTCGAGAAGCCGCTCTCGCGCAACCGCGACCTGCTGCGCTTCCTGGGCGCGGCCTTCGCCGGCGAACGGGTCGAGCAGTCCTACGACACGTTCAGCGTCGAGGGGTTTCGGCTGGGCATCGTCCCGGACCCTGCGCCGCGGGTGCTGCTGGCCGGGCTGCGCGGCAAGATGCTCTCCCTGGCCGGTGAGGAGGCCGACGGTGCCATCATCAACTGGCTCTCGGCCGAGGACGTCGAGAAGGTGACGCCCATCGTCGGCGCGCACGGCCCGCGAGAGGTCGTCGCCCGGGTCATCGTCGCTCCGACCGCGGACGCGGACCTCGCCCGGGCGCTCGGACGGCGACTGATCACGACGTACCTCAACGTCCCCGTCTACCGCGACTTCCACCGCTGGCTGGGCCGCGACGACCTCGAGCCGATGTGGCGGCTGTGGGAGGAGGGCGACCGCAAGGCGGCGCTCGCCGCCGTGCCCGACCACGTCGTCGACGACCTCGTCGTGCACGGGAGGCCGGAGGAGATGCGCGAGCACCTGCGTCGGTTCGTCGCCCACGGCGTCACCACCCCGGTCGCCATGCTGATGCCGGTGCCGGGCACCGACCCCCGCCAGGTCTGCCGAGACCTGGCTCCCCGATGAGAGGAAACACCGACATGCAGCAGGACGAGTTCGCCGGCAAGGTCGTCGTCGTCACCGGCGGTAGCCGTGGTCTCGGCCACGAGATGGTGCAGGCCTTCGCCGAGCGCGGGGCCGACGTCGTCATCGCGAGTCGCAAGCTGGAGACCTGTGAGCAGGTGGCGACCGAGGTCGCGCAGAAGTACGGCGTGCGCGCGCTGCCCGTGGGGTTCAACGTGAGCTCCTGGGATGACTGCGACCGGCTGGTGGAGACCGTCTACGCCGAGCTCGGCACGATCGACGTGCTGATCAACAACGCCGGCCTCTCCCCGCTGTACCCCAGCCTCGAGGAGCTCTCCGAGTCGCTGTTCGACAAGGTCGTCGCCGTCAACCTGCGCGGGCCCTTCCGGCTCTCCGCGGTGATCGGCGCCCGGATGGCCGCGGGTGAGGGTGGCGCGATCATCAACGTCGGCTCGATCGAGGCCATCCGACCCCAGCCACACGCGCTGCCGTACGCCGCGGCCAAGGCGGGGCTGCACACCCTCACCGAGGGCTTCGCGCGCGCCTACGGTCCCAAGGTGCGCGTCAACACCATCCAGGCCGGGGCGTTCCTGACCGACATCTCCACCAACTGGCCCGAGGGTCTGCAGGAGGAGATGGAGCCGAAGATCGCTCTCGCCCGGTGCGCCGAGCCCAGCGAGGTCGTGGGAACCGCGCTCTACCTCGCCGGCTCCGCCTCGTCGTACACGACCGGTGCCGCGATCCGCGTGGACGGTGGCTGGGCCTGATGCGGCGGATGCACTGCGTGGAGCTCGGTGACCCGACCCTGCTCCAGCTCGCCGAGGAGCCCACTCCCCGGCCGGCGCCGGGCGAGGCGTTGATTGAGACCGAGGCGGTCGGGGTCAGCTTCGTCGACGGCCTGATCGTCCGGGGCGCCTACCAGGTGCGGCCGCCCGTGCCCTTCACCCCGGGCAACTGCGTCGTCGGGATGGTCACTGCGGTGGGGAGCCCCGAGGACGAGGCGCTGCTGGGGCGACGGGTGGCCAGCGTGCTGGACGGCCTCGGGGGCGCCTACGCGACCCACGTCCTCGCCCCCGCCGAGACCCTCGCCGCCGTGCCGGCCGGGATCGCGCCCGACGTCGCCGCGGCCTCGATGGAGAGCTACCTCACCGTCCTGTTCGCCACCACCCACCGGGTCACCATCGCCGCGGGCGAGGAGGTCGTCGTCCTCGGAGCCGGTGGCGGGATCGGTCTTGCGGCCATCGACGTGGCACGCAGTCTCGGTGCCCGCGTCACGGCTGTCGCCTCGACCGAGGAGAAGCGCAGCGCGGCCCTGCGGGCCGGGGCCGCGGACGCGATCGGGTACGGCGACCCCTCGGATCCGTCCGGCCCGGCGGACCTGCAGGGACTCAAGGACCGGATCCGTGAGGCCACCTCCGGCGGGGCCGACGTGGTGATCGACCCCGTCGGGGGTCCGGCTGCGGAGAGCGCGTTGCGCTCACTCGCGACCGGTGGCCGCTACTGCGTCGTCGGGTTCGCCTCGGGAGAGATTCCTCGTCTGCCCGCCAACATCGTCCTGCTGCGCAACCGGTCCGTCATCGGCGTCGACTGGGGCGACTGGTCACGGGTCGAGGGTGGTGCCGCGGGCAACGCGCGGCTGCTGGCCGACCTCTTCGCCCGCATCGCCCGCGGTGAGCTCGCCCCACCCGCTCCGTCGAGCGCCCCGCTCGCCGACGCGGGCCGGGTCCTGACGTTGATCGGAGAGCGCCGCGCCGTGGGCAAGTACGTGCTGCGGATGTCCTGAGGCCTCGGGGTGCCGTCACCCCACGATCGTGGGGCAGCGACATGCTGAGCGGCCCGCAAGCTGCCGTAGCTCCACGATGGTGGAACAACGACAGTGCGGAACAACGACAGCCACCCACCTACCGCGGCAGCAGGTGCGCCGTGACGCCGTGCGGCTCGGGCGTGGTCGCGTCGGAGTAGCGGCGCAGCTCCGTGCGCGCCACGGCGCGACGGTGCACCTCGTCCGGCCCGTCGGCCATCCGGATGATCCGTGCCTCGGCGTACATCCGCGCCAGCGGGAACTCCTGCGACAGCCCGCCACCACCGTGCACCTGCATGGACCGGTCGATGACCCGGGCGGCCATGTTGGGGACCGCCACCTTGATGCCGGAGATCTCGCTCGCGGCCGCGCGGTTGCCGACGGTGTCCATCAGGTGCGCGGTGTAGAGCGTGTACAGGCGGGCCTGGTCGATCTCGATGCGCGAGTCCGCGATCCACTCGCGGATCACGCCCTGGTCCACGAGGCGCGTGCCGAACGTGCTGCGGCTCTCGGCGCGGGCGATCATCAGCTCCAGGGCGCGTTCTGCGGCGCCGATCATCCGCATGCAGTGGTGGATCCGGCCGGGGCCGAGGCGCGCCTGTGACATCGCGAAGCCCGCCCCCGGCTCCCCGACGATGTTGGTGATGGGCACGCGGACGTCGGTGAAGGTCATCTCGACGTGCGACTCGAACGGGTTGAAGCCGAGCACGGTCAGGTCTCGCTCGACGGTGATGCCCGGGGTGTCGCGCGGGATGAGCACCATGGAGTGGCGACGGTGCCGTGGTGCGTCGGGGGAGGAGTCGGTGATCCCCATCAGGATCAGGATCCTGCAGGTGTCCCGGTTGATCCCCGAGATCCACCACTTGCGACCGTTGATCACCCACTCGTCGCCGTCCTGCACGATCGTGGTCTCGATGTTGCTGGCGTCGGAGGAGGCCACCTGCGGCTCGGTCATGACGTACGCCGAGCGGATGCTGCCGGCGAGCAGGGGGCGCAGCCACTGCTCCTTCTGGTCAGGCGTGCCGAACATGGAGAGCACCTCCATGTTGCCGGTGTCCGGGGCGGCGCAGTTCATCGCCTCCGGCGCCAGGTGCAGGCTCCGGCCACTGAGCTCGGCGATCCGTGCGTAGTCGAGGTTGGGCAGCGGGTCGTGCCCGGGCTCGGGGTGGGGGAGGAAGAGGTTCCACAGGCCGAGGTCGTGCGCCTTCTTCTTCAGCTCCTCCATGACCGGCGGCTGGGTGCGTGCCTCGCCGATGTCACGCACCTGCTCCTCGAACACCGGCTCGGCCGGGTAGACGTCGTCGGCGAGGAAGCCGGTCATCGTCTCGATCAGCGCTGCCGCGCGGGGGCTCGGTTCCAGCATCACGACACGCCCAGGTAGGCGCGACGGATCTCGTCGGAGGCACGCAGCTCGGCGGCGGGGCCCTCCATCGAGACCCTGCCGTGCTCGAGCACGTAGGCCCGGTCGGCGGCCGCGAGGGCCTGGTCGGCCATCTGCTCGACGAGCAGGATCCCGGCGCCGGTGCGCTCGCGGATCAGCTCGATCAGGCGGAAGACGTCGAGGGTCTTCAGCGGGCTGAGCCCCAGGGAGGGCTCGTCCAGCAGGAGGTAGCGAGGCCGAGCGGCGACGGCGCGGGTCAGCGCCACCATCTGCTGCTCACCGCCGGAGAGCAGGTTGGCCTGTTGGCCCCAGCGCTCCTTGACGATGGGGAAGGCCTCGAGGAGTGCCTCGACCGGGTCCTCGCCGCCGGTGCGGCCCCCTGCGGCCCGGCGTCCGAGCTCGATGTTCTGCCCGACCGTCAGCTGCGGGAAGAGCTTGCGTCCCTCCGGCACCATCACGGTGCCGCGGCGGGCGCGCTTGGCCGGTGTCAGCCTGGTGAGCGAGCCGTCGTCGTCCGAGACGTCACCGGAGCGTACGGCGAGCAACCCGGAGATGGTGCGCACCAGGGTGGTCTTGCCGGCACCGTTGGAGCCGACGACGGCCACGAGCTCGCCGGGGTCGACCCGCATGCTCACGCCGTGCAGGATCGGAGCGCGGTCGTAGCCCGACTCCACGTTGTCGATGACGAGACTCATCAGTGCGTTCCTTCCTCGTGCGGCTTGCCGAGGTACGCGGCGACCACGGCCTCGTCGGACAGGACCTCGGAGGGGGTGCCCCGGGCCAGCAGGCGGCCCTGGTCCATGCAGGTCACCTGGTCGGCGATCCGCGCCACCAGGTCCATGTGGTGCTCGACCACGACGAGGGCGAAGCCCTCGGCGCGCAGGGACAGCAGCAGGTCCCCGAGCACGACGGACTCGGTCGCCAGCAGCCCCGCCGCGGGCTCGTCGAGCACGATCAGCTGCGGCTCGCCCGCCAGCGCCCGGGCGATCTCGAGGGAGCGCTGCTTGCCGTAGGGCAGCTCGCTCGCGCGGAGCTCCGCGACGTCGCCGAGCCCGACGAGGTCGAGGAGTCGGTCGGCCTCGGCGCGCATCTCCGCGTCGCGGCGGTAGCGGCCCGGGGGCTTCAGGGCGGCGGCCCACAACGGCGTACGACCCGTGTCGGCGAAGCCGGCGAGGACGTTCGCCCGCACCGTCGCGTCGTGGAAGAGCTGGGGTGTCTGGAAGGTCCGCGCGACGCCCGCTCGGGAGACGTGGTGCGGGGCCTGACCGGTGAGGTCGCGACCCAGGAAGGTCACCGTGCCCTCCGTGGGCTGGTAGACGCCGGTGAGCAGGTTGGCCAGCGTCGACTTGCCGGCGCCGTTCGGACCGATGATCGCGTGGATCTGGCCACCGTCGACGGCGAGGTCCATCTCGGCCACGGCCCGCAGACCACCGAAGTTCTTGCTCAGGCCGCTGATCCGCAGCATGGGCTCCGCGGTGTCCGGCCCCGACGCTGCGGGTGGACGCTCGACCCGGGCGTGCTGGCCGGTGCTCGTGGTGGCGGCCGCGGCACCATCCTCGGCCCGCTGGTCGGCGGCGGCGCCCGCGGTCAGCTCGGCGCTCGCGGCGTCCGGGCCGGCCGCGCGACTGTGCATGACGGTGGCGAGCAGCTGTCCGGCGGTGCCGACGATCCCTCGGGGCATCAGGAACAGCGTCAGGATGAAGAGCACCCCGACGAGGCCGGAGGTGGAGAGGTACCAGGTGTCGGAGATGTTCTCCTGCTGGAAGCTGCCGATCTCGGCCAGGATGTCGGACTGCTCGAGCCAGACGATCGCGACCGCGCCGACCAGTGGGCCGAGGATGGTGCCGCTGCCCCCGAACACGACCGCCAGCACGATCGTGATCGTCAGGTAGATGTCGAAGGTCTCCGGCTGCAGGTGGGCGAAGGCCTGGGTGACGATGACGCCGCCCAGGCCGCCCAGGACGGAGGCCAGGACGAAGACCGAGATCTTGCGACGGAAGACGTTGACGCCCAAGTGGGCCGCCAGCATCTCGCTCTCGCCGATGGCGCTCAGCGAGCTGCCCCAGGGCGACTTGGCGATGTTGCGGGCGATGATCAGGACCAGCACTGTGACCACGACGATCGGCACCATGACGGTGGCGACCTCGCCGGCGATCATCGGCGGCCGGAACGTGATGCCGAAGACCGAGACGGGCTCCATCGACGTGGTGTCGTGCTCGGCGTAGTTGGGGTAGCCGGCCAGGCGGCCGAACGCATTGCCCTCGTTGAGGATCCGCTCGACCAGGACGGCGAGGACCAGCGTGATGACGGCGAACTGGGGCCCGCGCAGTCGCATGGACGAGACGGCGACGACGGCGCCGATGGCGCCGCAGAGGGTCAGGGCACCGAGGATCGCCAGCAGCGGCGGCAGCCCGACGTCCAGGGTGAGGTACGCCGAGGCGTAGGCGCCGATGGCGTAGAAGCCGCCTTGACCCAGCGAGACGAGCTTGGTGTAGCCGACCAGCAGGTTGAGTCCGACGGCAGCGACCGTCATCGCCGCCATGCTGGCCACCAGCTGCATGGTCGAGATCGAGGTGCCGGCTCCGTCGCGACCGGGCAGGATCGCCAGGACGGCGACGCCGAAGGCGACCACGGCGAAGAGGACGTCACCGCGCAGCGCGGAGCGCACGTGCGAGCGGGGGCGCTGCGGCTCGGGAGCGGCGGCCGAGGTGGGCGGGGACTTCTCGATGGTGCTCACAGCTTGACCTCCATGCGACGACCGAGCAGACCTTCCGGCTTCCAGACCAGGACGGCGATGACGAGCAGGAGACCCGCGGTCTCGCCCCAGATCGCGCCGTACTGGAAGCTGGCGACCTCGCTGAGGACGCCGTACAGGGCGCCGCCGAGCAGCGGGCCCCAGAGTGAGCCGAGCCCCCCGATCACCGCCACGGCGATCGAGGCGACGAGCAGCGGAGCGCCCATGACCGGGGACGCCCCGACCGTGGCGGCGTACAGCACACCGGCCAGACCGGCCAGGCCCATCGCCACGGCGTAGGCGCCCATCCCCACGAGTCGGGGCGAGATGCCCATGAGGGACGTGGTCTCCGGGTCCTGCGACACCGCGCGCATCACCAGGCCGATCGAGGTCCGCTGCGAGACCACGATCAGGATCAGCGAGATCACCACGGCGAGCACGGCCAGGAGCAGCTGCTGCTTGCTGACGCCCACGCCCAGCACGTCGACCGAGCCGCCGAGGCGGGCGGTGCCCGAGCGCTGCGGGGAAGGACCCTCGACATTGGTGATCAGGTTGAGCATGACGAACGAGAGGGCGACCGTCGAGAGCAGCCACCGGGTGTCGTGCTCACCCTGGGTGGTGAACGGAAGAACGATGAAGCGGTAGGCCAGGGCGCCGACGACCGACGCGGCCAGGAAGCCCACCGCGACCCGTCCGAAGCTCGGGAGCCACGACCACGACGAGACGGCGATCGTCGCGAACGCGCCCAGGGCGACGAACTCGCCCACGGCGAAGTTGAGGGTCTTGGTCGTGATGAACGTCAGGACGAAGGACTGGGCGAGCAGGGCGTAGAGCCCGCCGAGGACCAGGCCGAGGATCACGGGTTCCATGCGGACTCCTCAAGAGGTGACGGGGGAAGCGGGGCGGGGCTGGCTGGTGCTGGGTGGGGGCGCGAGCTGGTGCGACCCGGTCGGGGAGCCGTTGCCCCCCGACCGGGTCGAGCGGTGGATCAGCAGCCTTCGACGCAGTCCGCGGCGGCGCCGAGGTTGACGAGGTCGAAGTTGTCGTCGAACCCGTAGGTGAACCACGTCGCGGGGTCGTCGGTGTACAGCTTGTGGTCGTCGCTGCTGAAGGGGCTCTCGATCGTGAGGTCGGGACCGATGTGCACGGTCTCGATGTCCTCCATCGCCTGGCGGACCGCCTCCTTGTCGTTGGCGTCACCGACCGACTGCACGGCCTGGGCGTAGATGTCGAGCATCGCGTAGGTGCTGATGTTGTTGGTCGGGATGGCCGGGGCCTCGCCCGTCTCCTCCTGGACCTGGTCGAGCACCCACTTGTCGCCGCCCTCGAGGAAGTTGCGCGGGTCGACGATCTGGATCTTCTCCCACTGCGAGGGCTCGGCCACGTCCTTGTAGTTGGTCAGGATCGTGCCGGTCGTCATGATGGTGTCCGGGTCGAAGCCGCCCTGCTCGATCGCCCGCGTGACCGTCGCGGTGTCGGAGCCCTGGGTGATGCCCATGAACACCGACTCGACGCCGGCGTCCTTCATCCGCTTGATCGTGGCGTTGGCATCCGCGGCGCCGGGCTGGATGGTCTCCTCGACGCTGAGCTCCTTGCCGTTGGCGTCGGCCCAGGCGGTCAGCTGGTCGAGGTTGGACTGGCCGAAGCCGTCGGCGGAGTAGACGATGCCGACCTTGGCGTCGTTGGCCCAGAGTCGCTCGCCCAGGATCGACATGATCTGCTGGTTGGTGAAGTTGGTCTGGAAGGCCCAGTTGGGCTGCACGTCGTAGTTGATGATCTCGTCGGCGTTGGGGCCGGCGAGAAGCCACGGGATCTGGCTGCGCTGGACGGTGTCGGCCACCTGAAGCGAGTTGCCGGACAACGGCGGGCCGAGGATGGCCTGGACGCCCTCCTCGTTGATCAGCTTGCTGACCGCGCGGGCCGTCTCCTCGGGAGAGGCCTGGTCGTCCTCGGCGACGACGTCGAAGCGCACGCCGTACTGCTCCTCGAAGTCGTCGGCGAACGCCTGGAGGTCCTGGTCCATGTACTCGTAGTAGAGCGAGGCGGGGCCCGTCATCGGACCGACGACGCCGAGCTTGACGGTGATGACGCCGTCGGCGTCGGCCGTGCCGGTGGCCTCGCTGCCGCCGTCGGATCCGCATCCCGAGAGGGCGAGCAGGGCCGCGGCGCCGATGGCGATGCCCTTGGCTGACCAGAGGTTCTGGAGCTTCATTCCGGGGTCTCCTCGTTTTCTGTGCTGTGACGCGGGTCGCACCGAAGTGGGTGCGTTGTGACCCTAACCACGTTGAGTCACTTGCTACAAGTCCTAAACCAAAAGAATGAAAAACTACTTCCAATGCACCTGGCTGCCATGCATACACTGCGCTCATGACCTCCGTCACTCCCGCCTCGGCCGCGTCGAGGAGCACCCGCAGCCGAGCCGAACGGCGCGACAGCGGCGGCGCCCCGGCCGAGCTGATCTCGGCCGCCGAGACCCTCTTCGCCGAGCGTGGCATCGACGGCGTGTCGATGCGTGAGATCACCAGGGCCGCCAACCAGCGCAACACCACCGCGCTCCAGTACCACTTCGGGGGCCGCGACGGACTGCTCAAGGCCCTGGTCGACAAGCACATGGACCATGTCGCCGTTCGCCGGGCCGCGCTCCTGGACAACCTCGCGGCGGCCGACGGCGAGACGACGTTGCGCACCGGGGCGTCGGTGCTCGTGCAACCCCTGATCGCCAAGCTCACGAGCGACGACGGAGGCCCGTCGTTCCTGATGGTGGCCGGCGAGCTGCTCAACCGCACCCACCGCAACATCGAGCGCGACGAGCCCGCCGGCGGTGTCATCTACGACCACCTCGGCAGCCTCGACCGATGGTCCGACACCTTCGAGGGACTGATGCCGGAAGGCTCCACCGGGCCTCCGCTGCACCGGCGCTTCGCGGTGATCAGGTTCGCCCACATCGAGGTCGGACGACGAGCGCGGGTGGGGCCGCCGATCGACGTGGCCCTCTTCACCAGCCAGCTGATCGACATGGTCACCGGCCTGCTGTCGGCCGAGCTCTCGCCGGAGACGCACCGACTCCTGCGGGCGCGACGGGACTTCTAGGGCGCGATCAGTCGCCGGGGTCGCGCCAGACACTCCCGGCGGTGACGAACCCTGCGGCGTCGCGGGTCAGCGACCCGCGCGCCGCCACGTGCGGGTGCGTCACGGCCTCCTCGAAGTCGAGCACCGGGGTCACGCACGCGTCGGTGCCGTCGAAGACCGACTCCCAGTGGCTCCGGGGCTGGGCGTCGAAGGCCTCGGCGAGGACGGTGGTCAGCTCCGGCCAGGATGCCGGGTCGTCCCGATCCGGGAGCAGGTCGGCGTCGAGGCCCAGCCCAGAGACGACCAGCGCGTAGAACTGCGGCTCGATGGCGCCGACGGCCATGAAGCCGCCGTCCGAGCAACGGTAGGTCCGGTAGAACGGCGCGGCACCGTCGAGCAGGTTGTTGCTGCGGGTGTCGTTCCAGGTCCGGTCCGGGCGCAGCTCGAGGATCCCGGCCAGCAGCACGGAGGCGCCGTCGACCATGGCCGCGTCGACGACCTGACCCTCCCCGGTGGTCGCGCGTTGGACGAGGGCGGCGAGCACGCCGTTGACCAGCAGCATCGAGCCGCCGCCGTAGTCGCCCACCAGGTTGAGCGGCGGCACCGGCGACTCGCTCGTCCCGATGGCGTGCAGGGCGCCGGTGATCGAGATGTAGTTGATGTCGTGACCGGCCATCGCGGCGTACGGCCCGTGCTGACCCCAGCCGGTCATCCGGGCGAAGACCAGTCGCGGGTTGCGCGCCATGGCCTCGCCGGGGCCGAGGCCGAGGCGCTCCATGACGCCCGGGCGGAAGCCCTCGACGAGCACGTCCGCCGACGCGATCAGGTCGAGCACCCGGTCCCGGTCGGCCGGGTCCTTGAGGTCCGCGACGACTCGTCGTCGCCCGCGCAGCGTGTGCGCGTTGTGCTCCTCGGGGGCCTCGCTCGGTCGCAGCACGCGGATCACCTCGGCCCCCAGGTCGGCGAGCATCATGCACGCGTGGGGCCCGGGGCCGATCCCGGCCATCTCCACCACCTGGATCCCGCTCAGTGGTCGACTCATGATGGTTCCTCTCGGGTGGTGTGGTCAGGTCCCGGCGCTCTGCCGGGCGCGGTCGAGCAGCACCAGCGCGGCGCCGTGCAGCTGCTCGCCGACGGCACGCGGCGCCAGGCCGGCGCACGCGCGGGCATGGGTCCCCTCGAGGACGATGGCGAGCTTGAAGCAGGCCATCGCGACGTACCAGTCGACGGCGGAGAGGTCGCGGGCGGAGTGCTCGCCGTACTCGACGACCAGCTCCTCACGGGTGGGCAGGCCCGGCAGTCGGCCGAGGGCGGCATCGACGACCTCGACCTCGTCCCCGCGGGGCCAGGTGGCGAGCAGTGCGCCCAGGTCCAGCAGGGGGTCGCCGACGGTGCACATCTCCCAGTCGACGACGGCGGCGACCTGTCCGTCCTCGGGGGTGAGCATGACGTTCGCGAGGTGGTAGTCGCCGTGGATCAGCCCGGGAGTCCACTCACCGGGGCGGTTCGCCTCGAGCCAGTCGCCGAGGGGCTCCACGCCGGGCAGGTCGGGTCCGGGGTAGCCCGCCAGCTCGGCGTAGGAGGCCAGCTCGGCCCGCCACCGCTCGACCTGACGCTCGAGGAAGCCCACGGGGCGGCCCAGGTCGCCCAGCCCGACGGCGTCGTGGTCCACGGCGCCGAGGGTGGCCAGCGCCCGCGCCACCGAGAGGCCGCTGCGGTGACGCAGGGCGGGATCGTCGGCGTAGGGCGCGGGCACCTCCACGGCGGGGTTGAAGCCGACCACCGGCTCCATGACGTAGAAGACCGCGTCGCCGAGCACGTCGGTGTCGGTGCACGCCGCGACCAGCGCCGGGTGCGGCACCGCCGTGCCCGAGAGGGCGGAGAGGACCTTGATCTCGCGACGCATCGCGTCGTTGGAGCGGGTCCGGAGGTGGCGCGGTCCCCGCCGTACGACGAGGTCGCGGTCCGCCCGCCGGAAGCGGAGCATGACGTTCTGGGTGCCGCCGCCGAGGGTCGTGACGTCGGTGATAGGCCCCGAGCCGACGCCCTGGTCGTCGAGCCAGGCGGTCAGTACCGCCAGGTCGATTCCCGGGTCGCCGGCAGGGGTGTCCGTCGACACCACCGGCTCAGGCTCCGGTGCCGTAGAGCGCGCGGGCGTGCTGGACCTGCTGGTGGCGGATGTAGCTGGGGAACTGGGCGTCGTCGGCCTTGTAGTCCTTGAGCACCTCGCGCGCCACGACCATCTTGTGCACCTCGGTGGGACCGTCGGCCAAGCCGATGTGGAACGAGTTGATGACCCACTCCGCGAAGGGCATCTCGTGGCTCAGCCCCAGGGACCCGTGCAGGTGCAGTGCTCGTGAAGCGATGTCGTGGAGCACGTCCGGCATGATCGACTTGACCGCCGAGACGTTCTTGCGAATGGCCTTCCAGTCGTTGCCCTGGTCGGCCAGCCAGGCCGTCTCCAGGATGAGCAACCGGAACTGACGCAGCTGGACCCAGGAGTCGGCGATCTTCTCCTGGACCATCTGCTTGCGCGCGAGCACCTCACCCTTGGTCGAGCGCGACAGCACCCGCTCGCAGGTCATGTCGAAGGCCCGCGTCGCCTGCGCGAGCGTGCGCATCGCGTGGTGCATGCGGCCGCCGCCCAGACGGGTCTGGGCGATCGCGAACGCCTGGCCGGGCTCGCCGAGCATCGCAGCGTGCGGCACCCGCACGTCGGTCAGTCGCAGGTGGGCGTGGGTGTCCTCGGGCTCGCCGTAGAAGCCGTAGTTCTGGACGATCTCGATGCCGGGTGTGTCGGTGTCGATGATGAACATCGAGGCACGGGCGTAGGGGCTCTCGGCCTCCGGGTCCGTCACGACCATCATGATGTAGAACGCCGCGGTCTCGGCCTCGGAGGCGAACCACTTCTCACCGTTGATGACCCACTCGTCGCCGTCGCGCACCGCGCTGGTCCTGAAGAGGAGTGGGTCCGCACCACCCTGGGGCTCGGTCATCGAGAAGCAGGAGACGACCTCGTTGGCCAGCAACGGCTCCAGGTAACGCTTCTTCTGCTCCGGCGTGCCGAAGTGGGCGAGGATCTCGGAGTTGCCGGTGTCGGGAGCCTGGGCCCCGAAGACGATCGGGCCGAAGCGCGACATGCCGAACTTCTCGTTCATCAGCGCGAGCTTGAGCTGGCCGTAGCCGGGACCGCCGAGCTCGGGCCCGAGGTGGCAGGCCCACAGGCCGCGCTCCTGGACCTCCGCCTGGAGAGGGCGCACGAGCCGGACGAACTCCGGGTCGTGGATGTCCCACTGGCTGCCGAGGATGTAGTCGAGCGGCTGGACCTTCTCGCGCACGAAGGTGTCGATCCAGTCGAGTTCCGGCTGGAAGTCAGGGTCGTTCTCGAAGCTCCACATGGAGGCAGCGTGCCCGACGTCACGTGCCGAGTCAAGGCATTCCACTCACTAGTTCAATCACTTGACTTAACCGCGCGGGTCGAGAAGGCCCATCCCGCGGTCGAACAGCACCGGGACGCCCTCGCCCATCAGGACGCTCACCTCGTCGACGCGTCGCCCGGAGGTGTGCAGGTGCAGGTTGAAGGCGGCGATCGCCCCGTAGCGGTAGCAGGCCAGGGCGCGGTACCAGTCGTAGGCGGGCAGGTCGGTGCCCGAGGCGTCGGCGTACCAGCGAAGCAGGTCCTCCGGGTCCGCGGCGGTCCGCAGCACCGCGCGACGCCCCGCGTGCCAGCACTCAGGGTCGGTCATCATCGACAGCCAGCCGAGGTCGAGCCCCACGGGACCGATGCCCGCGATCTCCCAGTCGATGACCGCCGTCAGGCCGCCGCGGGAGTCGTAGAGCACGTTGTGGGTCTGGTAGTCCCCGTGGAAGATGCCGATCCGGTGCCCCCCGGGGTCGTGCGCCACGAGCGCCTGGCCGAGCCGGGTGCCGGCGGTGACCTGGGCCCGGTCGGGCGTGCGCTCGAGCAGGCGTGCCCAGAACGCCACCTCCGCGGAGACCGATCGCGGCTCCTCCCAGTCGGGCAGCGCTGCCGTCCAGTCGATCGCGTGCAGGGGAGCCAGGGCCTGCACCGCCTGCCGCAGGTAGGGCGACGCATCGCGCTCGGCACTGTCGGGGCGGTTTCCTGCGGGAGCGTGCATCGCGAACGGCTCCGCGTCCAGGTGGGCCTGGACGATGGCGTCGGTGCCGAACCACTGGGGGTCGTCGGTCGACCAGGTCAGCGGGGCGATCGAGACGCCTGCTCGCGCCAGGGCGCCGAGCAGCGGGACCTGCCGCAGGACGTCGGTGTTGCCGCGGCGCCGTACGCCGGGAGGTGCCAGCCGGATGACGAGTCGCTCGATCCCCCCGTCGTGCGGGTGTACGGCGAAGCCGAAGCTGAGACCGGAGTTGCCGGGCATCGGCGCCACGCCGGAGACCACGGTCCCGTCGCCGTACACGTGCTCCGCCCACGTGGCCAGGAGCGTGGTCATGCGAGCGGTGTCGAGGGTGCTCATGCAGGGGACGGTAGTCGAACCGAGCGATCGTTCGGTATAAGTGTCGGGTGCCGCTGACCTCCATGCCGACCTACGACGACGTCGTCGTGCTGCCCGCCTACAACGCCCTGACGGTGCCTCCCGAGTTCGAGGACCGCAACGGTCACATGAACATCGCGCACTACCTGACGGTCGCGTCCTGGGGTGTCGAGCACGCGATGCAGGCCGCTGGAGTGGCTCCGGACTGGCACGAGACCGAGAAGCTGGGCTTCTTCACCGCCGAGCACCACATCGTCTACCTCCGCGAGGTCCACGTGGGTTCCGAGGTGTCGGTGCGGGTGCGCTACGTCGGACGCTCGGCGCGAGCCCTGCACCTGCAGGCCTTCCTGCTCGACGACACCAACCGAGCGGTGGCCTATGTGCTGGAGGTGATGACGGTTCACATCGACTTCCGCACCCGGCGCACGACGGTGTGGCCCGACGGGCTGGGTGCGACCTTCGACGGGCTGGTGGCCGAGCACGACGCGCTCCCGTGGCCGGCGCCGCTCAGCGGGAGCCTGGCGCTGCGCTGATGGCGACGCCAGACGCCCGTGCGTCATGCTCGTACGGCGGCCAGACGTGAGTCGATGTGGCTGGGCACCCCGGCCTCCCGGGCCAAGTCGCTGACCGTCTCGACATAGCTCTCGACGTTCCGCAGCTTGATGTCCTCGTAGCCCCGCACGTCCTCCACGGCGGTGAGCAGAGCAACGATGTCGTCGAGCGCCGCGGGTGTCAGGGACCCAGCCGACGAACGGCAGAGCTCGACGTAGTGGTCGACCAACGACCTCTCGACCCTGCGGACACCCGCGTAGCCGAAGACGTCCAGCGGTGTCCCGCGCAGGCCCTTCATTGCGGCGAGCACGGAGAAGACGGGGCGGAACCACGGGCCGAGCTTGATCTTGGAGCGCATCCCGAGGGCACGCAGCATGGGCGGGTGAAGGTACCAGGAGACCCTGGCGCCCTCGCCGAACTCCTCGACGACCTTGCGCTTCGCGGAGTCCAAGAGGTGCAAGCGCGCCACCTCGTACTCGTCCTTGTAGGCCATGAGCCGATGCAGCTGACGCGCTGCGGCCTCCGTCACCGCACCGGGCCGTCCGACCGCGTCGCTCTCGGCCCGGGAGACGGTGCCGATCACGTCGAGGTAGCGCGCGGCGAGTCGCTGACCTTGGAACGCGATCAGCTCACGCGCACGAAGCTCGACCAGGTCGTGCAGCTCCCCGGACGATGAGATGGCCTTCACCACGGCTGCTTGGGCCTCGGAGAGTCGCGGCCGACCCTGTTCCTCGTCGCGGCCCCTCGAGACACGCTCAAGGGTCTCAGGGGAGGACACGACTGCCCGGCCCCAGCGGAAGGCCTCGATGTTGGACTCGACCGCGGCGCCGTTGACCCGGAAGGCCTCCTCAATGGACTTGGCGGAGATCGGGAGCGCCCCGCTCTGGTAGGCCGCACCGATGAGCACGCTGTTGGTCATCATGTGGTTGCCGAAGACAGTCGATGCCACGTCCTCCGGGTCCACGAAGACATTGGATCGCGACCTGCTCCGTCCGTTCAGCTCGGCCACGACCTCGTCCAGGTCCGGATAGGGGATGGACGGGTCGACAGCCATGTCCGCAGTCGGGGTGGGGCTCAGTGAACCGACGATGACCGTGCGGTCCGCACCGGCCTGCTCCAACGTCCGGGGGGTCATGGCCGCCAGCAGGTCGAAGGACAAGAACAGATCGGCCTCGCCGCGCGCGATCTGGGCGGCGGGCTCCTGGTCGGAGTCGGAGTAGACCTGCAGCTGTGACACCACGGGGCCGGCCTTCTGGCTCGACCCCGTCAGGTCGAGGTTGCGTACCAGCTTGCCGTCCAGAGAGGCGGCGGTCGCGAGCACCTGGCTGGCGGTGACGACACCGGTGCCGCCGATACCGCTCATGGTGATGTTGAAGGCAGCCGTCGGCACGCGAGGCGTCGGCTCCGCGCTCTGCGGTGCCGACTGGATGGCGCGCGCGACCCGTTTGGCGTTCTTCGTCTCCACCTTCAGGAAGGAGGGGCAGTCGCCGTCGACGCACGAGTAGTCGAAGTTGCACGATGACTGATGGATAGCGGTCTTGCGCCCGAACTCCGTGTCGATCGGTTGCACGCTCAGGCACTGGGACTTGGCGTTGCAGTCACCGCAGCCCTCGCAGACCCGTTCGTTGACCAGGATCCGTTCTGTCGGTTGGACCATCTTCTTGCGCTTGCGCAGCCGACGCTTCTCTGCAGCGCAGTACTGGTCGTGCAGGAGCACGGTCACGCCGGAGGTCGCTGCCAACACCTCCTGTGCCTCGATCAAACGGTCCCGATTCCATACCTCCACGCCACGCGCCAACTTGATCCGTCGGTACTTCTTGGTGTCATCGGTGGTGATGATGGTGCGACTCACGCCCTCGGCAGCAAACAGCTGCGTCAGCTCGGACACGGCCATTCCCCCCGCGACCTCCTGGCCTCCCGTCATGCCGACGGCACTGTTGTAGAGAAGCTTGTAGGTGATGTCGACCCCGGCTGCCACGGAGGCTCGCAGCGCCAGGCTCCCGGAGTGGTGGAATGTCCCGTCTCCGATGTTCTGGAAGATGTGTGACGTCGAGGTGAAGGGCGCCATCCCGATCCACTGGGCTCCCTCGCCACCCATCTGAGTGAATCCCGCCATCACCCCGTACTCCTCGCGCGGCACCACGAGCTCGAGGATGTGGCAACCGATGCCTGCCCCGACGGTGGCCCCTTCCGGAACCAGGAGCGAGCGATTGTGGGGACAGCCGGAGCAGAAGAAGGGTTTGCGACTGGTCAGCAGTGGCAGCATGACCCGCTCTCGCTGAGGCTCGGGCACCTGAACCACGTCCCCGAGCAGGTCCTTGAGCACAGGTCCGAGTCGTGCCACGAGCACGTCGGCGTCGAGGGCGCCGTACTCCGGAAGCAGCTCGGCTCCGTCGGCTGATGTCTTGCCGAGGATCACCGGCGTCTCGGACAATCCGTAGAGGGCGTCCTTGAGGAAGCGCTCCAGCAACGGCCGCTTCTCCTCGACCACGATCACGTGGGAGACCCCGGCTGCAAGGTCTCGCCACTCCTGCGGATCGACGGGGAAGAGAGCGCCGACACGCTTGAGGCGCACACCGGCCTCGCGTAGCGCAACGTCATCGAGCCCCAACTTGTCGAACGTCTTGAGCAGGTCGTAGTAGGCCTTGCCCGGTGCAACGATGGCAAGCCTCGGGATCGGCGGTTCTAAGGTCATCGGGTTCAGGTCGTTGGCTCGGATGTAGAGCTCCGCCAGACGCCGGCGCTCGACGGCGAGATCGCGCTCGGCCTCCTTCATCGGAGCTCCCGGGGTGTTGACCCGTAGGGTCGGACGGAAGGTGCCGGCGCCGACACCCACTTCCGGGCGGACGAAGGTGAGCCGATCAGGATCGACGTTGGCGGAGCCTGATGCATCCGCTGTCTCGGTGACCATCTTGAAGCCCACCCAGAGGCCACTGAGGCGGGACAGCTCGTAGCCGTGCGCGCCCAGGTCCAAGATCTCCTGCACGTTGCCCGGGAAGAGCAGCGGCATCCCCCAGTCGATGAAGGCCCCGTTGCTGTCGGTCGGGTAGTTCGTCGAGGCCGCATCGGGGTCGTCGCCGGCCACTACCAGGACTCCACCGTGCTCCGCGGTGCCGCGGATGTTGGCAGTACGGAGGGCGTCGCCGGCTCGGTCCACGCCCGGAGCCTTTCCGAACCACATCCCGAAGACTCCGTCGACCGTGGCGCCGGGCAGCTCGCGCACGGTCTGGGAACCCCACAGAGCCGTTGCCGCCAGGTCCTCGTTCAAGCCTGGCTGGTGCACGACGCGATGCTCGGCGAGGAGCTCGCGCTGCCGCTCCATCTCTACGTCCACGCCGCCGAGCGGGGAGCCCGGATAGCCCGAGACCAGACCTGCGGTGTTGAAACCCACCGAGACATCTCGGCGGCGCTGGTCGAGGAGCACTCGGACCAGCGCCTGGATTGCGGTCAGGTACGTGGTGCCATCGTCCCGAGTGAAACGGTCAGTCAGTGTGAGGGGATCTGGCTGTGTGGCGGTGAGCTTCGTCGGCGTTGAGGTCATGACCTGCCTTTCCGGGCGGGCGCGCTGGTGTCTTTGGACGTGGGCGTTCTCACCGGGCGGACTGGAGTCCGCCCGGTTCTCCCGCGTGCTCAGAGCTCAGCGATCGCGTACCGCTTGATGTATTCCCAGTCGATTCGAAGACCCAGGCCGGGTCCGTCCGGTGCGACCGCGTATCCATCCGCGTCGATCTGTACGGTCTGTTCGACACCAAAGTCGAAGGTGCTGGTTGGCACGAGTTGCTCGAAGAAGTCGGTGTTGGGAAGGGACAGCGCGACGTGGAGGGCAGCGGCGTCCATCATCGGGTTGGGGTTGGTGTGAATCTCGCAGTTGAGGCCAAAGGCCTCGGCGAGGGCCCCGATCTTCTTCGTATGACCAATTCCGTAGGTAAACGAGGGATCTGCTCTCACGATGTCGACGGCCCGCGACGCTGCAAATTCTGCGCGCGAGAGCAGCCCACCCTCATTTGTCTCGGTGCCGGCGATCGGGGTGCGCAACTCGTCGGCGAGGAACTTGTATCCGTGCAGATCGTAGTCGCGCAAAGGCTCCTCGTACCAGTAGTAGTCAAGCTCGTCCAGCACGCGACCTACTCGTAGAGCGCTGCGCTGGTCATAGCCCGAAACGACGTCCACCATCAGCGCGAAGCCATCGCCCACGGCATTGCGGACGGCCTCGCAGCAGGCGATATCGAAGTCTGGATCTCCGAGTACGTGAAGCTTGTAGCCGTGGTAGTTCTGGCCCTGGAACTCTAGGGCCTCCTGAACGAAACCGTCGACCGTGCGGTGGGTCATCGAGCTTGCGTACGTCGGGATCCGAGTGCGGAAGGTTCCGAGAATCTCGTGGATCGGCGCGTTGCGAATCTTGCCGTACAGATCCCACAAGGCCGTGTCGGCAGTGCCGAGCATGAACAAGGGCGAGAACCACAACCGGTTCATGTCCCACATATCTCTCCACAGAGCCTCTCGCTCTAGTGGGTTTCTACCGATCAGGAACGGCTTCACTGTCGCTGCAAGATAGTGACCCAGACCGAGCCCGCCGCCGAGGCTTAGGGTCTCCCCGACGTGTCCCTCGTCGTCCATGATCTGGAGAGCGACGAGTTCGGTGTGGAGCGACTGCATCGACTGACCCTTGATAAAGGTCTCCGGGTTCGAGTCATCGACTGGGCGACGAAAAACTGTAATGCGTACGTCATCGATCTTCATGAGGAATCCTAAGTGGTGTCAGAGTTTCAGGCTTGGGTCTGGAGAACGGGTGCGAAGGAGCCGCTGGTTTCCAAGTGGCAGATCGAGGTACCTCCAGCGGCCGACGTGCGGACGGGAGGCAGAACGGTGTGACACACGTCGATGACCGCCGGACAGCGAGAAGCGAAGATGCAGCCCCGGGGCGATTCGTATGGGCTAGGTGGTTCGCCTCGTAGCAGAGTCCGCCCCCGAAGAGCCCTGACCGAGGGATCCGGTACGGGCATCGCCGACAGGAGCGCTTGCGAATAGGGATGTTCTGGTTGCGAGTGGACCCGTTCGGTCGGCCCGGACTCGACGGCGTGGCCCATGTACATCACCAATGTCTGGTCCCCGAGCCACCGAACTACCCCCAGGTCGTGAGAGATGAAGACGAATGTGAGGCGGTGTTGCTCCTGGAGCTCGTTGAGAAGTCCCATGATTTGGTTCTGAGTGGAGACATCGAGGGCGCTGACCGCCTCATCGAGGATGAGGACCTCGGGGCGGGTCGCGATGGCTCTCGCGATCGCGATGCGTTGCCGCTGACCTCCGGAGAATTCGTGTGGGAAGCGTCCCGCCGCGTCCTGAGGCAATCCCACGCTGTCGAGGAGCTCCTTGATTCGCTCGCCTCGATCGCGTCGCCCCATCCTCTCGTGAACGATGAGCGGTTCGGCCAGCGAGCTGCCGATCGTCGATGACGGATCGAGCGATGAGTACGGATCTTGAAAGACCATCTGTACGTGTCGCCGTTGAGCCCTTGTCGGTCGGGTGAAGTCCTTGCCCCGAACGGTCACCGAACCAGCGCTGAGAGGTACCAACCCTGAGATGGCGCGGGCAAGTGTCGACTTGCCCGACCCCGATTCACCGACAATCGCCATGGTCCGTCCTGTCGCCACTTCGAAGCTGACGTCCTGGACAGCGCGTAGCCGGCGGGGACCTTTGCCGAACTCGACTCCGATGTGCTCAACCGCGAGTGCGGGTTGCTCATCGTGGTTGGGATCAGGCATGGAGGTCCCGCCCTTCACTGGTAGCGAGTTGGTCGTGGCGCAGACAACGAACCATGCGTGACGTGCCGAGTTCGATCGGCGGAATGATCGACTCCACGCATTCCGTTCGTACGGCTGGACATCGTTCGGCGAAACGGCAGCCTGGAGGAAAGTCCGCTGGCTTGGGGGGCGCGCCTCGAATGGAGTAGATCGTGGCCGAACGATCACGTGCCCCTGCGGGCATCGAACGTAGGAGTCCCGCCGTGTAGGGATGGCGAGGGTTCGCAAACAGCTTGTCGACCGGGGCCCTCTCGACGATGTTCCCGGCGTACATGACAGCCACGTCGTCGGCCACCTCCGCGACGACGCCCAGGTCGTGGGTAACGAAGACCATCGACATGCCCTGCTGCTCCTGAAGGTCGCGGAGCAGCTCGAGGATCTGAGCCTGGATCGTCACATCGAGCGCGGTGGTGGGCTCGTCGGCGATCAACAGTCGGGGCTCGCAGCTTACTGCCATGGCGATCATGACTCGCTGGCGCATTCCGCCAGAAAACTCGTGCGGGAATGCGCGCGCCCTGCGAGCCGCTTGGGGTATTCCGACCGCATCCATCTTCGTAATGGCGATCCGGGTGGCCTCTCGACGACCAACATCACAATGAGAGCGGACGACCTCGGCGATTTGGTCGCCAACTGTAAAAGCAGGGTTCAGGCTTGTCATCGGCTCCTGGAAGATCATGGAGACCGCGCCGCCGCGGATTTGGTTCAGCTCTCGGCGGCGGAGCCCGATGAGGTTGCGGCCCTCGAACTCAATCCGGCCGCTGGATACGCGCGATTGGCGACCGGGGAGCAAGCCCATCATGGCCATTGAGGTAACGGTCTTGCCCGACCCCGACTCGCCGACAATGGCGAGGGTGTGACCGCGGTGAACCTCGAAAGACACGCCAGTCACGACCGGCACCCAATCGCCACTGATGCGAAACTCGACGGTCAGGTCTTCGACCTTGATCACAGGGACAGGAACGCTACTGCTCATCGGTCACCTCCGGTGTCGCCGCCTCGACCAACGGAGTCGCGCAGTCCGTCGCCGACCAAGTTGAGAGCGAGCACTGCCAGCGCAAGGGTGATGCCGGGCAGGACCACCAGCCAAGGCTGCTGATAGAGAAAGTTGTAGCCCTGCGAGATCATCAGCCCCCAACTCGCGTCCGGCGGCGACACACCGAGTCCGAGCAGGCTCAGACTGGCTTCTGCAATCAGCGCGATACCCATGACGATGGATACCTGGACCAGCACGGGGGGCAGCGCGTTCGGCAGGATGCGCGTGAGGACTAGTCGTAACGCCGGAGTTCCGATGCTGCGGCTCGCCTCGATGTAGGGCTCGCTCATGATCTCCAGGACCGAAGCACGGACAAGGCGCAGGAATGCGGGGGAGAACACGAGTCCGATCACGATCATGGCATTGGTGAGGCCCGGACCAACTGCGCCGAGCAAGGCGATCGCGAGCATCAGGGGAGGCATGCTTTGCAGGGCGTCGGTTGCCCGTTGGACGACCACGTCGACCCAACCGCCGAAGTAGGCGGCGATGAATCCGAGCGGGATGCCGACGACCATGGCAACGACTACGGCTGTGGCCGCAGCAAACAGCGCCACGCGGTCTGCTGCGATCAGACGTGAGAGAACGTCGCGCCCGAGGTTGTCGGTACCCAACAGGTGACCCGATGAGAATGGGGCAAGGAACGTCTCGTCAAGATTCTGGGAGTTCGGCGGGTACGGCGCTACCGAATCGCCTAGAAGTGCCAGGAGAACGAGTGTCATGAGCACGACTACTCCAACCACGGCCGGTCTGTTGGCTGTGAACCTCTTCGTCGAACGACTCGACATGGCTCGACTCAGCCAGCCCATACGGGGGCGCTCCCCGTGCAGGGGCCCCGATGTGGCACTCATGCTTGCCTCAGCTTGGGGTTCAGCCATCCGTAGAGCACGTCAACTCCCAGGTTGATCACCTGAACGCCGAGCGCGCTCACCAGCACCACACCCTGGATCACCGGAAGATCACGCTGGAGGGCTGCGTTGTAAGCGAGCGCGCCCAGTCCCTGAATTCCGAAGATCTGCTCGATGACGACCGTGCTGCCGATCACAACCGCCATCTGGGTGCCGAGGGCGGTGACTCCTGGGATGGCGGCGTTTCTCAATGCGTGCTTGAGAAGCACCACCCGTTGAGGAAGCCCCTTCGCGACTGCGGTGCGGGTGTAGTCCAGTGCGAGAACACCGACCAACGCACTGCGCAGTTGGCGGGCGAGGATTGCGGCGGGGACGAGCCCGAGCGCGATCGAAGGCAGGATGAGATGCTGCAACCACGGGCCGAATCCTTCCCCAAGGGGGATGTATCCCGAGGGGGGCAGGATCTGAAGCTGTGTCGCGAAGACAATGATGAGAATCAGCCCGACCACGTAGCTCGGGGCGGCGAGGCTCGTCGATGACAGGAGGCTCGAGACCCGGTCAGGCCAGCGGCCGTGCTGGGCGCCAGCTACGACACCGAGCGGAATTCCGAGGACGATCGCCACCACCAGTGCACCCAGCGTGATCGATAGGGTCGCCGGCAACCGTTGGGCGATGGCCTCCGTGACCGGTTGGGAGGAGAACAGGGATTCGCCGAAGTCTCCAGACAGCAGGGATCCGACCCAGGTGACGTACTGCTGAAGGATCGGCTGGTCAAGACCGAGTTGGGAGCGGATGGCCTCGATCTGGTCGTCCGTCGGAGAATCCCCAGCCAGTGTCACGGCAGGATCGCCTGGAACGAGCTGGATGAGTGAGAACGCGAGCAGACTGACAAGGAAGAGCACCGGGATGGTGGCGAGAAGTCGTCTCGCGATGAGTCGCCGCATGGTTTCTCCTGCTCTGCTGTAGCGGGGTGTCGGTCGTGCGTGGTGGTGTGCCGGACGGGGGCCGAGGCCTGCGGACTGGCCCCCGTCCTGCGGCTACTACTTGGGGCTGACTCCGCGCAGCGGGGCGTAGGCCCCGACGTAGGACGCGGTGTAGTCCGACAACGTGTCCGGGTTGAAGGCAAACAGAACCTCGGGCTGAAGGATCGGGACATTCAGGACCTGCTGAGCGGCGATGTTGGTGGCCTCTTGTGCGTACTTCTCGCGATCGCTCATGTCCGTTGCGGACCGCAGCTGGGAGATGACCTCGTCGAGGCCTCCAGGTGCGTCTCCGCTCGGGTTAAGGGTGCTTCCCGACTCGAATTCCTTCTGCAGGGACTGACCCGGATCCGCGACCTGGCCGCCGCCGCCGAGCATCGCGTCGGCCTGCTTCTCGGTGAAGTAGATCGGCGAGAGCTGGTTGATGTCGACAGGCTTGAGGTTCATCGTGATGCCGACCTCGGCGAGTTGGCTCTGCATCAGTTCTGCGAACTGCGGGTACGGATCGGCTCCGGCGGCGAAGAGCATCGTGAAGGCGAAGCCATTTGGCAGACCGGCCTCCTTCAGTAGTTGCCTGGAAAGGTCCTGGTCGAAGGCGAAGTAGTCGGCTCCCACGTCGGAACTGCCACCCCAGAAATCGCTCGGGAAGATCGACGATGTCGGTTCGCACCTGTCGAAGTACACCGCCCTACAGATGGCCTCACGATCGATGGCATGGGCGACTGCCTCGCGCGCATGTACGTTGCCGAGCTCGCTGCGCTGGCGGTTGGTGAAGATGTTGATGAACCACAAGCCAGTGCGTTGTTCGACACCGAGACCTGCGCCACTTGCCGGCTCAAACTGAGAAGGAGTCAGGTACGTGAGGTCGTAGTTCTTGGAGGTAGCACCGTTGAGGCGGGCTTGACCGTCTGAGACAGCGAAGATCTCGAGCTCGGCTGCCCCGGCAGCTTCCGGGTCCCAGTAGTCGTCGTAGCGCTCGTAAGACGCATGGTCGCCGGACTTGTAGTCCACCAAGCGGTAGGGACCAGAGCCGGCGTCCTCGCTGGTGAGGTCGACCCCGTCCTCGATAGCTTTTGGACTGACCATCGCTCCTCCGCGGTCGCCCAGGGCGGCCGGAAGCGAGGAGTCGACTTCTGAGAGCTCGAGACTTGCCTCATACTCTCCCGTGACCTCCACGCCAGTTACGGCGCGGAACATACTGGCCACCGGAGAGGTCTCGGCAGCGAGAAGACGATCGATGTTGACCTTGAAGGCCTCCGCGTCGAAGGGCGTTCCGTCATGGAAGGTCACGTCCTCGCGGAAGGTCAGATCCAGGGTGGTGTCAGAGAACGACCACTCGGTGGCGAGCATCGGCTGCACCTGACCGTCGGTGTCGATGTACGTCACGGTGTCGTACATCGGCTGGGTGTACGTCATCAACTGCCAGATCGGGACCTCGAGAGGATCGAGCGAGCCCGGCGCGAGGTGGTAGGCGACGGTCAGTGTCTGGTCACCGCTCGATCCCGAATCCGGATCGGAGGCCCCGCATGCGGCAGCGGCAAACGTGAGTAGCCCCGTCGACAGGACTGCTGTGATCCTTGTGAGCTTCATATTCCGGAGATCCCTTCGAGGAATGCGACGTGTGCGCAGGGCCCGAGAATGAACACCACGTCGATGTGGTTGTAGCGGTCGAGTGCTCTCACAGTGAGGCCACCTTGTGCGCGTTGATGTAGTCCCAGTCGAGTGGGCGACCGATCCCGGGTGCGTCCGGGACGTGCACGTAACCTTCGGCATCGATCGACGTGGGTTCGCAGGCAGGGAAGTGGAAGAACCGCTCGGGCACGAGCTGTTCGAAGTACTCGCTGTTGTTCATGGCCGCGATGCAGTGCAGGTGGGCGGTGTCGAGGTGACTGTTGGCGTTGGTGTGCACCTCCATGTTGAGGCCGAACGCTTCGGCGAGGTGGGCCGTTTTCATCACCTGGCCCACGCCGCCGGTGAAGGAGATATCGCCCCGCACGATGTCGACGGCCCGGCTGACGATGTACTCGGGCTTGGCGTACACGGCCCCGGGAATGACCTCGAGTGCCATCACGGGAATGTCCAACTTGTCGGCGAGCATCTTGTAACCGTGAATGTCCCAGTCGCGCAAGGGTTCTTCGAACCAGTGGAACTCAAGCTGCTCCAGTGCGCGCCCGACCTTCAGCGCCTCACTCTGGGTATAGGCGCCAGCCGGGTCGATCATGAGTGTGTAGTCGGGCCCCACCGCAGAGCGGACTGCTTCGCACGCCGCGATGTCCTCTCTCCATTCCCCCTTTACGTGGAGCTTGTAGCCCTGGTAACCAGCTTCCTTGTACTTCAGCGCGTCGTCAGCGAATCCCTCCGGAGTCGGGAGTGTCATCCCGCTCGCGTAGGCGGGGACCTTGTCTCGGACGCCACCGAGCACGCGGTACAAGGGCTCACCGATGGACTTGCAATAAAGGTCCCAGATGGCAAGGTCGACGGTGCCGATGGCGAATTGAGTGGTGTAGAGCAGACGATCGAGCGTCCAGATCTCCTGCCAGAGGGCCTCGCGCATACCAGGGTCCTTGCCGATCAGGAACGGTCGGATTCGGTCGGCGATCGAGTGACCGAGGCTAAGTCCGCCGTAGGGGCTGATCGCTTCTCCGACTGGGCCCTCGTCCGAGACCACTTCGACGGCGAGGAAGTCGGTCACGTACGGCGCGATCGACTGCCCCTTGATCATGACCTCCTCCAACCCGCCGGGGAGCGGAATCCGGAAGGACGTCAGGCGCACGTCTTGGATCTTCACTTCTTGATCTCCTTCTCTGGGCCGAGGCGCTTGACTCGTCGGGCTCCGTTGGGTGCAAAGTTGATGTCTATGTCAAGTTTTAGGGCGGCAAAGGTGACAGGCGTCGAAAGGTGATTCAGGGGGTCGTGCCCAACTGGTCGACCCAGAGGCTCGCCAGCGTGGACACGGCGGAGTCGTGGTCGAAGGGGACCCCCCGAAGAATCCAGAGAACGCAGAAGCGCTCGTGCTGGATCGTCAGCAGTGCCGCTCGAGAGCGAGCCTCCTCCGGCGTCGCGATGAGGTGGGGGCGCAGGAGGGGCGAGATCATGCCGACCAGTTCATTCTCGCGCTCGAAGTAGGCATCCGCGAGCGATGCCTCAAGGGCTATCGCCTCGTGCACGGCCACGAGCCTGAGCTTATTCTCCTTGTAGACCGCGAAGGTGTCTGAGAGCCACTCAGCGAGGGTGTCCTGGTCGCGCACATCCATGACGAGGAGTTCTCGGTAGAGGGCCACCAGAGGTCGCCGCACGACGTCCCACAATCCCTCGACCAGCTCGACCTTTCCTTGGTAGTGGACGTAGAACGTTGCTCGGCTCACGCCGGCGCGTCGAGCGATGTCCTCCACGGAGCACTGCGCGTAGCCACGGGCTTCGAACTCGGCAAACGCGGCCTCGGCAAGTCGCTGCCGGGTCAATGCCTTGTACTCACTCCTGACCGAGCCGCGGGCAGGGCGACTGGTCTCGGGTCGGGGCGAGGAAGCCTGTGCGTTCATGTTTCTCCATTGGCTGGACACTGTGTCAGTGAGTAGACAGTGAGCCACACCACACCCTGATGTCAACCCTTGGCGGAGCTTCTTCACCTGACCCGCTGAAGCGGGTGGGATCGGTCTTGACGCGTAGAAGCCGCGTGTCAGGTGGGAGGCCGGCGGGCGATCGACTTCTCCCAGATGGCCGCCATCGCCTCGACGAGTCGATCCTCGTCGTAGTTCTGCCGCAGCGCGAGCCAGATGTAGCAGCTGTGCTCAAGCATCGAGCCCAGCGACTCGGCCGTGTATTGGATGTCCAAGGAGGGTTCTGCGACGCCAGCATCAATGAGGCGTCTCAGTGCGCGTTCGGTCCGTCTCACGAACGACTGGCGCAGGTCCAGTCGGAGCTCGCACAACTCGGGTGAGGAAGTGGCGACCTGCTCGATGATGGAGATGATCGCCACGTGGGGTTGGTAGGCCATGACGAAGCGACGCACAAAGCGATGCACGCGCTCGTGGAGGTCTTCGTCGGGAACCGTGATGGCCATCGAGGCCAGCATCTGGTCAATTGCCTGCTGTGCAACGGCGACGAAGACCGCTTCCTTGGTGTCGAAGTAGGTGTAGAAGGTGCCGTGCGACACGCCAGCTTCACGCGTGATGTCGGCGACGCGAGCCTCAGCGAAGCCCCGGTGTTCGAACACGCGTCGAGCGGCGACGAGCAGCTCCTGTTTGCGCTCCGCGCCCCGTGTGGTCGCTGGGCCGGCATTGCGACGGGCCTGTTGAGGCTCAGTTCGACGCACGATGTTCCCCTTCACTAAGCCGTAGACCAATCGCCTGCCTCGTTCGAGAGGCTTGCGAGCAGGTCAGTGATCATCCGACAGTAGGGCGCGGGGCGTCCGGTTGCCTCGAGGCGACGAGCCACGGCGCCGCTGAGCGCTTCGTGCTCGAGGCGTCGACCGGCCCGCCGGTCCTGCCACATCGACGACCGAACCGATGGGGCGTGGGCCGCGAGGATCGGAAACATTGCGGTTTCGAGACTGGCGGCGATCTCGACATTCGCCAAGCTGGCCGCCACCCGAAGTTCGCCGAGTAGCCGGACGCCAACGCTCCGCAGCTCTGGACTTCGGCCCACGTCGCGTACCGAACGATTGGTGAGGGTCGTCAGGGAGTTGCTGACGAGATTCCAGGCGAGCTTGGTCCACAGTGCACGGTCGAAGTCGGGGGCGATTTCCACTGCGAGGTGTGCGTGATCCGCGAGCGCTGCGAACGAGCGTCCCGAAGCGCTATCGGGGACCTGGATCACACCGTCAAGTGTCTGGACGAAGACTCCCCGCGTCGGTCGCTCCGCGCCGTACGTCACGATCAGTGGGACGACCCTGTCCGGAGAGATGACTCCGCTCAAGCGAGCGGCGTGGTCGATGCCGTTTTGGGCCATGGCCACCGTGGCATTGGCGCACGATGGATGCCTCAGCCATTCGGAGAGGCTGCTCGTGTCGTGCGCCTTGGTGGCGACAATGATCCAGTCGTATCTGGTCGAGGTGTCTGGCTTGTGCAGCGTTGTCACGTCCGGTCGGAGAGCCGGGCCCTCCCGGCCCTCCGGCATGAAAGCCAGCTTGTTCGTCGCTCCACGAACTCCCAGGTAAACGTGCGCGTGCGATCCCATCGAGAGTCTCGCCGCCAGCAGTCCGCCGATACCTCCTGCGCCGAGGATCAGGACCTTGGCCGGTGCCTGCATGGGAAGCCTTTCGAGGTTGCGATGCCTGGCTGGGATGGGTGTCAGCGGTGGGTCTGGCCGTCGTCGACCTGGATGACGGTCCCGGTCACCGCCTCCGACGCGGGCGACGTCAGGAACAGCAGCGCACTCTCGAGCTGGGCGGGGTCGCCCAGGCGGCGCCGGGGGAAGGCGCCGGTGATGTCGCCCATCCGCTCGAGCATCCCGTCCATCATCTCGGAGGAGAAGGCTCCCGGCGCGATGGCGGTGACGTTGATGTGGTGGCGCGCCCATTCGACGGCCAGCACCTCGGTCATCCGGTTCACCGCCGCCTTGGTGACGCTGTACAGCGCCGCTCCCTCGCCGGCGTAGTGGAAGGCGGACATCGACGAGATGTTGACGATCCGGCCCGGCCGCTCGGCGGCGATCAGGCGGCGGGCGACCTCGGTGGCCAGCAGCCACGGTCCTCGCAGGTTGGTCGCCAGCACGGCGTCGACGAGCTCGAGCGGCATCTTGTGCGCTCGCTGGGCGTCGGGCATGCCGGCGTTGTTGACCAGGATCGTGGGCAGCCCGAGGTCCGCCTCGACGGTGTCGACCGCGGCGACGATCGCCTCGGCGTCGGTGACGTCGAGGGGTACGGGGTGCGCCGAGCCGCCGGCGGCCTCGACCTCGGCGACGACGTCGGCGAGCCGCTCGGTACGTCGCGCCGCGACGGCGACGACGGCTCCGGCTCCGGCGAGGGTCAGGGCGAAGTGGCGCCCGAGTCCGGCGCTGGCGCCGGTCACGAGGGCGACCTGGCCGGTCAGGGGGTGGTCGGTGGTGGCGTCGGGCATCGGGACTCCTTGACGACGAGGGGCGGCCTCCCTAGCCTACCGAACGAACGTTTAGATATGTCGAGGCCGAAGGAGCGCCACCGTGAGCAACGTCGAGGTCAGCCAGCCGCGCGAGGGCGTCACCCAGGTGACGCTCGATCGGCCCGACCGGCTCAACGCCCTCGACGCCGCCATGGTCGGCGAGCTCAGCGAGGCGCTCCGCGAGATCGCCGCCGACCGGGACTGCCGTGTGGTCGTGCTGACCGGGGCGGGCCGGGCCTTCTGTGCCGGCCTGGACCTGCAGGGGTACGGCGACGGGCGACCCGACGACGAGGCGTTGGAGGTCCTCGACCGCCAGCGCAGCATCGCCTACCTCACCGAGCAGCTCCACCGTCTGCCGCAGCCGGTGATCGCCGCCGTCAACGGCCCGGCGGCCGGTGGCGGCCTCGCGCTGGTCTGCGCCAGCGACATCCGGATCGCGGCCACGACGTCGGTCTTCAAGGTCTCCTTCATCACCGCGGGGTACTCCGCGTGCGACATCGGCGTGTCCTGGCTCCTGCCCCGCATCGTCGGCGCCGGCGCCGCCCACGAGCTGATGCTGACCGGGCGCCGCTGCGACGCCGACGAGGCCGCTCGACTGGGCCTCGTCGTCCGCGTCACCGAGCCCGACGACCTGCTCGACGCGGCCCTGGAGACGGCGGACCAGGTCCTGGCCAACGGGCCCGGACAGGTCGAGCTCACCAAGCAGGGGATGTGGATCGCCCTGGAGACGCCCAGCCTGCTCGCCGCCATCGAGTTCGAGAACCGCCAGCAGGTGATCACCGCGATGACGGCCGACTCACGCGAGTCGGCCGCCGCCTTCCTCGAGAAGCGGACACCGACGTACCACCGTCGATAGGCGGCAGGGGCTACCTGTCGGAGCGGGCTCCGCGCACCATCGCGCCGCCGATGATGTGCTTCATGATCTCGTTGGTGCCGCCGTAGATCTTCTGCACGCGTGCGTCCTGGTAGGCGCGGGCCACCGGGTACTCGACCATGTAGCCGTAGCCGCCGTGCAGCTGCAGGGCGCGGTCGACGACGCGGGTCTGCATGTCGGTGGCCCACCACTTCGCCTTGGCCGCGTCGACGTCGGTGAGGTCGCCGTCGTTCCAGGCGAGGATGCACTGGTCGACGTAGGCGCGGGTGACGTCCGCCTCGGTCGCGAGCTCGGCCAGCTGGAACCGGGTGTTCTGGAAGTCCGCGATCGGCTGGCCGAAGGCCTCGCGCTCGGTGGTGTACCCGAGCGTGGTGGCGACGACGGCGTCGGCCACGGCGATGCCCTGGGCCGCGATGGAGAGCCGCTCGAGGGGCAGCATCGCCTTGAGCTGGGCCAGGCCGCCGCCCTCGACGCCGAGCAGGTTGTCCTCGGGGACGAAGACGTCCTCGAAGACGAGCTCCGCGGTGTCCTGGGCCGGCAGGCCGATCTTCTTGAGCTGACGACCCCGGGAGAAGCCGGGCATGTCCCGCTCGACCACCAGCAGGCTGAACGCGTTGCGACCCCCGTCGGGGTCGGTCCTGGTCACGACCACCACGATGTCGGACTGGATGCCGGAGGTGATGAAGGTCTTCGCCCCGTTGACCACCCACCCGCCGTCGACCTTCTTGCCGGTCGTGCGGATGCCCTGCAGGTCGCTGCCGGTCCCGGGCTCGGTCATGGCGATCGCCGCGATCAGCTCACCGCTGCACAGGCGCGGGAGCCAGCGGGCCTGCTGCTCGGGAGTGCCGAGCTCGGCGAAGTAGGGGATCAGGATGTCGTCCTGGAGCGAGAAGCTCGAGGCCAGCCCGCCGGCGTACGCCGCGGCCAGCTCCTCGAGCAGGACGTTGCGGTAGCGGTAGTCACGGAACATCCCGCCCCCTCCGTGCTCCTCGGGGCCCGAGAGCCCCACGAGCCCCTGCTTGCCCGCGGAGACCCAGGTCTCGCGGTCGACGTGACGCTGCTCGTCCCAGCGTTCGTGGTGGGGCACGACCTCGCGGGCCACGAACTCGCGGACGGACTCGCGGAACGCCTCGTGGTCGGCGGTGTAGAGGTGACGCTTCATCGGGTGATCTCCAGCTGTGTCGGGTCGAACGATGGTGCCGGGAAGGCGGCGAGGACGTCGGGGACGTCGTCGGGCACCCGGTCGGTGAAGACGGGGGCTCGCTTGTCGAGGAACGCGGCGATGCCGTCGTGGGCATCGGCGCTGACGCCGCGCAGGTTGATGCCCAGGGTCTCAGCCGTGTGCGCGATCACCGGGTGCTCGGCGCCCAGCATCCGCCACATCATCCGACGGGCGAGGCTCGTGGAGACCGCAGCGGTGCTGTCGGCGATCTCCCTCGCCAGGTCGTAGGCGGCCGGCAGCAGCTCGTCGGCGGGGTAGACGGTGCGGACCAGGCCCTTCTCCAGTGCCTCGGCTGCCCCGAAGACGCGTCCGGTGTAGACCCACTCGAGCGCGGTCTGCATCGGGACGACGCGCGGCAGGAACCACGTGGAGCACGACTCGGGCACGAAGCCGCGGCGGTTGAAGACGAAGCCGAAGCGCGCCGTCTCGGAGGCCAGCCGGATGTCGCAGGGCAGGGTGATGGTCGAGCCCACGCCCACGGCCGGGCCGTTGACGGCGGCGATGATCGGCTTGTCGAGCTCGAACATCCGCAGGACGACGCGGCCGCCGCCGTCCCGACGGACGGGCAGGTCCTGGCCGGGCACGTCGTACGACGTCCCGGCGGGCGCGGTCGGGCTGCTGCGCCACTCCCGGAACGCGTCGGAGGAGGCCGACAGGTCCATGCCGGCGCAGAAGGCACGGCCGTTGCCGGTGAGCACGACGACCCGCACCTCGGGGTCGGCGTCGACGGCGTCGAAGGCCTCGATCAGCTCGGCCTCCATCGTGTCGGTGAAGGCGTTGAGGGAGTCCGGACGGTCGAAACGGATCGTGGCGATGCCGTCCTCGACGGTCAGTGCGATGTGCTCCACCAGCAGACTCAGAGCCGCTCGATGATGGTGGCGTTGGCCATGCCTCCGCCCTCGCACATCGTCTGCAGTCCGTAGCGGCCGCCGGTGGCCTCGAGGTGGTGGAGCATCGTGGCGAGGATCCGGGTGCCCGATCCGCCCAGCGGGTGCCCCAGGGCGATGGCCCCGCCCCGCGGGTTGAGCTTGGTCTGGTCGGCGTTGAACTCGCGCGCCCAAGCCAGCGGGACGGGCGCGAAGGCCTCGTTGACCTCGTAGGTGTCGATGTCCTCGATGCTCAGGCCCGAGCGCTTCAGCGCCTGGTGGGTCGCCGGGATGACGCCGTCGAGCATGGTGATCGGGTCGGACCCCGTGACCGCGAACGTGTGGAAGCGGGCGCGCGGGGTGAGTCCCAGTGCGGTGGCCCTCTCCTCGCTCATGATGAGCGCGGCCGAGGCGCCGTCGGTCAGCGGCGAGGAGTTGCCGGGAGTGATGTGCCAACCGATCTCGGGGAACTGCGCGGCGTACGCCTCGTCGTGGAAGGCCGAGCGCAGACCGGCCAGACCCTCGGCCGTGGTCGAGGCCCGGACCGTCTCGTCGACCGTGTGGACCGAGCCGTCCGGCAGCGTGACCGGCACGATCTCGTCGGCGAAGGCGCCCTCGGAGCCGAACGCCGCGGCGCGCTCGTGGGACCGGGCGGAGAAGGCGTCGAGATCCTCGCGCGTCAGCTTCCACCGGGCTGCGATCAGCTCGGCGCCGATGCCCTGGTGGGGCAGCCCGTCGGGGTAGCGCTCGGCGAGCGGTCCGAACGGGTTGCCGCCGGCGGCGACCGAGGAACCCATCGGCACCCGGCTCATCGACTCGACGCCGCAGGCGATCGCGATGTCGTAGGCGCCGGCCATCACGCCCTGGGCGGCGAAGTGGGCCGCCTGCTGGGACGAGCCGCACTGGCGATCGATGCTGGTGGCCGGGACGGACTCCGGGAAACCTGCGCGCAGCACGGCGGATCGTCCGATGTTCAGCGCCTGGTCGCCGACCTGTCCCACGCAGCCGGCGATCACGTCGTCGAGCAGTGCGGGGTCGAGGTCGTTGCGCTCGACGAGCCCGGCGATGGTGCGCGCCAGGAGGTCGACCGGGTGCACGCCGGACAGCGCTCCACCCGGCTTCCCCTTCCCCGAGGGGGTGCGGGCGATGTCGACGATGACGGCGGTGGTCATGGGCTCTCCTCGGGCCGAAAACTAAACGAGCGTTCGGTTCAGGTTAGGTGGGTCCACGGTGCTGGTCAAGGCAAGTGGTCGGTGGCGCAGACCGGCGATCGCGCCGGGCCGACCCCGGGCCGACCCCGGAACAGCCGTGGCGGGCTTCCGCCCGCCGACTCGGGATGCTCGGACGAGCCCGGGTCAGTCCGCCGCCACGATGGCCTTGACGACCTGCCCGGTCGCGACCACCTTGTCGCCGACCCGCACCTGGCCCGACAGGAACGCGTGCGTGCGGCCGAGTCGGTCGACCTGAGCGGTGCAGCGCACGACGTCGCCCTCACGCGCCGCCGCGATGATCGACGCCGTCGAGCTGACGGTCACCGCGTGGGACTCGTCTGGCAGCGACTCGACGAGGCGCAGGAAGCAGGTCACGTCGAGCAGCAACGGCACCAGCCCGCCGTGGAGCACGGCGGACGGGTTGCGGGTCGCCTCGGTGACGGGCAGCTCGACCCCGGCGGTGGGATCGCCCGTCACCGCCAGCCGCAGGCCCAACGAGCGGTGCAGCGGGAGGGCGAGCACGGTGCGGACGATGTCGGTCTGGCGTTCGGGGGTCACGGTGTCCTCGATGGGCTGCGGGCGGCCGTGGCCCTCCCATGGGTGGCCCGGTGCGGGGCGATGGTCGGCACCAGCAGACCACGCGGCCGCGCCGGCTCCTACGAGCGGGGTCGGTCCCTCCGTCGGACCACGCGGAGCAGCCTAGGGAGCCATCGCCGCGAACGGAGCGGCCGCACCGTAGAGCTTGTACAGCGCGAACGACCCGGCATGGAACGTGCTGCACCGACCCTCGAGCAGCTCCATGGCGTGGGTGTCGGAGAGACCGGACCCGTAGCCGAAGCGGCTCTCGCCGACGGTGCCGTTGATGGCACCCGTGGCATAGGCGCGGATGCGCTGGACCATGCCCAGGCGGAGCTTGTCGTTGGCCTGCCGCCACCAGCTGCACGTGAAGCTGCCGAGCGGCTCCTGGCTGATCCGCTCGGGGAGTGCCACGGGGGCCAGGTTCTTCTCCTCGAAGGCGTAGCGGAACAGGCTGGTCAACGGGTTCGGCAGGAGCGTGGTCAGGGAGCCGCACAGGCGCGGGGACAGCCCGGCCGCGCAGACGGCCGCCAGGTGCGCGGCGTTGCCCGGGTCCGCGGCGGCGTTCAGCGGCAGCGGGAGGCCGCCACTGGTGGGCTTGTCCGGGGTCTGGGCCCAGGAGCACGAGTACGGGTTGCCGGCCGGATAGCCGGACACCTCGAAGCCGGCGAGGCAGCCGACGAGCTCGGCCTCGTTGACCGCGTCGCCGAGGCCGATGCTGAGTCCGGGCTGGGTGCCGCCGGAGCAGCTGGGCAGCATCAGGGGTGAGGTCGTCACGCGCGCGCCCGGTGCCGCCTTGTTGTCCCACCAGCAGTTGCCGGTGTTGCCCGGGAAGCTGTCCCACCAGAAGTCGGTGCCGTTGGGTCGCACCTTGCCCTTCGGACTGACCCCCATCGTGTTGGCCTCGAAGTGGTTGCCGTACGAGGTCGAGATGCCGGTCTGGTCGCAGTTCGGCACCGGGGTGTCGGACCCGAGGGGCGGCGGACCGCACACGGTCGCGTCCGGTACGGCGAACAGCATGGCGCCGCGACGCCAGTTGTCGTAGAAGTGGTTTTCGCGCACCCGGTTGTTGTTGCCTCCGGCGAGCCACAGGCCCGTCCCGACCGGGGCGGCGATGAAGGGGTCCACGTCGGAGGAGGAGTCGAAGACGTTGAAGTTGTTGGAGTAGAAGTTGTTCCTCGAGATGGTGTTGCCGTGCTGGGGGAAGCCGGGGTGCCCGGGTGCGGTGAACACGTCGGTGGTCAGACCGAGCGCGTTGTCGTAGAAGTTGTTGCGGGTGATCAAGGTCCCGTGACTGTTGGTGCCGGAGAAGCCGCTGGCGTTGTGGTGGCTGTCGCACTTGCGGATCGTCTGGCTGTAGCGCCACTTCGGGTAGAACTTCTTGTACCGGTTGTCCGTCGAGTCGGCCCCGGAGCCGGGGTAGAGCCCGGAGTCCCCGCTGCCGGCCGCGTCGCAGTTCTGCATCACGCCGTGGTCGCCGACGAACGTCAGCACGCCGTACCCGCCCGCGTAGAAGACCTTGAAGCGGTCGAGGAGGTACCCGTCGGTCTCGAGCACGTAGATGTTGTGCTCGCGGGCGTGGCGCACCGTGACGTTGCGCAGCACGAAGCCGTCGGCCCGGTCCACGAAGATGCCGACGTCCTTCTTGTGCCCGGCCGCCGAGGGGCCGCCGTTGCCGGCCGAGGCGTCGCCGGCCTCGACGATCACGTCGTCGGCGCTGACGCCGGAGCCCTCGAGCTGCAGGTTGCAGCGGATGCACTTCCCGGCGTTCGGGATGCCGTGCCGGTTGGCACGCGGGGGGTCGGGGACCGGCCCGGTGTCGGGGCCACGCCCGATGACCGCGACCAGGTTGGCGTCGTTGGGACAGTGGATCTGGAAGTCGTGCGACAGCGCGCCGGGGTCGCCGTTGTCGGCGGGTGTCAGGTACTCGTCACAGGCAGGGTCGTTGGTGGGCTGCATGCGTGAGTGGATCTCGCGGTAGAGACCGGGCATCACGACGACGCGGTCGTTGTTGCCCGAGGCGGTCACGGCGCGCTGGATCTGGTGGTACTCGCACTTCTCGAACAGCTGCTTGTTGACGGCGACGAGCCGCTTCGCCTTCGCCCGACTGAGGCCCTTGCGCACGGTCGGACGGATCTCGAAGCCGACCTTGCGCGCCTTCTTGACCGACGCCCGGAGGAGCCGCATCGAGTCCTGGTGGCACACCACCCGGGTCGTCCCCGGTGGCCTGCGGTCCAGGGCCGAGCGCAGCGAGCGCGCCTTCGGCACGGCGCCGCCCGCGCACGGGGAGATGCTGCAGTCTGCCTTCGGGTTGGGGTAGTACGACGGTCTCTCGACGTGGGCCTGCGCCGCCGGGGTCGGCACGACCGCCAGGATCGCCACCGCGAGCAGGAGGGTGAGCAGCGAGATCAGCAAGGAGGGGACGGCTCGGCGCATGGGGGTGCCTTTCCGGGGCGCCCGCTCTCGGACGCGACTACTTGCTGCAACGAGCGGATCGATGTGACGTTACGCACACTCCGGGAGAGGTCGTGTAACGCTGGGCCCCGACGGCGGCATGAGCACCACAGTGGAGCAGCCGCTGTCGCCAGGACCGGCGCACACCGCGATCGAGTGATGAGAGGGCACGGCATGGGTGCGAGACCGCTGGGTCTGCGAGTTCCGGAGGTCGCCTCCCCGGACCACCTCGTCGAGCAGCTCGCGCTGACGGCGAGGCAGAGCCGCCCGTCCATCGTCGGCCGGGGACGGCTGGGGATGGCCCTCGCCGCGGGCGCGACCGTCCTGCTGCTCTCCGTCGGCGGGGCATGGGCCTCGGGGGCGGTCGACCTGCCGGGTCTGCCCGACGTCGGCGGCCACACGCCGCAGCCCGGACCGGGCGAGCCGGCCATCACACCGGCCATCACACCGGCCACGCCGACCCCCACCGGGGTGGCGCCGTCCGCCCCGGGCGCCGACCCGCAGGAGCCCGGGAAGCCTCAGGAGCCCGGGAAGCGTCAGCAGGGCGGTGACAAGGGCGACCGGGGACGTGGAACGGGCAGGAGCAACGGTCAGGACGGGGGCCAGGGCCAGGGCCAGGGACAGGGCCAGCGTCAGGGCCAGGGTCAGGGACAAGGTCAGGGACAAGGGCGGCCGGGCGAGACCGGTCGACCCGAGGCCCCAGGCCGCAGCGACCAGGCACCAGGCCGTTCCGGCGACTCGCCGGGCCGTGGGGCGGGGCCCTCGGCCCCGTCCGACGACGCCGGGAAGAAGGGCGGCCGCGACTCCACGGCGTCGCCCGGCAAGGGGCCGCGCAGTCGTGGTTGACGATCGTCTCGTCGCCGCCGCCAAGAACGGCGACGCGCAGGCGTGGCGCACCCTCCACCAGGCGCATGCGGGGCGTCTCGTGGCGTGGCTCGCCCTGCGACCCACGGGCGACACGGTCGCCTCGCCGGAGGACGTGGCGGCCGAGGCGTGGTTGGTCGCGGCATCGAAGATCGCCGACTTCCACGGCTCGTCGTCCGACTTCGCCGGCTACCTGTTCGGCGTCGCCCGCAAGGTCAGCGCCAGCACCAGGCGACGCTCCGTCCGTCGGGGCACGGACCCGGGGGACGCCGAGCAGCACCTCGCCCCCGAGCCGGACCCCACGCTCGTCGTCGACGCCCACGACTGGGTCCGCGACGCGCTCGCGAGCCTGCCGCCCCGGGAGCGCGACGCCGTCGGGCTGGTCGACGGGTTGGGCTTCGACACCGCCGAGGCCGCCCGCGCGCTCGGGATCAGCGCGGTCGCCGTGCGGGTGGCGCGGCACCGGGGCCTGCGACGGCTGCGCTCACGCCATGCGGTGGACGTCGCGCCCGGCGCGGGGCTGGAGCTCGGACGGGGTGCCTCGACCGACTGAGCGACGGTGCGCTGCTCGCACCCCGGAGCACGGGAGGGTGGCGTCACAGCCCTCGCCGGCGTGGGTCCGGACCGACGACGACGCCCGCTGGTGAGGACGGTGCCATCGGTCCGGACGAGCCCGGGGAAGGGCCCCGCCGAGGATCAGTCCTCGGCAGGCTCGGTGGGCGCGTCCTCCTGCGCCGCCTCGCACTTCTCGAGCCGCTCGGAGGCCTTCTCGACGCGCTTCTGCTGGGCCTTCTGGTTCTCCTTGGCGTCGCTGCGCTTGTCCTTGGCCTTCGCGAGGTCGGCCTTGGCCGCACGCTTCTCGGCGCCCTTGTCGGCGTTCTTCTTCTCCTTCTTCGCCTTCTTGACCTTCTCCTTCTTGGCCTCGAAGACGGCGGTCAGGCGCTCGAGGGCATCCTCGGCCTTGTCGAGCTGCTTCTGCTCCTTCGAGCAGGCCTCCGGAGCGTTCGAGCCGTCGTGGCCGTCCGCCAGGGCAGGGGAGGCCAGCGCGCCGAGGGAGAGGGCGAGAGCGGCAGCGCCGCCGGCGACTCGGGTGGTGAGGTGCATGTCGACTCCTGATGAAGGGGTTCGACCCGCGGATCGGGTCTCGTGGCTGGTACCTGCCGCGAGACGGCGAGGGCGTTACATCGGAACGGGACGCGTGCCCACCCGTCCGACCTGCCGGGGCGGCCTCGGGCTCAGCCGCGGGGCTGGGCCCGGAGCAGGTCGCTCGTCAGGAACAGCAGCACGTCGCGCAGCAGCTCGTGCGCCTGCGGTCGGGTCAAGGTCTCGCGGCGGGCCCACTCGTGCACCGTCGTCTTGGCCAGGCCGCCGTAGCAGCGCACCAGCGCCAGGGAGCGTTCGTCGGCGGGGTCCAGGCCCACCAGCTCGAGCACGCGCTGGGCTGCGAGGTCGTCGGCGCGCCGGATGATCGCGGCCACCTCCTCGTCGTCGGCGACCCCCTCGGCGCCCAGGACGGTGAGGTACGACGCCACGCGTGGCTCGACCGAGTCGAGGAACCACTGCACGGCGACCTCCACCTTCTCCGCCATGGTGCCGGGCACTCGGGTCGGGAGGTTCTCCAATGTCGGCAGCAGCACCGAGCGGCGGACGACCTCGAGGTAGAGCCCGCGCTTGTCCCCGAAGTAGTGGTTGAGGAGTCCGCGGGCGATGCCCGCCTCCCGGGCGATCGCCACGGTCGAGACCTGGGAGTAGGGCTGGTGCTCGAAGAGCCGTGCGGCGGCGTCCAGGATCGACTCCCGGCGCTCGTCCGGGGGGAGGCGGCGGCGCAGCGCGGCCGCGGAGGTCGCCCCGCCCGCCGCCTGACTCATGGGCGAAGTGTCCCACGCCATCGCCTCGCGAGAGCCCTCCGTGGCCGCCTGTTGGCAGACTGCCAACAGAGGGCTAGGCTGCGATGCGTCGGCGCTGCTCCGCGCCGGCAGCCGGCGAGAGGACCCCCACGTGACCGCGGACCCGAGGCCTTCCGCTGCGCCGCGCCCGGCGCGCGACGTCCCCGTGCCCGAGGGCTTCGACATGGGCGAGCACCTCTCCGGACTGGGGGCCGTGCTGGCCGGCCCGGCCAACGTGATCATGCAGCTCAGCTGGCCCGGCGTCGGGTACGGCGTGATGAACAGCCGGGTGCACGACGGGTCGGCGATGCTGCACCCGGTCAAGCGCGCGCGCACGACGTTCGGCTACATCGCCGTGGCGATGCTCGGCACCGACGAGGAGCGCACCGCCTTGCGCCGCGCGGTCAACGGCCAGCACGCGCAGGTCGTCTCCGGGCCCGACGAGCCGGTCGAGTACCGCGCGATGGACCCTCGGCTCCAGACCTGGGTCGCGGCCTGCCTCTACTACGGCACCCGTGACGTCCTGGCCCGGCTCCACGGCCCGATGGACGAGGCGACGGCCGATGCCCTCTACGCGCACTGTGCCCGGTTCGGCACGACCCTGCAGATGCCCGCCGAGGCCTGGCCGGAGACGCGCGACGCGTTCGACGCCTACTGGGAGGCGTCGTTGGCCGAGGTGAGCATCGACCCGCCGGTGGCCGACTACTTCATGCGTCTGACCACCCTGCAGAACCTCCCGCGACCGGCCCGCTGGGCGGCGTCGTTCAACCTCTTCGTCACCACCGGCTTCCTGCCACCCCTGTTCCGTGAGCAGCTGGGCGTCGCCTGGAGCCCTGCCCAGCAGCGCCGCTTCGATCGGCTGATGCGACGCCTCGGCCGTGTCGAGCGAGCCCTGCCCCCGCGAGCTCGACGGCTCCCCTTCACGCTGCTCCTGGCCGACCTGAGGCGCCGCATCCGGCGCGGCACGCCGCTGGTCTGACCCGCACCTCGGCATCCGGGCGCTCGTCTGCCGCGCAGCTACCGAGCGCCGGGCCGCGGCCCAGGTGGGCAACCTCTACCGACGCACGGTGCTCGGCTCGGGGGTGTCGATGCCGGTGTCCGTGCCGGTGCGGGCCCGCAGCAGCTGCTCGAGACGTACGGCGGACTCGTCGGCCGCTGCCACGGCGGCGGCATGGGTCCGCTGCTGGGCGAGATGCTGGGCGGACCCGTCGCGGACGTCGTCGTCGGCGCGCGCGAGCCGGCGCACCGTCTCGTCGGCCGAGGTCCGGCGCAGGTTGCGCTCCTGCAGCAGCATCCCCGCGCCGACCAGGGCGCACACGAGGGTCAGAGCGATCCACGCGGGGCTGACGAGGATCAGGCCGAGGCCCACCACGCCGAGGCCGAGCACGGCGTACGCGCCCGGTCTGAGGGCCGGGGGCACCTCGTTGTCGCGGCGGGTGCGCTCCTCGAGCGGCGTGCGCCAGTCGGGGTCGTGCGGTCCGTCGTCGCCGATCGTGACCACGATGCCGGAGGTGCTGACGCGGCTCTCCGGGGGAGCGATCGCAGCCTCGGCCCGCAGGGTCGCCACGATGGGGAGCAGGAAGGGCCCCAGCAGTCGCAGCGCGAGCCGTCGTGCGCCGGGGGGTGTGGTCGACTCGGCGAGGTCGGCGAGGAGCAGGTCGTGGAGGGAGCCGACCGGCGCGTTCCATCGACCGGTGGTGTCGCGCTTCTCGACGAAGCCCATCCGTGCGCGGACGTCCGCCATCCGGTCCAGGATCAGGTCCTCCCCCGGGGCGCCCTCGTCGACCAGCGAGCGGATCAGCTCGGCGAGCGGGTCCTCGGCGTGCTCGCTCGTGGCCTCCGAGCTGTCAGCGCGATCAGGCAGCGGCGGGTCCAGCAGGGCGAGCAGGGCGGTGACGGTGTGCGCGGACTGCGTCGAGTCCGGGACGGCGCGTTGGTGCGTGACCAGGGCACGCACCCACCCCTCGAGAACCGCTGGGTCGGGGGTGCCGAGGAGGTCGCGCAGCCGGGACTCCAGCACCGACGAGGCGTCCTCCCCGAGACCTCCCTCGGCGAGGGTCAGCCACAGCGCGCGCTGGGCGCTCGTGATCTCGGCACCGTCGGGCAGGGTCGCCTCGAGGTGCCCGGCACCGAAGCGCACCTCGTGGCGGATCGCGTCGATCAGCACCAGCAGGAGGGCGCAGCGCGCCGGATCCAGCCGGTGGGCCCGCGCCAGCAGCTCCGCCCCGTCGCCGCCGGCGGCGGTGCGGACGAGGCCGCGGGTGGCCCACGAGAGCCAGTAGTCGTGCACCTCGGGCGGCGCCGGGATGCCGTCGAGGCCGGTGCCGCCGGTGACCACCAGGTTGGGCACGATCTCGCGGGCGTACTTGCGATTGCCCGCGGCATCGGCATGCTCGTTGAGCTCGCCGCGGATGTCCTCGTACTCGACCATCGCCACGAAGGCCTCGGTGAGCCGGTCGATCTGACCCTGCAGGTTGCCCTGCTGCTTGGCCATCTGGCTGGCGAGCCGGCTGCGTGCCGCGGACTGGCTCGCCTCCATGTCGGCGATGCGCCGGTTGGTCTGACGGTCGTAGTGATCGCCGCCGTACCACCAGGACTCCCACGGTTGGCTCATCGCGTCATCCCTCGTCGCCGGGTCGGGGTCACCCCCGGGATCTCCCCCGAGGGAGGTCGCGACAAACCTCAGCGCCAGCCGAGCTCCGGGGCGACGTCGCGCACGATGGTCTCCAGCACGTGGGCGCAGTAGTCGACCCCGAGCTGGTTGGGGATCGTGAGCAGGAGCGTGTCCGCGGCGGCGATCGCCTCGTCCTCGGCCAGCTCGGCGATCAGCTGGTCCGGCTCGGCGGCGTACGTCTTGCCGAAGCGTGCCTTGCCGCCGTCGATCATCCCGACCTGGTCGCTGCCCCGGCCCTGAGCGCCGAAGTACGCGCGATCGAGGTCGCTGACGATCGGGAAGATGCTGCGGCTGACGGAGGTGCGGGCGGGGCGGGTGTGACCGGCGTCGGCCCAGGCCTTGTGGAAGATCTCGATCTGCTCGGCCTGCAGCTGGTGGAACGGCACACCGGTGTCCTCGGTCAGCAGGGTGGAGCTCATCAGGTGCATGCCCTGTTGAGCGGTCCACTCCGCGGTCGCGCGCGTGCCGGCGCCCCACCAGATCCGGTCGCGCAGGCCGGGGGAGTGGGGCTCGACGCGCAGCAGCCCCGGCGGGTTGGGGAACATCGGTCGCGGGTTGGGCTCGGCGAAGCCGTCGCCCTCGAGGACCTGGAGGAAGGTCGCGGTGTGCTCGCGGGCGAGGTCGGCGTGGTCCTGTCCCTCGCGGGGTGCGTAGCCGAAGTACCGGTAGCCGTCGATGACCTGCTCCGGTGAGCCGCGGCTGATCCCGAGCTGGAGCCGCTCGCCCGAGATCAGGTCGGCGGAGCCGGCGTCCTCGGCCATGTAGAGCGGGTTCTCGTAGCGCATGTCGATGACGCCGGTCCCGATCTCGATCCTGCTGGTGCGCGCACCCACTGCGGCGAGCAGCGGAAACGGGGAGGCGAGCTGGTTGGCGAAGTGGTGCACCCGGAAGTAGGCGCCGTCGGCGCCCACCTCCTCGGCGGCGACCGCGAGGTCGATCGACTGCAGCAGGACGTCGGAGGCCGAACGCGTGCCCGACTGCGGGTGGTCGGTCCAGTGGCCGAAGGACAGGAAGCCGATCTTCTTCATGGTGCTCACAACGCTAGTTGAAGTTTGGATCTTCCCGGGATTGCTGGACATCGACCGTGAGGCCTTCCGGTCGACTGTAAGGTTAGGCTTACCTAGACAGCATCGGAGGAGCCATGCCCGTCATCACCACGCCGTACGCCGCCGTCCAGGCGCGCGAGGTGCTGGTCGACGCGCGCCACGCCGCGGTGCGCACGGGCAGCGTGAGCTGCGGCTCCACGCGGTCGGTCGTCGACCTCGGCGACGCCGGCGACGGGCTCCCGCGCCTGCTGCTCGACGCGGCCTCGACCGCGGTCCCGGGCCTCGCGGCCTGTCGGGTGGCGGCCGTGACGGTCGTCGATGCCCGGACGCGACTGCGCGTGCGGATCGTGGCGTCCTACCGGATGGCTCGCCCCGACGAGACGGGACGGCGACGCTACGACCCCACCATCCTCTCGGTGCGCCTCGACGGCCCCGAGGGCACGGTCACGGTGCCGGTCGACGAGTTCCTGAGGGTCGAGCCCGACCCCGATCGTGCGCGGCGCCGCGAGCTCGTCGCGCACCTCGAGCGCGTCCACGCGGCCGACCTGCTGGCCGCCGTGCGTGACCTCGGGCACGACGTGGACGTCGTCCAGGTCGCTCCGGAGGGCGACGACGCGATCGTCGCCTACGTCCTGGGGGCGCACGGCGCCGGCCGTCTCGTGATCACGGACTCCGGGGCGCGCGACACGCTCCCCGCGAGCGCGGTCTGCGGCTGTGACCGTCGTCCCTGAGCCTCGCTGAGGCGAGCCTTTCCTTTCTGGAATCCTTCCAGAAAAGGTGTCACGGTGGGTCCATGACCACGACTCAGACCACGTCCGAGACCCACACCGCCCACCCGCCGTTCCGCGCCTCGGAGACCCTCGGCGCCCATCTGCAGCAGCTGCTGGTCGACCTGACCGACCTGCACCTGCAGGGCAAGCAGGCCCACTGGAACGTCGTCGGCAAGAACTTCCGCGATCTCCACCTGCAACTCGACGAGGTCGTCGACGACGCCCGCAACTTCGGCGACGACATCGCCGAGCGGATGCGCGCGCTGTACGTCGTGCCGGACGCCCGCGCCGCCAGTGTCGCCGAGCAGACCAGTCTCGCGGCCTTCCCCTCGACCGAGGTCGACACCGCCGACACCGTCGACCTGATCACCGCGGCGATCTACGCCGTGGCCGGCACCGCCCGTCGGATCCACGACGACGTCGACGCCGAGGACCCCACCACCGCCGACATCCTCCACGGCATCCTCGAGCGTCTCGAGCAGCTCGCCTGGATGATCGACTCGGAGAACCGGGTCGCCAACAGCTCGAAGCCGGCCTCCATCACCGTCTGAGCTCGCGCCCCCGTCGGGGTCTCCTCACGTCGGCGCCTGGTCGAGCACGACCCAGGCGCCGACGTACGGCGGCTCGGCCCAGCCCTGCAGGTCACCGGGCGCGCCCCGGTCGAGCACGTCCAAGGACCCCACCGCCTCCAGGTCGCCGAGACCGGCCTTGACGAGCGCCTCCTTGCGGACCCACAGCGACGTGAAGGCCAGTGCCGGGTCCGCCTCGCTCCGCACCCAGGACGCCTCCCGGTCCGTCAGGACGCCGCCCGGCACCGGAGCCCGGTGCACCGCCTCGACGTCGATCCCGCACGGCGCCCGGGCTGCGATCGCCGCCACGCACCCGCGGGTGTGACTGAGGCTCACGTGCACCTCGGGGTGGCCGACGATCGTGGGTCGACCGTGGCCCTCCTGGCCACATGTCGCGCAGCTCTGCGCGATCACGAGACCCCGGCCCGCTACCCCCAGCAGCTCCCCGGCGCACTCGCGCACGAGCAGGTGCGCCGTGGCGAAGGCGGCTCGGTCCTCGGCCGCGCAGAGTCGTTCGAGACGTGCCCGCTCGGTGTCGGTGAGCCGTGCCACACGGGAGGGGGACTGCGCTGCACGGACCCGCTCGAAACGGGCGATGCGATCGGGCCCAGGCGGACGGCGGGCGTCGCTCCCTGCCACTCCCACTGTGTATCGCGGCAGGGGGCTTGTGGCAAGACCCCCCACGCGGACAACACTGTGCGGGCCGAGGTCCGCGGTCCGTCGGGGGCCGCGAGAGCGACGACGCCGGGAGCACCCATGGACGCCACCCCACCCACACCGTTCGAGGTCTACGCCGAGGGGGTGCTGCTGCACGGGACGAGGGCGGATCTCGCGACCGGCGACCTCCTCGTGCCCGGTCGTGCCTCCAACTTCGAGGAGGGAAGGGTCATGAACCACGTCTACGTGACCGAGACCCTCGACGCGGCCGTGTGGGGAGCCGAGCTCGCCCGCGGGCAGGGACGCCGCAGGATCTACCTGGTCGAGCCGCTCGGCGACCTCGAGGACGACCCCAACGTCACCGACAAGAAGCTGCCCGGCAACCCGACCAGGTCGTATCGCTCGAAGGAGCCGGTGCGCATCGTCGGTGAGCTCGAGCACTGGGTGGGTCACCCGGCCGAGCAGCTCCGGGCCATGCGTGACGGGCTGGCCGAGATGCGTCGCCGCGGCACCGCGGTGATCTACGACTAGGGCAGGCCGCGAGGAGCAGGCGGCGCTACTCGCACCCTCGCTCGCGGTCCGACCCGCCACCGCCCTCGCAGGCGTCGCGGCCACCGCCGCCGACGAGCTTGTCCTTCCCGCCACCACCGAGGAGCTTGTCCTTGCCGCCGCCGCCGCGCAGCGTGTCCGCTCCACCCTGACCCAGGACCGTGTCGTTGCCGCCCCCGGCCTTGACGACGTCGTCGCCGCCGAGCGCGCACACCACGTCGTTACCGCCCTTGGCCACGATCGTGTCGTCAGCGGGGGTGCCGAGGATGACGTCGCGCTTGGCGGTGCCCACGGTCCTGGTGCCGGGTGTGGCCAGGATCGTGACGGCCTTGCCCCGGCAGGTACCGAGGTCGTCGCTCACGATCACGATGTCACCAGCCTTCGGGTCGCCGACCGTGTAGCCGTTGCCCGGTCGGACGGTCAGGGTGGCCGTCTCGCGGGGCTCGACCACCCGGTCGTCCGCCGCTCGCAGCGTCACGTCGACGGTGTCGGCACCCGCCGCGAAGGTCACGGTGTCGGCGACGGTCCGGTAGTCGGTCCCCTCGGTGGCGCTGCCCGAGGTCGCGACGTTTACCGTCAGCGCGCCCTCGGTCTTCGTGCGCGTCAGCCGCCAGGTGCCGGTGTCGTTGCCCGCCTCGCTGGCCACGGCATCGACCGCCTCGACGCTGACCTCCGACCCGTCGCCCCCGCCACCGCCGGTCCCCCCGCCGGCGCGCCGGATCGTCCCGCCGTGCAGCTGGGTGTCCACGAGGCCGTTGCTCACATCGATGACCGTCAGGTAGGCGCGGTAGAAGTCGCCCTCTTTGAAGAAGATCACCGGGTCCTGCTCGCTGGAGGTCGCGTACTCGCGGTAGTCGTCGGCGGTCTGGCCGGTGTCGAGCACCTCGAACACCCAGCCATAGGACAGTGCGTGCCCCTGCTGGCTGCGGCTCTCGTCGGTGAAGCGGTACGTCGCGTCGGTCGCCGATTCGCTCGGGAAGGGGATCTTCTCGTCGTCGAACTCGGCCCGCGGCGAGCGGGGCCGCTCGGTGCCGCTGGCGGGCAGCCACACCGGGGCAGCGGCCAGCGCCGCCGAGCCATCGGAGTACCGCAAGGTGATCTGGGCGGACGCCCCGATCCACGTCGGCCCGAACAAGCCGTTGAACGCACTCGGTTGTCCCTCGCGCGGGTTGACGAAAAAGGTGCAGTCGAGCGCCTCGGGGGCTCTGATCGGCCAGGTCTCGTCCGGCGCGGGCCCGCCTGCGGAGTAGGCCTCGTCGAAGCCTGCCGCGCACGTCCGAGGCAGCCGTGTGTTGAAGGGGAAGTTGACGTAGTCGAGGGACAGCGGGCTGCCGATCCGTTCGGAGTCGGGGACCGAGTCGCTGAAGCCGTAGGGGTTCGTGTCGCAGGGATAGCTCGCGTAGCTGTCGTAGGTCTGACCCCGATCGACGCCGTCGTCGTAGCTGTCCAGCCAGGCGCAGAAGGGGGTGTTGTCGAGGCTGATGCTGACCGCGGAGTAGCAGCCGTCCGGGCTGAAGATGTCGGTGCCGGCGTCCTGGAACGAGCACGGCGGAGCGCCGGGGTCGATGACGACGTCGGCCGAGGCGCCCTCGCCCACGCTGCCCGTGACGGTGGCCGTGATGCTCTCGGACTCCTCGTCGGGGCACAGGTCGCCGATCTCGCCGTCCGGCGGGGTCCCGCCACACCCCGGCGCAGCAGCCCCGCGGGTGGTGACGACCGCCGTCGAGGCCGGAGACACGGTCGCGGCGGCCAGGCCCAGGACCACCACCAGGGCAAGGACGAGCGCGCCGGGGCGTCGCCGGGACCGGGCAGCGTGTGTCAGGGTCATCCGGTGATCAGCTCCACTGGCAGAAACGGGGTCTCGCCCACGGTAGGACGAGTCGCGGGCCTCTGGGGGAGTACCGGGTAAAGACTTGATGCGCGGCGTCGACACCAGCTTCGCCAGAACCCTCACCCGCCTGCATCCCGGCCCCCACCACGTGATCACCTGGATCGATCCAATCGGACCTGCCTACCCGACTCCGGCATACCGGTGGGTAGCGTGCCGCCCAAGCTGACCCGAAAGGCGTGCCTCACATGCTGGATGCTCAAGACGTTGCCAAGGTTCTCGACGAAGCCGGTCTGGAGAACCCGAAGGTCCGGGAGTACGTCACCTACTGGGCGGGGGTGACCCAGCCCGCGAGCATCGAGGTCGTCAACGCCTCCGACGACGCGCGCCTGGTCGCCGAGTCGCTCGAGGCCGGCGAGCTGCTGCCCGCCGGGGACGGCCTCTACTACTCGCGCTCCTACGTCAAGGACACCGCGCGCTCCGAGGAGCGCACGATCGTCGCGACGCACAAGCCGGAGGACAAGGGCGTCTACAACAACTGGCGCGACGCCGAGGAGATGACCGCCGCCCAGCTGGAGCGGATGCGTGGCCAGTCCGCCGGCAAGACGATGTACGTCGTGCCCTACCTGATGGCGCCTCCCGGCTCCCCGCTGGAGCCCTTCGCCGCAGGGGTCGAGCTGACCGACAACCGCCCCGTCGTGCTGCACATGATCCGGATGGCGCGGGTGGGCGTGGCCCACCTCGACAACCTCGACGACCCCAACACGTTCGTCCGCGCCGTCCACGTGACCGGCGACCTGCCCAACCTCGGCCAGGGCACCCCCGACGACCAGCGCTACTTCGTGACGGTGGCCGACGACCGCACGATCCTGCACTTCGGCTCGTCGTACGGCGGCAACGCGCTGCTGGGCAAGATCGCCCACGGTCTGCGCCAGGCCTGCTACGACGGCCGCGCATCGGGCACGTTCCTCGCCGAGCAGTTCATGCTCCTGGGGATCACCGACAAGCAGACCGGCAAGAAGTACCACGTCTGTGGCGGTTTTCCGAGCGCCTCGGGCAAGACCAACCTCGCGATGACGCTCGCGCCCGACGCGATGGGCGATCGTTACTACGTCGAGTTCTACGGCGACGACATCGCCTGGCTGTGGGTCGGCGAGGACGGCAAGGTCTACGCCATGAACCCCGAGAACGGCGTCTTCGGGGTCGCCAAGGACACCAACGAGCTGACCAACCCCACCGCGCTCGACTCGATCAAGCCCGGCAGCGGCGCGATCTTCACCAACGTCGCCTACAACCCCACGACCCAGGAGGTCTGGTGGGAGGGCAAGACGAAGGACTACCCCGCCGACGTCACCGGCTGGGAGGACTGGAAGGGCGAGAAGATCTCCGACCGCGAGGCCGGCGACGACTCCCCGTGGGCCCACCCCAACAGCCGCTTCACCACGACCCTGGCCAACGTGCCCAACGTCGCCGGTGACTTCGAGGACCCGGCCGGCGTCCCGGTCGATGCCATCATCTTCGGCGGCCGCACCCGTGACCGCGAGCCCCTGGTGCGCGCGATCAACGACCTCGCCGAGGGCGTGTACGACGGCCTGACGCTCGGGGCGGAGGCGACCTTCGCCGCCGACGGCCTCGACGGCCAGCTGCGCTACGACCCGATGTCGATGCGACCGTTCATGGCCTACTCCGAGGCCGACTACGCCGCCCACTGGCTGAAGATCATCGGCTCGGCCACCGAGCAGCCGATCTTCGCCCACGTCAACTGGTTCGCCAAGGGCGAGGACGGCCACTTCCTGTGGCCCGGCTACCGCGAGAACCTGCGTCCGCTGCTCTGGTTGGTCCAATACAAGGCCGGTGAGGTCACCGGGCAGCAGACCGCCGTCGGTGTCATCCCGACCGCCGACGAGCTCAACCTCGACGGGCTCGACGTCCCGGCGGAGGACCTCGAGCGGATCCTGAGCATCGACCTGGAGCGCTGGCGCCAGGAGATGGGCTTCCGCGAGGAGCACCTCAACCAGTTCGAGGGCCTGCCCGACGCGATCTGGGAGGCCCACCGCCGGGTCGCCCAGGCACTCGACGACGCCTGACCCGTCGGGGACCGGGCGTAAGGTTCGGCCGTGGGTGGGCCGCAGCGAGGACCGGGCAGCGGTCCCAGGCGCGGGCGCGACCGAGGGGTGACCGAGGACGCGACGGTCCGCCCACTCGAGTTCGCCCCCGAGGTGCTGCGCACCCGGGACGAGGAGCGGTTGGTCCTCGTCCCGCCGGCGCGCAAGGCGCTGCGCCGACTCAATCGGATCAGCAGGCGTTCCGGGCGCCTGTCGCCGCGTCCGTACAACCTCACGATCAGTCACGGACACCGCTTCGTCTGGTACCGCGTGGCGAAGGTCTGCACCCGCACGATCCTGGCTCACCTGGAGGCCAGTCAGGTCCAGCTCGAGGTCGCCCACGGCATGCGCCTGCGCTACCCGACTGAGGCCTTCGAGGAGTACTTCAAGTTCGGCTTCGTGCGGCACCCCCTCGACCGCTTCGTCTCGGCGTGGCGCGATCGGGTGCTCGAGCGCAACTACTTCCGCTTCGAGGCCGACCAGTGGGAGCGGATGAAGACCATCGAGGCGTTCGCCGAGTGGGTGGGTGCCCTGGACCTCGGTGACGTCGCCTCGGTCGACCAGCACCTCGTGCTGCAGTCACGAGCCGTCGACCTGGGCCAGGTCGACCAGGTGGGCAGGCTGGAGACGTTCGCCGCGGACTTCGCGGCGGTCTGTCGGCGCCTGTCGATCCCCGAGGTCGTGGGGGAGAGTCGCAACCGCTCGACCGCGCAGCGGCCCGAGGTGAGCGACGAGCTGCGAGATCGGGTGCAGGACCTCTACCGCCTCGACTTCCAGGTCCTCGGCTACCCCGTCGAGCGAGCCGCGCCGGGGTGATGGTGGTCCACCCTCATCTCTAGGGGTGAGTGATGTGACGAGCGGGGCTGGTGAGCGTGATCATGCGCGCACCATGGAAATCTCCAGGCCCGAATCCACCGAGCAGCCGGGCGTCACACCAGCAGACCTGTCCGCACGCGAGCTGGAGATCATCACCCGGATCTGTCGCGGCGACGCCAACCTCGAGATCGCCGCGGACCTCTACCTGTCGATCAACACGGTCAAGTCCCACATCCGCAGCGCCTACCGCCGGATCGGGATCACGCGCCGGGTCGACGCCGTGCGATGGGGCGCCCGCCACGGGCTCGTCGGGGCTCCTCGCGAGAGCGACCCGTCGCTCTGACGCGAGCGCGGACCACTGGCTCCACGCGCTGGTAGGCCGCCTGGGCGAGCACACCGACGATCAGCGACGCTCCGATGGCGAGCAGGGGCAGCCCGGCGGCCTCCAGTTCGGGGTAGACCTGCCAGTGCGTGAGGTAGATCCACAACGAGGCCGTCGCGACGGCCTGGACGGGCGTGGCCAGCACCACCGGCAGGCGGACCGGTCGCAGCCACAGCAGCAGCGCCACGGAGCCGACGACGATCAGCTCGCGCTGCCGGTCCCCGAAGTAGCCGTACAGCCCGGCGTACGACGCTGCGAGCACCGCGAGCCGTTGCCACGTCGTACGGGCCTCGGCGGCCGCCCACCCGAGGGCCAGGACGAAGAGCACCGAGGGCACCGCGTAGCGCTCGACGCCCTCGCCCTCGACCCCGACGCTGACGTAGCGCAGCGCCGTGGTGGCCGCGACCACGGCGGCCGCCAGCGTGAAGGGAGAGGAGCGGTACCACCGGTCGACGGCGGGTACGGCGAGCAGCGCGGCGATCGCGAGGAAGCCCCACACGATCGCCTCGAGGAACCAGAACTGCCAGTCGAGCGTCCAGCGCAGGCCGCCTTCGGCACGGTAGCTGCGCGCGCCGTTCAGGTAGAGCGCCGTGGTCCACCGGTAGTCCCCGGTGACCAGGGCGCAGGCGCCGATCCACAGCGAGGCCGGCACCGCCACGGCGGCGATGGCGGTGAGGATCCGGCGCGTGCGCGCGCCGCGGCCCGGGGTGGGGAGGGTGAAGCGGGCGAGGTGGTAGCCGGCGACCGCCAGGAGGAGGTGGGCGCCGCCGGGGATCAGGATCAGGTCGACGTGGGTGACGACGACGATGAGGATCGCCAGCGCCCGCAGGACCACGCCGATCTCGAGCGGCGCCGACCAACGGTGCGACCACCGTGAGTCCCGGCTCGCGCCGGCGAGCTGGGTGACCGACATCGTCGGCCAGTCGCGCGGCAGCTGGCCGAGCACCGAGCCGAGCCGCGTGGACAGCTCCACGAAGCAGAGCGAGTCGCCGCCCAGGGTGACGAAGCTGTCCTCGAGTCCGGCGTCCGGTCGACCCAGCAGGGTGGCGTACAGCCGGCGCAGGCTCTCGGGCGTGGGTGGCTCCGGGGGCGACGTCGTCGCCACGTCGGCGAGCGCCGCGACCTCCTCGAGGTGACGGTGCAGGGCGGCGTCGTCGGCCTTGCCTGCTGCGGTGCGCGGCAGCCGGTCCAGCGGGTGCGAGCGCACGCAGCTCGCGGACAGGCCGGTCAGGTGCCGCAGCTCCCGTCGCGCGCGCTCGCCCACTCGAGGACGGGTGTGGAAGGCGTGCAGGACGTCGCCGCGCGCGACGAGCCGCAGCGACGGGTCGAGCGAGACCAGCTCCTGCTCGAGCCGGTCGAGGTCGAGGCGCAGGCCGAACACCTTGGCCGTCCGGTCGCTGCGGCCGACGACCTCGACCAAGCCGTCGGGTGCGATCCGCGCGAGGTCGCCCGTGCGCAGCTCGGTGAGCTCGGCGCCACGGGCCAGGTTGTCACGGGAGACGGCGTACCCCATCATCACGTTGGGACCGGCGTAGACGAGCTCGCCCACCCCGTCGCCGTCCGGCTCGTCGATGCGCAGGCTGCCACCGGGCACGGCGATCCCGACGGACTCCGGATGGGTCGCGGCCAGCGAGGGTGGCAGGTAGGCCATCCGTGCCGTGGCCTCGGTCTGGCCGTACATCACGTAGAGGTCGAAGCCGAGGCGCTGACCCAGCTCGGCGACGCTGCGGACGCGGGCCGGGTCCATCCGGCCGCCGGCCTGGGTCAGGTAGCGCAGGCCGGGGAGGTCGCGGTCGGAGAAGCCGCTCGCCTCGAGCAGCTCGTAGGTGTAGGGGACCCCCGCGAGGCCGGTGACGCCGGTGTGGGCGACCAGGTCCCAGAAGCAGGCGTCGGCGACCGAGAGGTCGGTCAGCACGATCGCGGCCCCGGCCACGAGGTGGCTGTGCAGGACCGACAGGCCGTAGCAGTAGTGCAGGGGGAGCGTGGTGATGCCGCGGTCGGTGGGGCGCAGGTCGAGGTAGTCCGCGATGGACGCCGCGTTGCTCAGGACGTTGTCGCGCGAGAGGCGCACGAGCTTCGGAGAGCCGGTGGAGCCCGACGTCGACAGCAGCAGGGCGAGGTCGGGGTGGGTGGGCGTCGGGCCGGTGTAGCGCTCGGCGATCTCGGTGCGGCGCCCGGCCGCGTCGGCTCCCGGCTCGACCAGCAGCACCGGCCGGTGCAGGGCCAGGGCAGCGAGGTAGGTCACGACACTGGGGAGGTCCGAGGACATCTCCACCAGCAGTGGCCCCGGCTCGGCGTCGTCGTCCAGCTGCAACGCGCGCGCCTGCACGGCGGCGCGCAGGGCGCCGTACGTCAGGAAGGTCGTGCCCTCGACGAGGGCGATGTCGGTGTCGACCCCTCGCAGGAGGAAGTGGTCGAGCCGGACGGGTGCGCGGCTGTCCACGCCGCGCGTGCTCGGAGGTACGGCGTGGGTGCTCACGGCGCGACCTGGCCGGGGAATCCGAGGACCTCGCCGGTGACCTGGAGCAGCACGCGGTCGCCGGCCTGCGGGACCGAGTCCGCGGGGGTGCGGGCGGTGAGGACCTCGACGTGTCCGTCGACCTGGACCCTCACGGTGGCGTCGTGGCCGAAGAAACTGACGTCGATCACCGTAGCCGGCACGCCCTCGGGTGTGGCCTCGCGGTCGGTGGGTCCCTCGGGGTCGTCGGCGCGGGTGACCTCGACCTGCTCGGGGCGGATGGCCAGGAGGACCGGCCCGGCGGGGTGCTCGCCCTTGAGCGGCAGCGGGCCCAGCAGGCAGGACGCGGTGCCGCCGCCGTTGGTCAGGCCCGGGACGACCGCGGCGTGTCCGAGGAAGGTGGCCACGGTGGCGTCCGCGGGCTCGAGGTAGACCCCGAGCGGGGTGTCGACCTGGAGGAAGCGGCCCTGCGCCATCACCGCGACCTGGTCGGCCAGGGAGAGAGCCTCACCCTGGTCGTGCGTCACCAGCAGCGCGGCGGCTCCGGCGGCGCGCAGGGCTCGGACCACCGCACGACCGGTCTCCTCGCGCAGCCCCGCGTCGAGGGAGGAGAAGGGCTCGTCGAGCAGGACCAGGTCGGGCCCCGGCGCCAACGCCCGGGCCACGGCCACCCGCTGCTGCTGGCCTCCGGACAGCTCGTGGGGGTGCCGCGAGGCGAGGTGGTGGGGCAGCTCGACGAGGTCGAGCATCGCCGCGACCCGGGCCTGCGCCCCCGACTCCCCTCGAGGGGAGCGCTGCGTCCGGGCTATCCGGGCCGTCCGGGCTGCCCGGGGCAGGCCGAAGGCGATGTTGGCGGCGACGTCGAGGTGCGGGAACAGCGCGCCCTCCTGCGGGACGTAGCCGATGCTGCGCTGTCGTGGCGGGACCGAGCGTGCGCCGCCGCCGGTCACCGTCCGCCCGCCCAGCCGCACCTCGCCGCCGGAGGGCTCGATGAAGCCGGCGATCGTGCGCAGAAGGGTCGACTTGCCGCACCCCGACGAGCCGAGGACCGCGGTGACGCCGTCCTCCACGCGCAGGTCGACCCCCTGGAGCACCTGGTGGTCACCGAAGGAGACGCGCAGGCCGAGGACGTCCAGGGCGCTCACGAGCCGTCACCGCCCGCCGTGCTGACCCGACTGAGCAACCACGTCGCCGGGACGGAGAGCAGGATCAGCGCCAGGGCGTACGGCGCCGCGGAGCCGTAGGCGACCGACGAGGCATCGGACCAGAACTCCACCGACAGGGTCGAGACCCCGATCGGGGCGAGCAGCAGCGTCGCGGTCAGCTCGGTGGACACCGCGAGGGAGACCAGCGCGACGGCGGCGGCGAGGCCGGGGGCGATGAGGGGCAGCGTGACGCGTCGAGCGGCCTGGGTGCCGGTGCAGCCCAGTGAACGGGCGACGTCCTCCAGTGCCGGCGGGGCGAGCTCCAGCGTCGAGCGCACGCTGACCACGGCGCGCGGCAGGAAGAGGATGACGTAGCCGGCCACCAGCACCGGGAGGGTCTGGTAGAGCCCGGGCACGGCGCGGATCGAGATGGTCACCAGCGCCAGTCCGACGACGATGCCCGGCATCGCGCTGGCCGTGTAGGTGCTGCGCTCGACGAGGGTCGTGACCGCGCTGCGGTGGCGCACCGAGAGCCAGGCGACCGGCAGCGCTGCCAGGCAGGCGACCAGCCCGGCGACGACCGAGAGCCCGACCGTCGTGGTGGCCGCGGCGACGAGCTGCCCGGCGTCGAAGGTGGTGGAGGTCCCGCGGACCAGCCAGCGGGCGAGGCTGAGCAGCGGGACGCCGAGGGCGAGCACGACGAGGAGGGTCAGGCCGCCGTACGCCAGCGGGCGTCGGGCTCCGAGGTCGACGCGCGAGGGACGCCGGGCGGCGCCGGCGCCGACCTTGGAGTGCCGTCGACGCCCGCGCAGGAGCAGCTCGACGCCGAGCAGCAGCAGGCAGAAGACGACCAGCACGAGCGCGAGCAAGGTGGCCGCCGAGCCGGTGAAGGACGTGCCGTACTGCTGCAGGATCGCGGTCGTCAGGGTCGGGTAGTTGAGCAGCTGCAGGGCGCCGTACTCGGCCAGCAGGTGCAGCCCGACCAGCAGGGCCCCACCGAGGACCGCCGGACTGATGGCCGGCAGGACGACCCGCGCGAAGGTGGCGCCGGCGCTGTGCCCGAGCGACGCACTGACCTCCTCGAGGCCGGGGTCGAGGCGGCGCAGCGCCGCCACGGTCGGCAGGTAGACCAGGGGGTAGTAGGAGAGGCTGACGATCAGGACGGCTCCCGCATAGCTCTGCACGGCGTACGTCGTGGAGACCCACCCGTAGCCGTTGACGAAGGCCGGCACGGCCAGCGGGGCGCACATCAGTCCGTGCCACCACCCGCGGGCGCGCAGGTCGGTGCGCTCGACCAGCCAGGCGGCGCCGACCCCGAGCACGACGCTGAGGGTGACCCCGCCGAGCAGGAGTCGCGTGGTGTTCCACAGGAGCTCGCCGATCCGGTCGCGGAACAGGAAGTCGGCGGCCTCGCTGCCGCCGTACGACGCACTGGTGACCACGACGTAGGCCAGGGGCAGCACCGTCAGGGCGGCCACGGCCGCTCCCGCGAGGAGCAGCGGTAGCGGTGCCGGGGTCGAGCGGCGGCTGGGGCGCGCCGACTCGTGGGTGGGGAGGGGAGGAGAGCCGGCGTCGAGCAGGCTCAGAGGAAGCCCGCCTCGGTCATCAGCTCGACCACCGTCTCGCCGTCGAGGTCGGAGACCCCCACCGGAGGCGGCTGGAGGTCGCCGAAGGGTTGGACGGGCGGGGCGAGCTCGACCGCCGGGTTGAGCGGGTACTCCAGGGCGTAGGAGTCGGCGAGCACCTGCTGGCCGGCCTCGCTGGTGAGGTAGGCGATGAACGTCTCGGCGTCCGGCTTGTTGTCACTGGAGGCCAGGATGCCTGCGCCGGAGACGCTGACGAAGGCGCCGGGGTCCTGGTTGCCGAAGAAGTACAGCTCGCTGTTGTCGCTGACCTCGCCGCTCTCCTGCTGGTCGCGGTACCAGTAGTAGTGGTAGATGATCCCGACCTCGGACTCGCCCGCGTCGACCGACTGGAGGACCACGTTGTTGCCGTCGTAGACGGTGCCGTTGGCCTTGATGCCCGCCAGCCACGCGCGCGTGGCCTCCTCGCCCTCGAGGTCGAGGACGGCCGCGACGATCGCCTGGAAGTCGGCGCCGGTCGGGGAGAAGGAGATGCGACCGGCCCACTCGGGCTCGGCCAGCTCCATGATCGAGTCCGGCAGCTCGGCCTCCTCGACCAGGTCGGTGTTGTAGACGAGGACGGTCGAGCGCGCCACGAAGCCGGTCCAGGCCGCCGACGTGGGGCGGTACTGCTCGGGGATGTCGGCGGTCAGCTCCGGGGCGAGGGTCTCGAAGAGCCCGGCCCGCTCGACCTGGGCCATTGCCGGGGAGTTCTCGGTGAGGAACACGTCGGCCGGCGACGCGGAGCCCTCGGCGACCAGCTGGGCCGACATCTCCAGGTCCTTGCCGTTGCGCAACTGGACCTCGATGCCGGTCTCCTCGGTGAAGTCGGCGGCCAGCTCGTCCAGCAGCTGCTCGTGCTGGGCGTTGTAGACCACGATCGACGGACCGTCGTCGCCGCAGCCGCCGGTGACCATCGTGGCGGCGAGGGCGAGGGCCAGGGGCAGCTTGAGGGGGAGGGCGGAGAGCAGGGAAGGGCGCTTCATCGGGTCCGGGTCCATCCGTCGGCGTGGTGCGGTTAGGTTTGCCTCACCATAGGGTATTGAGGCTTGCCTCACCCAAGCCGCTCACGAAGCGGCGTCGAGGAGCGGTTCCCTAGGGTCGCGTCATGGACTCGACCTCACGCGCCGCCCACCTCGCCCGACTCGCCCACCGCGTCGGCTCGGCCCTGGTCCGCGGGGGCGCCAAGCGCCCGGCGCGCAGGGCGCCGACGATCCCGCAGCAGGGCACCGAGCAGGGCACCGAGCAGGGCACCGAGCAGGGCACCGAGCAGGGCACCGAGCGGGGCACCGAGCGGGGCTCCGAGCGCGCGGCGTACCGCGGCGACTTCACCGGCCGCGCCACGATCAGCTACGCCCCGCAGGCAGACGGTGACGCCGATCCCGGTGAGGTCGTCTGGGCGTGGGTGCCCTACGAGGAGGACCACACCCAGGGCAAGGACCGGCCGGTGCTGGTCATCGGGCGCGACGGCCGGGACCTGCTCGGCCTGATGCTCACCAGCAAGGACCGCACCACGCCCGCGCGGCGCCAGGCGCCCGACGAGCGTCCACGGTGGCACGACCTCGGGACCGGGGCCTGGGACCGGCAGGGGCGGCCCAGCGAGGTCCGCCTCGACCGCGTCCTGCGGCTGGCGCCGGATGCCGTACGGCGCGAGGGCGCCGCGCTGGACCGGGCCCGCTTCGACCAGGTCGCGGCGGCGGTGCGCGAGACCCTCGACTGGTAGGCGGCATGCTGGACCCATGCGATTCAGCGAGCACGAGCTCACCGCTGCGCTGCACGGCGCGGCCAAGTCGGTGCTGGGTGCCCAGCGCAAGGTGCGGCGGGGTCAGGACGTGAACGAGGTGTGGGACTCGATGGACCGACTCGAGCGGTTCCGGCTCCTCGACGGCCTGGGCGGGCAGGTGCTGCCCGTGCTGGTCGCCCTCCCCGACGTCGAGGTCGCCGTCGGCACCCGCCCGTCGTACGACGACGCGGTGATCGCCGAGGTCGTCACCGGGCTGCTGGGCGACGGCGTCGGGGGTCGGCTCAAGCGCGCGGTGGTGGTCAAGGGGCGCACCGCGCTGGTCCAGGTCGCGCTCGCCTCGGTGCCCCCGCGTCGCGACCCCGACGCCCTGCTCCACCACGACGACGACCTGCCCGAGGTGCCCGACTCCCCCGAGGGGCTCTGACGGGTGCGCGCCGTCCTGGTCACCGAGTTCGGGGTGCCGCCGACGCTCGAGGAGGTGCCGGACCCGGCCTGCCCGGGCGACGGTGTCGTGGTCGAGGTCGAGGCGACCGGTCTGTGCCGCAGCGACTGGCACGGCTGGCAGGGCCACGACGACGGCATCGCGCTGCCGCACGTGCCCGGCCACGAGCTGGCGGGCACGATCGTCGAGGTCGGCGCGGGCATCGGCGCCTGGAAGGCCGGGGACCGCGTCACCACCCCCTTCGTGCTGGCGTGCGGCGCGTGCCGCTCGTGCAGCCGCGGTGACGGACAGGTCTGCGAGGCCCAGCTGCAGCCCGGGTTCACGCAGTGGGGCTCCTTCGCCGAGCACGTCGCGCTGCCGCGCGCGGCGCTCAACCTGGTGCGGGTGCCCGACGAGGTCTCCTCCGACGTCGCGGCCGGGCTCGGGTGTCGCTTCGCCACGGCGTACCGGGCAGTCGTGCACGTCGCTCGGGTGGAGGCCGGCGAGACGGTCGTGGTGCACGGGTGCGGCGGGGTCGGGCTGGCCGCGGTGATGGTGGCGGTCTCGCGGGGAGCCCGAGTGCTGGCCGTGGACCCGTCGTCGGCGTCGCGCCGACTGGCCGCCGAGCTCGGAGCGAGCGCCGTACCGTCCGGTGAGAGCGTCGGCGACGCCGACGTGTCACTCGACTGCTTCGGGAGCCGCGCCACCCTGGCGGCCTCCGTGGCGTGCCTGCGCCCGCGTGGGCGGCACGTGCAGGTGGGCCTGCTGGGTGGTGCCGACGCGCGTCCCGCCGTGGACATGGGCCGGGTCGTGGGCCAGGAGCTCCAGCTGCTCGGCAGCCATGGGATGGCGGCATCGGCCTATCCCGAGATGCTCGCGCTCGTCGCCGACGGCACCCTCGCGCCGCAGCGGCTGCTCCGGGATCGGATCGGCCTGGCGCAGGCCCCCGCTCGCCTGGCGGCGCTCGGCGAGCCGGGTGCCGGTGTCGGTGGCGTGACCGTCATCCGCCCCGACCTGCGCTGACCCTGCGCTGACCTGTCGTGCACCGACGACGAGTCGACACTGAGGGTGCCCTGAGAATCGCCGGTCTCACCCCTCGGTGGGGAATCGGCGCGACTGCTGCACGGTTCAACCATCCATGCGCACCGTGACTGCCTATGCCACCCCGTCCGCCAAGGCCCCGTTCGAGAAGACCACCATCCAGCGTCGCGACCTCGGGCCGCGCGACGTCCTGATCAAGATCCACTTCGCCGGCATCTGCCACTCCGACATCCACACCGGTCGCAACGAGTGGGGCGAGGCCAACTTCCCGTTCGTGCCCGGTCACGAGATCGCCGGCACCGTCGAGGAGGTCGGCTCCGAGGTCGACAGGTACGCCGTCGACGACCGCGTCGGTGTCGGCTGCATGGTCGACTCCTGCCGCGAGTGCAAGAACTGCCTGGCCGGCCAGGAGCAGTACTGCCTGCAGGGCATGACCGGCACCTACGGCTCGATCGGTGCCGACGGGCGCCCCACCGACGGCGGCTACAGCTCCCACATCGTCGTCGACCAGAACTTCGTCGTCGGGATCCCCGAGGGCGTCGACCTCGACAAGGCCGCGCCGCTGCTGTGCGCCGGGATCACGGTCTTCTCCCCGCTCAAGCACTGGGGCGCCGGTCCCGGCTCGAAGGTCGCGGTCGTCGGCATGGGAGGGCTCGGACACATGGCCGTCAAGATCGCCCACGCCCTCGGCGCGGAGGTCACCGTCCTCTCGCAGAGCCTCTCGAAGCAGGAGGACGGCGCGAAGTTCGGGGCCGACCACTACTTCGCGACCAGCGACGAGTCGACGTTCGAGCAGCTCGCCGGCTCCTTCGACCTGATCATCAACACGGTCTCGGCCTCGCTCCCGATGGCGAAGTTCCTCTCCCTCCTCTCGCTCGACGGCACCCTCGTCAGCGTCGGTGCACCCTCGGAGCCGCTCGAGGTGCCGGCGTTCGCACTGATCGGCGGGCGCAAGAGCTGGGCGGGGTCGATGATCGGCGGCATCGCCGAGACCCAGGAGATGCTCGACTTCTGCGCCGAGCACCACATCGGCGCCGAGATCGAGCTGATCAGCGGCGACGACATCGGTGGCCAGATCGACGCGGCCTGGGACCGGGTGGTCGACTCAGACGTCCGCTACCGCTTCGTCATCGACACCGGGAGCTTCGCCTGATGAGGACACGACTGCTCGGCTCCGCCGGGTCCACCGAGGTCGGTGCGATCGGCCTGGGCCTGATGACGTTCGACCAGAGCGGCAGCCAGCCGCGCGAGCAGCTGCTCGCGACCGTGCGGGCCGCCCTCGACGCCGGGGTCACGCTCTTCGACTCCGCCGACGCCTACGGGCCGGGTGAGGAGAAGGGTGCCCACGCCCAGGGCGAGAACGAGCGCCTGATCGCCGGCCTGCTCGACGAGGTCGGCGTGCGGGACCAGGTGCTGCTGGCCACCAAGGGCGGCCACGTGCGCACCGACGGCGGGGGCTGGGACGTCGACAGCTCCGCGGCCCACCTGCACCAGGCCGTCGACGCCAGCCTCGGCCGACTCGGCGTGGAGCAGATCGCGCTGTGGCAGCACCACCGCCCCGACCCGAAGGTGCCCTACGCCGAGGTGATCGGCACCCTCAAGGAGATCGCCGACTCCGGCAAGGTCGCGCGCGTGGGCCTGTCCAACGCCGACCCGGGACAGATCCGTGCGGCCCACGACGTGCTCGGCGACGCGCTGGTGAGCGTGCAGAACCAGTTCTCGCCCGCCTTCCGCAGCAGCGCCCCGGAGATCGAGGTCTGTGACGAGCTGGGCCTGGCGTTCCTGCCGTGGAGCCCGCTCGGCGGGCTGGGCAGCGCCAAGGAGCTGGCCGAGAAGCACCCGGCCTTCGCATCGGTCGCGGCCGCACGAGGAGTCAGCGCCCAGCAGGTCGCCCTTGCCTGGGAGCTCGCGCAGTCGCCGTGCGTCATCCCGATCCCGGGCGCCAAGCGCCCGGAGTCGATCAGCGACTCGGCCGCCGCGGCCGAGCTGGAGCTCACCGACGACGAGCTGGCGGCGCTGGACGCGAGCTGACGCCGCCTACCCGTCTACCCGCCCAGCCGCGCCGGCAGCACGCCGTACCCCCGCAGGATGCGAGTCTCTCGGCGCCGGGCACCCTGCAGCACCCGCAGGTCGGGGAAGGCATCGAAGATCGCGCGCAGGCCGACCTCGCCCTCCATCCGGGCCAGCGCCGCGCCGAGGCAGTAGTGGCGCCCGGACGAGAAGGACACGTGGTCGCCGGCGTTCTCCCGGGCCACGTCGAAGGTGTGTGGGTCGGTGAAGATCTCGGGGTCGCGGTTGGCGCCGGCGAGCAGCGTGGTCACCAGCGCGCCCCGGGGCACCTCGACGCCGGCGAACGTCGTGTCCTGCACGACCATCCGCCCCGTCAGCAGCACGGGCGGGTCGATGCGCAGCACCTCGTCGACCGCGTTGGGCCACAGACCGGGGTCTGCCTGGAGTCGACGCAGCTGAGCCGGGTGCTCGTGGAGCAGGGCGATGCCGTTGCCCAACAGGTTGACGGTCGTCTCGAAGCCGGCCGCGAGCACGAGGCCGGCGGTCGCCCGCAGCTCGGCCTCGGTGAGACCGACGCCGTTCTCGTCGCGTGCGGTGACCAGCTGGCTGAGCAGGTCGTCGCCGGGAGCACGGCGTACGGCGTCCAGGTGGTCGCCCAGCCAGGCCTCGAACTCGGTCAGGGCACTCTCGACCCGGGAGAAGGTGCGCCAGTCGAGACCGAGGTCGAGGCTCGGTGCAGCGGCGCTGCCGAACTCCAGCACGCGTTGGTGGTCGGCCTTCGGGACGCCGAGGATCTCGGCGATCACGGTCAGCGGCAGCTGCGCGCAGTAGCGCTCCACCAGGTCGACCGGTGAGCCGGGGGCGAGGTCGGCGAGCAGCTCGGCGGCGATCTTCTCGGTGCGACCGCGCAGCCGCTCGACGGCCTTCACGCTGAAGACCCGCGTGACGAGCTTGCGGTAGCGGGTGTGGTCGGGCGGCTCGGTGACCAGCAGGGAAGGAGGCGTCAACGGCCCCATGGGCGCGGATCGGAAGGCCCAGGCGCCCAGACCCGCGAGCGGCCCGTCGGGCGAGAAGTCGACGCCGGCGTGCACGTCGGGGCTGGTCAGGACCTCCTTGACCACCGGCTGCGACGCCGTGACGTAGGCGAAGCGAGAGCGGTGCAGCTGCCCGGTGGCACGGATCTCGTCGAAGAGGTCGACGGGCACGCTGTCGCTCTGGCTGGTCGCCTCGATCAGGCGCCCGTGGAGGTCGCCCCGGCGCGCGGAGCCGCGGATGGCCATCCGCGGCAGGGCGTGGCCGAGGCCCCACCGGGTGGTGCGGGCGACTCGCTGCTCGACGTGGTCACGAAGACTCATGCACCTCAGTATTGCGCCTCTACCTGTCCCCGCAACGCCTCCCGCCGACTTCATCACGGTCCTTCGAGGACGACCGGGACCGCACGCCCACCATCTCGCCGTGGGAGGGTGCGGGCGCGCGCTGTGATGTGACGAACGTGTTACCTCGGTGAGATGCGGCTCCGACAGGCTCCGTACTGAGTACCGTGCCCGGAACACCTAGCCTGCAGGCATCCGCCCGAGGCGGAGGCAGAGAGGGAGGAAACGATGGCCGACCCGCAGGGCGACCAGCACGTCGTGCCCGTCTTCTTCCTCTCCGACTCCACCGGGATCAGTGCGGAGACGATGGGCAACGCGCTGCTCATCCAGTTCCCCGACCAGGTCTTCGAGCGCACGGTCATCCCGTTCATCTCGACGCCCGAGGACGCCCGGCGCGTGGTCGAGATCCTCGACGAGGCGATGGACGGCCCGGTGCAGCCGCTGGCGTTCACCACCGCGGCCGAGGACAGCATCCGCAACATCCTCGCCACGACCCGCGCGCCGCTGATCGACTTCTTCGACCTGCACATGAGCCGCGTGGAGTCGATCCTGGGCCAGCGCGGCATCCGCGAGGCCGCCCGGTTGCACGGGGTCGGCGACATCAAGCGCTACAACTCCCGGATGGCAGCGGTCGAGTTCACGATCGAGCACGACGACGGCCAGAGCCTGCGCGCGCTCGACAAGGCCGACGTGATCCTGCTCGCGCCCTCACGGTGCGGCAAGACGCCGACCAGCATGTACCTCGCCCTCCAGCACGGCCTGTACGTCGCCAACTACCCGCTCGTCGAGGAGGACCTGGAGTCCTCCGAGCTGCCCCGGCCGGTGCGCGACTACCGCGAGCGGTGCTTCGGGATCACCACCACCGTGGAGCGGCTCAGCCGGATCCGCAACGAGCGGCGACCCGGGTCGTCGTACGCCGAGCCGTCGCAGTGTCGCTGGGAGCTGCGCCGGGCGACGGAGATCTTCGCCGCGCACCGTGTGCCGGTCATCGACTCCTCCGCCAAGTCGGTCGAGGAGATCTCGACGATGATCCTGCAGACCCTCAAGCGCAACGGCGGCATCCTCAGCCGCGAGGTCAGCAAGGCCCGCCACCGACCGCCCGAGCACGCGCACGACCTGATGGCCTCCCGGCTCTCCGACCGGCGCATCGCGACAACCGAATCACCCACCGAGCAAGGCGAGGGAACATGAGCACAGCAGCTGAGCAGACCGGTCACACCAACGTCCGCTGGTTCTCCGACCTCGGGTTGGCCGACCTCGAGGAGGTCGGCGGCAAGAACTCCTCCCTCGGCGAGATGGTCTCCCACCTGAGCGGTCTCGGTGTGCGGGTGCCCGACGGCTTCGCCACCACGGCGGGTGCGTTCCACCGCTTCATCGGTGACACGGGTCTGGCCGAGCGGATCTCCGGTCTGCTGGACGGGCTCGACACCGACGACGTACGGCGGCTGGCCGAGGTCGGCACCGAGATCCGCGGTGCCATCATCGACGTGGAGTTCCCGGCCGACCTCGAGGCCGACATCCGCACGGCGTACGCCCGGCTCGCGGGCGAGAGCGGCGACGAGGCATCGTTCGCGGTCCGGTCCTCGGCCACCGCCGAGGACCTGCCGGACGCGTCCTTCGCCGGCCAGCAGGAGACCTTCCTCAACGTCCGCGGCGTCGACGCCGTGCTGCTCGCGGTGCGCGAGGTCTTCGCCTCCCTCTACAACGACCGCGCGATCGCCTACCGCGTCCACCACGGCTTCGCCCACTCCGACGTCGCCCTGTCGGCCGGGGTGCAGAAGATGGTGCGCTCCGACATCGGCGCCTCGGGCGTGATGTTCACGATGGACACCGAGTCCGGCTTCGACGACGCGGTCTTCATCACTTCCGCCTTCGGGCTCGGCGAAGGGGTCGTGCAGGGCGCGGTCAACCCCGACGAGTTCTACGTCTACAAGCCGGCGCTCAGGGCCAACCGCCCCGCGATCCTCAAGCGCGGCGTGGGCGGCAAGGCCACCAAGATGGTCTACACCTCCGACGCGCGGGTGGGGCACACGACCGAGTTCGTGCCGGTCGACGCGGCCGAGAGTCGCCTGCTCAGCCTGTCCGACGACGAGGTCACCGAGCTTGCTCGCCACGCCCTGGTCATCGAGGAGCACTACGGGCGTCCGATGGACATCGAGTGGGGCCGCGACGGGGTCGACGGCCAGCTCTACGTGCTGCAGGCCCGCCCCGAGACCGTGCAGTCGCGCCAGACCGGCGCCCAGGAGCGGTTCAAGATCGACAAGGCGGCCACCAAGGGGGTCGACGTCCTCGTCGAGGGTCGCGCGATCGGGCAGAAGATCGGCGCCGGCGCCGTGCGCGTGCTGACCTCGATCGACCAGATGCACGAGTTCGTCGCGGGTGACGTGCTGGTGGCCGACATGACCGACCCCGACTGGGAGCCGATCATGAAGCGGGCCTCGGCGATCGTCACCAACCGCGGAGGGCGCACCTGCCACGCTGCGATCATCGCCCGCGAGCTCGGCATCCCCGCCGTCGTCGGCACCGGCTCGGCGACCACGGACCTCAGCGACGGCCGCGAGGTCACCGTCTCCTGCGCCGAGGGCGACACCGGGCTGATCTACGAGGGCATCCTGGACTTCTCCGTCGAGCGCACCGAGCTCGGCGAGATGCCCGACGTACCGGTCAAGATCATGATGAACGTCGGCACCCCCGAGCAGGCCTTCGCCTTCTCCCGGCTGCCACACAAGGGCGTGGGCCTGGCGCGGCTGGAGTTCATCATCAACCGTCAGATCGGGATCCACCCCAAGGCGCTGCTCGACCTCGCCGCCGGCGGTGAGGCGGCAGCCGCGCTGCCGGCCGACCTGCGCACCGAGATCGAGGAGATCACCGCGGCCTACGACGGCCCGCGCGACTTCTTCGTCAAGCGGGTCGCCGAGGGCATCGCGATGATCGCGGCGGCCTTCGCGCCCGAGCCGGTGATCGTGCGGATGAGTGACTTCAAGTCCAACGAGTACGCGAACCTCGTCGGCGGCGAGCACTACGAGCCCGACGAGGAGAACCCGATGATCGGCTACCGGGGTGCCTCGCGCTACCTCTCGGCCGACTTCGCGGAGTGCTTCGCGATGGAGTGCGAGGCACTACGCCACGTGCGCGACGAGATGGGACTGACCAACGTCAAGGTGATGATCCCGTTCGTGCGCACGCTGCGGGAGGCCGAGGGCGTCATCGGGCTGCTCGCCGAGCACGGCCTCAAGCGCGGCGAGAACGACCTACAGGTCGTGATGATGTGCGAGGTGCCCTCCAACGCGGTGATCGCCGAGCAGTTCCTCGAGCACTTCGACGGCTTCTCGATCGGCTCCAACGACATGACCCAGCTGACGCTGGGCCTGGACCGCGACTCGGCGCTGGTGGCCGAGGGCTTCGACGAGCGCGACCCGGCCGTGCTGCACATGCTCTCCGCGGCGATCGCGGCCTGCAAGAAGCAGGGCAAGTACGTCGGCATCTGCGGCCAAGGTCCCTCCGACCACCCCGATCTCGCCGACTGGCTGCTGGAGCAGGGCATCGAGTCGATGTCGCTCAACCCCGACACCGTCGTGGAGACCTGGCTGCGCCTGGCCAAGGCCGCAGCCCCCGCGTCGTAGGAGCGGGGCCGGGCCACGCCTCACAACAGGCTCACAGGAAACCCACACGGCGGTCGCAACTGCGACGCGCACGCTGGGTCGTGTTCACACCGAACCCGACTCCAGAAGTGAGACTCCGATGAAGCCCCGCACCCTGCGTTCCTCGCTCGCCGCACTCAGCCTGCTCGCCGTCCTGCCGTTCGCGGCGTGCGGCACCGACACGGCGGGCGCGGCGGGCACGGCGGGCACGGCCACCACGTCCTCCACGACCGACTCCGCCGGCACGGACCAGCGCGGTCCCGGCGGCGCCGGTGGCCCTGGTGGTGTCGACGTCAGTGCGGTCTCCTCCGAGGCCGACCTGATCGCCCTCGTGCAGAGCGCGTACGGCGACGCGTCACTCGGGCTGCACCGGGGCCACCAGCCGGTCGAGGACGTGCTCGACGAGGTGCTGGTCATCAGCCACGACGAGCTGCACGTGCGGATGGAGGAGCAGGGCCAGAACCTCGCAGCGGTCGCGACCGATCTCGGGATCGACCCGCAGACGCTCATCGACGCCCTGGTCGACTCGTGGAGCCCGGCCATCGACAGCGCGCTGGCTGCCGGCTCGATCACCGAGGACCAGGCGGCCGAGTACCTCGACGCCCTGGAGGAGGCCTTCACCTACCGCGTCACGTGGGACGGCAGCGAGGCGACGCCGACCTTCTCCGGCGTCGACGCCTGAGCCCGGCCACGCACCCGCACACCCACCACCCCGGGACCCACGATGCGTCGTCCCCTCGCCTCCCTCGCCGTGCTGCTCGGCGCCGCCCTGGCGGCGCTCGTGCCGTCGCCGGCCAGCGCCCACAGCCTCGACAGCAGCACGATCTCCGTCCACGTCACCGACGAGGGAGTCGACGCCACCATCAGCGTGGCGCTCGAGACTCTCGACGAGGCCCTGGGCACCGACTACGCGGCCGACACCGACGTCGCCGACTACTCGGACGCGGTGATCGACTACCTGGCCACCCACCTGGAGGTCACCGGTGACGACGGCGGCGCGTGGGGCGAGTCGTTCTCCGACCTGACCAGGACCGACGTCGAGGGCATCGACTCCCTCCGCGTGGACGTCGACTTCGACACCGGCGCCTCCGACCTCGAGGGCTTCACCATCGCCTATGACGCGATCATCGAGGCCGTGCCCGGCCACGAGGCCGTGGTCGTGCTGACCGACGCGGACGGGGAGATCTCCACCCCCGGCGTGATCTCCGGGGCCGGCGACACCGTCACGATCGGCGACGCCGCCGAGGAAGGGGCGGGCTCGGGGACGGCCGACATGATCGGCTACGGCTTCCACCACGTGCTCGAGGGCGCCGACCACCTGCTGTTCCTGCTTGCGCTGCTGCTGCCCGCGCCCCTGGTGGTGGTCGCCGGCCGGTGGCGCCGCCGTGGGGAGCTCCGGACGACCGCGTGGCGCGTCGCGGCCATCGTCACGTCCTTCACCGTCGGGCACTCGGTCACCCTGATCGCCTCCAGCCTGGGCTGGGTGTCGGTGCCCAGCGGCCTCGTCGAGGTGCTGATCGCGGTGTCCGTCGCGGTGGCCGCCCTGCACGCGATCCGACCTGTCGTGCCGCACGGCGAGGAGCTGATCGCGGGTGCCTTCGGTCTGGTGCACGGACTCGCGTTCGCAGGCATCCTGACCACTCTCGGCCTGACCGGGTCGACGTCGCTCCTCGCCCTGCTCGCCTTCAACCTGGGCGTCGAGCTGGCCCAGCTCACGGTCACGGCCCTGGTCTTCCCCTCGCTGTACCTGGTCGCCCGCACCCGTTTCTACCCGGCGGTGCGCGTCGGCGGTGCCGTCCTCGCCATCCTCGCCGCGCTCGGCTGGGTGGTGGACCGGCTCGGCCTCGCCGCCAACCCGCTCAACGGGGTCGAGGACGCGGTGATCGCTCACCCGTGGCTCGTCGTGGCCGCCGTCGCGGGTCTCGCCGGTGCGGCGTGGCTCGCCGATCGCCGGACGAGCCAGGAGACGGTCGTGCCAGGACGGGCAGATCGGTCTCTGCCCGTCCTGGACACGGCGTCGCCGGGCGGGTCCGTCGAGGCCTGAGGTGCGGGGTGCCCGTCGGTGTACGACGGGTGAACTCTGGATGAGTTCGCGCTCGTCGGCGTCACCCTCGAGGCGTCGGCGCGTTGCAGTGGTGTGGTGAGCGACGAGACGGCCCCCAGCAGGGGCATCAGCAACAGGGGCAGCGCCGAGATCGAGAAGGCCCTCGTCCGGCGGCGCAGCGTGCTGCGCGGCGGCGGGGCCGCGGGCCTGTCCGGCCTGGCCCTCGGCGGCACCGTCGCCACCGGTGCGCAGGCGGTGGCCCCCGGCTCCCGGTACTCACGCTCGCTGCCGCAGGGCTGGACCTACCCCGTCGCCCAGGACCTCCTGCCCTTCGGGCACGGCGTCATGTCGGGCGACCCGCTGCCGCACCGGGTCGTGCTGTGGACACGGATCACCATCCCCGACGGGCGCGAGCGCGGCTGGGACTCCAGCGTCGTCACCGACCCCCAGGGCATCGAGCGGGTCGCGGTCCGCTGGGTCGTCGCGACCGACCGCAGGCTGCGGCACGTCGTACGCCGAGGCAGGGTGCACACCACCGCCCGCCGTGACTGGACGGTGAAGGTCGATGCCGACCGGCTCCCCTCGGCCACGACGCTCTACTTCGCCTTCGAGGCGCTCGGCTACCACTCACCCGTCGGACGGACGCGGACGGCGCCGGGGGCGAACGACCCGGTCACCGAGCTGACCATCGCCCACGTCGCCTGCACGTCGTGGTGGCAGGACTGGTTCAACTCCTACGAGCGGATCGGGGAGCGCCGCGACCTCGACCTGGTGACCCACGCGGGCGACCACGTCTACGACAGCTCCGGCGGCCACCCGGCCTCCCGCTTCTGGAAGGGGCAGACCCGCTGGGACGACGACATCGACAACGGCGACTTCACCACCGTCGCCGAGTGCCGGCGTCGCTACGCGCTCTACTACGCCGACCCGGCGCTGGTCCGCGCCCACCAGGCGGCGCCGTTCGCGATCATGGCCGACCAGCACGACTACGACCCGGCGAGCACCGGGGACCGGGTCACCCTCACCACCGAGCAGGCCGGCGAGGTGATGTTCGAGTGGACCCCGATCCGTCCGCCCGTCCCGGACGGCACCGGCCGCTTCCGCCGGACGCCCGGACGCCACCGCAACATCCCCACGCCGCGGGGTCGCGCGGCCCTGTACTCCTACCGATCGCTCACGTACGGCCGCACGGCCGAGGTGATCCTCATCGACGTCCGTCGCTTCGCCGACCAGGAGGGGCAGATCTCCCAGGTGCTCGGCGATGAGCAGTGGGCCTGGCTCGAGCAGCGCCTGCTCGCCAGCAAGGCGCGTGGGACCCGGCACCGCTACATCGTCAACCAGGTCAACCTCAGCCAGGTGCGCGTCTTCAACACCCCGTTCGCCGCCCAGCTGGAGGAGGCCTTCGGGTTCAGCTTCAACCCCGAGCAGGGCGAGATCTACACGACCGCCTGGGGCGGGCACCCCGCGGAGCGCAACCGGCTCTACGCGTTCCTGCGCGAGCACCAGATCATCGACAACATCGTGGTCTCCGGCGACTCCCACGGCTTCTTCGGCTCCGACCTCGTCGAGGACCCCCAAGTGCCCAGCTACGAGCCACTGACCGGTGGCGGTCTGCTCCCGCCGGTCGGGGTCGAGATGGTGCCCTCCACGATGGGTCGTCCGGGCGGGCAGGACGTCATCGCCGAGGAGCTGTACTTCGCCGCCACCGGCGGCAGCCGTGGTGCGGCGTTCACCGACGCCGCGACGTACGACGCCCGGTACCGTCCGCTCGCACTGGCCCCGACCATCGCGCTCGAGCAGGCGGCGATGGCGGTCAACCCCAACCTGCGCTACTTCAACTGGAAGGCGGAGTACGGCCACACGATGGTCTTCCTCCGTCGCGACCGCGGCATCATCGAGTGCTGGGCGACGCCTCAGCGCGAGCGGTCCGACGAGGCGCGCCTGCTGGCGCAGTTCCGCACGATGATCGGTGCTCCGCACCTCCGGGAGGTCCGCTCGCCCGCACCGGGGCGGGGTCCGGACCGGGGACGCCTCGCGCCTCGGGCCGCGACGGTCAAGGCACGACGTCGAGCTACCTGAGCACGAGCTCGGTGGCCTTCGGGTCCCACACGATCTCGCTCGCCTCACCGCGCAGGGCCTCGAGCACGGCGTCGACCACCGCGGAGACCGCCAGCGGCTCGGGCAGCTTCGGGGCGGCGCCGGCGAGGGGGTGCTCGGCCAGCCCCGTGTCGAGGTGCGGCGGACGGACGTCCACGACGCGGAAGCGGCGCCGGTTCTCCCGTCGCACGACTCCCAGCCAGGCCGACAGTGCCGCCTTGGAGGCCGAGTAGTCCGCCATCTGGTTGGTGGGGAGGTCAGCCAGGATCGCCGAGAGCACGACGGCGACCCCGCCGGAGGACTCCTCGAGTGCCGGCGCTGCCGCGCGGAGCAACGCCATCGGGCCGAGGGCGTTGACGGCGAAGAGCTCCTCGGCGACGGCAGCCTCCGTCTCCAGGGCCGGTCCGAAGGCCGGCACCCCGGTGGCGACGACGAGCCCGTCGAGGCCGTCCAGCTGGTCGATCGCGGTGCCGACGGCCGCAGCGCAGGCCTCCACGTCGACGACGTCCAGCGTGATCGGCTCGGTGCCCGCCGCGGCGGCGACCTCGGCCAGCCGGTCGAGGTCGCGCCCGGTGACCACGACGCGGGCTCCCGCGTCCACGAGGGATCGGCTGATCAGACCACCCAGCACCCCTGATCCGCCGGCAACCAGGAACCGTGCTCCGTCGATGTCCATTGGGGTGAGCCTAGGAAGGGGACGGCCTGCGCACCCCACCCCGAAGCGCAGCGACGGGGCACCATGGTGGACGGCGCCGCGGGCAGTCGCCAGACTCGGCGGGTGCCGCTCCGCCTCGTCCGCCGCCTCTACCGCCTGCTCGGGGCGCGGTACCGCTACGTGATGCTCGCCGGCGAGGTGTGGTCGTCGCTGTTCGTCGCGATGGTGACGGTCTTCCTTGCCTCCCGCTTCTACCCCGGTCTCGCGGTCGGCCAGGTGGCCGCCGTCATGGGGGCCGCGGGTGCGCTCACCGCCGGCTCGGTGACCTACGCGGGGGTGCGTGCCGGGGCGTCGTTCGCGGACATCGACGACTGGCGTGCGACCCGCGTCCCCACGCCCCGCGAGACCGTGGCCGCCTGGGAGACCGCGACCACCCTCACCCTGCGGCAGTACCGACGTGAGTCGGGCCGCGTGATGCTCACCGCCGTGGTCCCGACGTCGGTGCTCGCCGCGCTCGTGTGGGACATCGGCTGGGCCGGCCTGGGCGCGGTGCTGCTGGCGAGCGTGATCCCGGCGGTCTACGCCACGGTGCTCAGCTACTCGGTCGGGGAGATCCTCGCGCGCCCCGTCATCGAGGAGATCGCCGCCGAGCTGCCGGCGGACTTCGACCTCGTGCCGCGCGGGCTGCCGCTCGCCAAGCGGCTGCGGATCGCCCTGCCGGCGTACACGACCTGCTCGGGCATCGCGGTCGCCGGCATCGTCGACGTCGGGGGAGGCTCGCAGCGACTGGCGCTGGTCGTAGTGGTGGCCCTGGTGATCGGGCTGCTGCTGTCCACCGAGCTCAGCGTCTTCCTGGGCTCCAGCGTCACCCGGCCCCTGGCCGACGTGCGCCGCGGACTGCTGCGCGTGCGCGCCGGGGAGTACGACGGCAGGGTGCCGGTGCTGAGCAGTGACGAGGTCGGCGAGCTCGCCCACGACTTCAACCGGATGACGAGCGGCCTGGCCGAGCGCGAGGAGCTGCGCGACACCTTCGGCACCTACGTCGACCGCGACGTGGTCGACCTGATCCTGTCGGGACAGGTCCCCTCCGAGGGCGTCGAGGTCGAGGTCTCGCTGCTGTTCTGCGACGTCCGCGACTTCACGGCGTACGCCGAGCACGCGGCGGCGACCGAGGTGATCGCCACCCTCAACCAGCTCTTCTCCGAGATTGTGCCCGTGGTCGAGGCGTACGGCGGTCACGTCGACAAGTTCCTCGGGGACGGGTTGCTGGCGGTCTTCGGTGCCCCCCAGCTCCACGTCGACCATGCCGACCGGGCGGTCGAGGCGGCCCGGATGATCGTCGACGCGGTCGCGCTCGGCAGCAGCGGGCTCAGCGTCGCGGCCGGGGTGAACTCGGGTCGTGTCGTGGCCGGACCGCTCGGGGGAGCCGGGCGGCTGAACTTCAGCGTCATCGGTGATGCGGTCAACGTCGCAGCCCGTGTCGAGGCCGCCACACGGCGGACCGGCGACGACGTGCTGATCACCGCGGACACCCGGGACCGCCTCGTGCGGGACCACTCGCTGGTCTCGCGAGGCGAGCTCGAGCTGAAGGGCAAGTCGGCCCCGCTCGAGCTCTTCGCCCTGGTGCCCGATCCTCCTGGGGCCGGGGCGGGTGCGGTCGAGCTGACCGCGCGGTCCTGACGTGCCGGTGGCGACTCAGCGGGGCAGCTCGTCGTCCCTCGCCTCGACGTCGGCGGGCGGCGCGGTCAGCCGCCAGGCCTCGAAGGTGAGCTCGGCCAGCTCGTCGCGCTGCACGTGGTCCAGGTGGACGACCACCCAGCCGAAGGCGCCCATCGTGAACTGCACCTCGAAGACGTCGGGACGCTCCGCGACGAGCGCGAGCTGCTCGGCCAGGGTCTGCTTGAGCCCGACGGTGCGCGTCGGCTCCCACAGGTAGCCGAAGGTCTGGCCCGCCTTCCACGCGGTGTAGCGCTCGCGGTCGGTCCGGGTGACTCCGGGCAGCTGGGTGACGAGGTCGAGGAAGTCGGCGATGTCGGCCACCGGAGCATCCTCTCGCCCCGCTCCGGTCCAGACCACCGGCCCCGTCCCCGCTAACCGATCGACGGACCCGTCGTTGAGGAGTCGGGTCACCACCCATCTCGACTCCCCCCTCCTCCCGGAAGAGACTTCACATGGTCAGCCTTGCCCCGAGGATGCTGCTGCGCGCCGCGACGGCCACCACCGTCCTGTGCGCCTCGGTCATCTCCGTGCCCGTCCTCACCCAGATGTCCGGCGCCAGTGCCGCCGGCGCCGGTCCGGTCACCCGGCTCGACGTACCCGCGGTCGTGGCGCCGCAGGTGTCGCCCGAGTCGCCGGGTCCGGTCGTCCAGCCGACCCTGGCCCGGCGGCTGCGCAACGCCGCGGCCGGGGCGCGGATCAACGTCATGGTCCAGGCCGACGGCGACCTGATGGCCGCCAAGCGCGCCGTCGCCCTCGCCGGCCTGAATCCCGGTGTCTCTCTGGACGACGTCGGGATCGTCACGGCGAGCGGCACGCCGGCGCAGGTGCGGCAGCTGGCGGAGATCGACGACGTGACCCGTCTCGACTGGTCGGACGAGAAGATCGCCCTCGACGGGACCAGCAGCCAGGAGGCCACGCGGGCCAGGCCCGTGCACGACGGCGCCTTCGACGTCGACGACGACGGGGTGCTCGACGCCTTCACCGGCAAGGGCCTGTCGGTGGCGATCGTCGACTCCGGCACCGACGGCACTCACCCGCTCTTCGCCGACGAGAACGGCGAGTCGCGGGTCAAGAAGAACGTGAAAGTGCTCTGCCACGACATCATCGGTGACTTCACCGACTACGAGAACGTCGACGAGTGCACCGTCGACGCGACGTTGCTCAACGACACCGACACCCCGTCGGTGGGCGGTCACGGCACGCACGTGGCGGGAATCGCCGCGGGCGGCATCGTCACCGACGCCGCGGGCCGCACGATCCGGGGCAGCGCGCCCGAGGCCGACATCGTGGCCGTCAGCACCGGTGCGACGCTGAGCATCCTCAGCGGCACGACCGGCCTCTACTGGGTGCTCCAGCACCACGCCGACCCCTGCGGCGACGGCTCGTGCGCCCCGATCGTCGCGGTCAACAACTCGTGGGGCCCCGGCGGTGGCAGCGACTACCGGGCCGACGCGCCCAACGCGATCGTCGGCCGTGCCCTGGTCGACGCCGGCGTGACGGTCGTCTGGGCCGCCGGCAACGATGGAGGCGACGGTTCCGAGAGCGTCACCAACGGCCCGGGCGCCGATCCGAAGCCGGGCATCCTGATGGTCGCCAACTACGACGACCTGGGCACCGGGACCCGCGACAACGCGCTCGACTCCTCGTCCTCGCGCGGCCTGGACGGCGCGCCGTTCACCTACCCGGACATCTCGGCCCCGGGCGCCAACATCACCTCGGCGTGCCGCCCCTACCTGCCGATCTGCGCGACCGGCCTGGACACCGCCGACCCGGACTACAACACCATCTCCGGCACCTCGATGGCCGCGCCGCACGTCGCCGGGTACGTCGCGGTGCTCCAGCAGATCGCCCTCGAGACCACCGGTGAGCTGCTCGCGCCCGGCGAGATCGAGACGCTGCTGGTCAACACCGCCCACCAGTACGGCGGCAGCGACCGCACCTACACCGACGACCCGCGCAACCCGGGCGCGCTGACCGGTACGTCGTTCGACGCCGGTCACGGTCTGGTCGACATGCTCAGCGCCGTCTCGGCACTGACGGGCCTGGACGCCCCGACGCTGGAGGAGCCGACCTGCCCCGCGGACGCGCGCTTCAGCGACCCGGCCGGCGACGCCGGCGCCGTGCTCGGCACCGACACCCCGATGCCCAGCGTCGACGCCCTCGACTTCACCGAGGCCTGGCTGACCACGGACGAGGCCACCAGCGACGTGACCTTCCACGTGCGGGTCACCGACCTGCCCGAGTCGCCCGGCGGCGAGAGCGGCACCGGGGAGTACTTCGACCTCAACTTCACCCTCGGCGGCGGTAGCTACTACCTGACGGCCTCGCGCACCCTCGAGGACGGCGAGAGCGTCGTCCTCGGCGCCTTCGACGACACCGGTCGCTCGACGATCGCCTCCGGGCTGCCGGGTGTCTTCGACGCCGAGAACGACACGATCACCGCCACCCTGCCGGCCCAGGTGTGGGCTCAGAACGCCCTGCCCGGGACCGTGGCTCCCGGCAGCGTCATCGGTGGGCTGAGCTTCGTCTCGCGGCGCTCCTTGGTGCTGCTGGTGCCCGACGCCGACACGGCTACGGGAGGCTGCCCGTACGTGATCGGCGCCAAGGTCGTCGACCCCGACCCGACCCCGTCCCCCACGCCGAGCCCGACGCCGAGCCCGACGCCGACGCCGACGCCGACGCCGAGCCCGAGCCCGAGCCCGACGCCGAGCCCGAGCCCGACGCCGAGCCCCAGCCCGACGCCGAGCCCGACGCCGACGCCGA